>Ga0310690_10005659_pt1 | contig 16819 bp, 8 predicted proteins | sample AusTroGonzalo_MG_2_FD_207661 | JGI IMG/M metagenome (GOLD analysis project Ga0310690, IMG submission 207661) | Bovine rumen microbial communities from tropical cattle in Woodstock, Queensland, Australia - Gonzalo_04 (v2) (version 2) | ecosystem: Host-associated > Mammals > Digestive system >... | reverse complement strand
TGTCCCATGCGCGTACCCGCAGCGTGTGCGTGCCTGCGGACAGGTCGTCGAGCGGGTAACGCACAGTGCCTGAGTTGAAACTGTCCTTCTCAGTTTCGTAATAATCGTTGAGGGTGATGGTCTTGTCGTTCTGGTTGTCAAGGATGGCGGTGATGTCATGCCCGATGCCGTTGCCCGTGGTGTTGATGCCGTAGTCGTCGCGAATCTTGGCGATAAGTGTGGGCGACGGGTCCACCATGCCGCCGTTGACGAAGTTCTCATTGTTCAGATACAGGTTGATGGCCGGCCCTTTGGTGTCGCTGAGGGCGTTGGTGTCATTCCCGCCGATGATGAAATCGGAGAAGGCTCCCGCTCCATCTGTCTGGTCACTCTTGGCATAATAGCTGATTTTGCCGTTGCCAAATGTATAGTCTATGTCTTTTGGAATATAAAACGAGAAGGTGAAACGCCCGTTCCGGATGGTGCTGTTGCCCTTGAAGAGGATGTTCTTCTGCACCTCGAAATCGAACGGTTGGCTGTTGGGATCGTTGGCCAGCGTGGTGACGATGTTCTTTTTGTCATAGATGGTGGGAAACAGGGTCCCATTGAAGTCCTGTAAAATCTGATTGTCCGCTCCGGCGATATGTCCGCTCATGGTCACTTTCGACAACGCACGCAGCGTGTCGGAGGCGCTTCCGCAGGCGTGGTGGTTGATGGAGTCGGTGACAATCCGGTAGGTGGGGATGGCCATCGGCATGGAGGGATCGCCCAAAAGCACGAACATGGCCAATGCGGTGCCGGCGCCGCCGTAGGCGTTCTTGGCTCGATATTCAATCTCCCCGATGGTGGGGTATCGCCCTTGCCCGTCTTGGCTGAAGAAGAGGCTCGCAATGTGCCGTCCGAAACTGTTGTTGGGCGACGACCACGCCTCACGGGTGGCGGCAATGATGGCGGCACCTCCGCCGTTGCTGTTGAACAGGACCATCTCCGCCGGCGAAAGGACCGGACGGTCGTAGTAGGCGAAAGTGCACGACAGCGAGAGCATCAGCGGCATGTTGAACTTGTTGCTCCACTTGTTGATGTCGGAGGTTTCCAAGATGCGCTCGTGCGACCAGCCGTCCTTTCCGCTGTGCCCGATGTAGGTAAAAAGTAGCGAGCCGCGGCTCATGCGGTTGTTGATGGCCGTGCTCACTTCCGGATAACGCTGTCCGCCCGCATTGGAGATCTGCTGATAGGCATCCAGATATATTTTGTCAAAATTGATATTCGGATTGGCCGCCTTGAGGATGTTCGACATATTGTCGGCACTGGTGATGAAATCGTTGAAATCCTCATCATCGGCCACAAAGGCTATGATGTTCCGCCAGTCGGCTAAATTGCTGATTTGGTTGGAGGTGCCCGTCACCAAATCCAATCTTTCCGTATATCGGATGCTCTTGTCCACGGCGGCGGTGGCCTGTGCCTGCGTGCTGGCCGGGAACCGCCCGATGGCTATGTCGAACAGGCCGCTGCCACAGCTTTCGTCCTCATCCAACAAACCGAAATTATCATCGTTGGAGTAGAAATCGTATTCGGAGATGTAGTCCGAATGGGCGGCATACTGGTAGTTGGGCACGAAAATCTTCGTGTCGTTGGATCGCCCGCGGAAATCGTAGCTGGGTCGCCCGAAGAGAAGCAGGTATTTCGGATACTCTTTGTTGCTGTTGTCGTAAATCGTCTTCATGTAATCGCGGATGGCGATGGGATCCTGTGTGCCGCCGGAGAACTCGTTGTAAACCTGCTGGATAGGGACCACCTTCACCTTCAGGCCCTGGTTGATGCGCCGGTAGTTGGCCAGACGGTGGGCCTGACTGATGAAGTCGGGATGCGCGATGATGACCAAGTCAATGTCGCTGCTGCCGTGCAGGTTCTGGTTTTCCACCCGCCCGCCCGGTGTGATGTGCAGGTAGTCTGTGCCGCTGAAGGCGAAGAATTGGCGCAATGTCTCCGTCGGGCTGTTGAACGAGGCTGCGCCTCCGTTGAGGGTGAGCGTGTGCTGGAACGTCTGCCCCGGGTCTGTCACGTCCCACACGCGGGTGCCGGCAGATGCCCCGCTGATGACGAACCGCGTGACATTGCCATTGCCGACAGTGGATGGATTGGTAAAGGAGAACTGTGACGAGTGCATGGTGAGCATGCAGGGTACCTGGATTTCAATCCAGTCCAAATAAGCGGAGGATGAGGAGGTTGGCTGGTTGTAGTCCAAGGTGATGGAGAGGTTGTTGCCGCTTGGCGTGCAGGAGAAATCCTGCCGGTTGCGGGTGGCAATGCGGTTGCCGATGGGCCCGAACGACAAGGTGCCGATGCCGCTACCGTTGGTACTTATGGTGAATTGGGAATAGGAGACGGAGGAGGCCGCCGCTGCTACGGAAACGCGACAGCTGCTGCCCGACTTGTACCCTGGAATGGCAAAGGCGTAGGCCCGGTTCAGGGTGGCCTCGAAACGGTCGCCAAACCACTCTTTGCCGGATTCCCACGGATTGAAAAGGTCATCTTCCCGGAAATCGTAATGCGTGTATTCACTGACCGTTGCAGTGGCTGTCAGATTACTGTTGTCCACGGTGGCAATCCGCTTTTTCTCGCCGATTCCCGCCGAATTGGTGATGAAATAGCGCGTGGAGTCGGAGTAGATGTTGAGGGTGTGGCGGAAATAGCCGGTGAGGGTGTCGTAGGTCCACCCGTGCGGCGATTCCCCGAAAAACAGGAAATAGTCGTTCTTGTCAAAGGAGCCGTCCCCGCCGTCGAACACTTGGATGGGGATTTCCCGAAGGTCCTCAATGCGGGCGGTGGCGTTGGCTTCGGGCAGCATCTTCCCCCCGTTTCCAAACAGGGCGATGGAGGAGGATGGAACGGGCATACTCATGCCCATGGCGCTGAGGTCCTGTCCGGTCACCTGATAGACGCCTTCCTGTTGGAGGGTGAAGGAGTACCAGCTGCCGGCGGCTAATACTGACTGGGAGGGATGCGTTTTGGTCGCCTTGGCAGCGGTCACGCCCTTGCCCTCAATGCGGAGGCTGATGGAGGTGATCCGGCTGTATTGGCCTTGGCCGCTTTGGATGATGGGGATGAACGTCAGCAGGGCGTATGCCTTGTTGCGTTGATGGACGGTCTTCACGCGCACGTCAGGCTGCCGGCCGGTGAAGGAGGCGGGTATCAGCGCCCCGTCCTGTGCCCGCATGGGCTCGTATTGCACCTGCCCGACGATCACATTGTAATCCTGGTAGGTTTGCGTTATCGGAATCAGCTCCTGATAGCAGGGTAGAGAGGGGAACGGCTGTCTGTAGGATGCGTCCTGAAAATGCAGGTGCTCCTGCACATTTTCCTCGGAAAACTGCTGAATCACATTGTCCGTCCACTTGATTTGAATATTTTTTTCAATTCTTTGTGCTTGAATATGAGGTAGTTGTAGTATTATTATAAAAAAAATCAACAAGGGTACCCAAGATTTTCTTTCCATTTGCCGTTTATTTATATAATCAATGACGATGCAATTTTGTTAACGAATGCACGTTGTGATTATTGCAGATTGAGGGGAAGATGTTGTTATTATTTTAATGTTGATAATATTATAAAAACAGGAGCAAGGCTGTGACAAATATTTTTGTATTTTTGCCCGCTTATAAAAGATAGTGAATATGCAGAAGAGAATAATCATACTTTTAACAGCAGTGATTTCCGTGCTCACCATGCGCGTGAATGCGCAGGACGCGATGTTTTCGCAGTTCTATGCCAATCCGCTTTACCTGAATCCGGCCTTTGCAGGCTCTAATGTATGTCCTCGTATCTCCTTGAATTTCAGGGATCAATGGCCGAGCATGCAGGGGACGTTCATCTCCAGCACCGCCTCTTTTGACGAGCATTTCGACAAGATCTCCGGCGGTATTGGCTTGCTCCTGTTTCAAGACCGTGCCGGCGAGAACGGAGGCTCCATCAACACTTACGCCATCAGTCCCATGTATGCGTTCAAGGCGAAAGTGAGCAAGAAATTCACCCTCCGGTTGGCCGTGCAGGCGGATTTCCAAACCAAACAGCTGAACTGGGACAACCTCGTCTTCGGCGACATGATTGACCCGCGCTATGGTATCGTTTACCAGACCAGTGAGAGCCACGGCGCCCTTAGCCGTTGGAATTTCGGCCTCTCCGCAGGCCTCATGGGCTACACACCGCATTTCTACTTCGGCTATGCCGCCCATCATATCGTGACCGCCTCTTTGAGCGGAGGAAATGATGGCTTCAGTTTTCTGAATGACAATGACGCAAACGGTATGTATGATATGAACCCTGTGAAGCATACGATTCACGTGGGTGCCCATTTCGACCTGAAACGCAAAAGCAAAATCGAACATACTTTCGGCGACGTTTCTATCAGCCCGAATTTTATTTGGCAGCACCAGAGACCGTTCAACTATTTCAATACGGGCCTCTATCTGAATTTCTACCCCTTCACGGTAGGTGCCTGGTACCGTTGCGCTCCGATGTACACGTACACCTATACTACAGTGGAAAATGGGAACGAGGTAAAACATACCGAAAAATATGGTTTGTCTGATGCTTTCATCGTGATGTTCGGTGTCGAGTACAACTGGCTTAAAATCGCCTATTCTTACGATTTTACCATCGGTCAGCTCGCCAATGTGGCAACGGGCGGCAGCCACGAGGTCTCCTTGCAGTTCCTCCTGCCGTGTCCTGAGAAACATAAAGCTATCAAGGATCTGAATTGTCCGTCGTTCTAATTTTCGCATTTTCAATTTTTCAAGATTATAAAATATCAAAACAATGAATAAGTCAACAAAATTAACAGGTCTGTTTATCCTCTGTGCTCTCCTCGTGACGATGTCTTCCTGTAAGAAGGAGACCTCCCCGACCACAGGATGGAATTATAACGATGCCAAAAACGGCGGGTTCGAGGTGGCTGCTTTTGAAGAACAGGCTACGGGTCCCGGCCTTGTTTTCATCGAAGGCGGTTCCTTCGTGATGGGTGCCATGGAAGAGGATGTGATGAAGGATTGGAACAACAACCCCCGCAGGGTTTCCGTCGCCTCTTTCTATATGGACGAATGCGAAATCTCCAACCTGGACTATCGCGAATATCTCTACTGGTTGGAACGCGTTTTCGTGCCGCAGGATCTGAAAGTGGTCTATGACAACGCCCTTCCCGATGAGAATGTTTGGCGCGACCGCCTCGGCTACAATGAGTCGGATGTGGAATACTATTTCCGTCATCCCGCTTACGCCAAATATCCTGTTGTGGGTGTCAACTGGCTCCAGGCTACCAATTACGCCGCTTGGCGTACCGACCGTGTGAACGAGCAGATTCTCGTTGACCGCGGTTATGTGGAATTTGCTGAAACCCCGACGGCGGAAGGTTATTTCAACACCGATGCTTATTTGACTTACGAAACATACGAGGCGGAAGGCGAGAAACGTCTCCGCTACATCTCCTCCGGCGAATACCGCAACGTGAAGATGGAAGACGGCATCCTGCTGCCCAAGTACCGCCTGCCGACCGAAGCCGAATGGGAGTATGCAGCTCTTGGCTTGATAGGCAACACGCTCAACGAGCGCGTCCTTGAACGCAAGGTCTATCCGTGGAACGGTCAGCAGCTCCGTACCGAGGATAAGAAATACTATGGCGACTTCATGGCCAACGGTCGTCGCGGTCGTGGCGACTACATGGGTGTGGCCAGCTCTCTGAATGACGCAAGTTTCAAGACAGCAGAAGTCAAGTCCGACTGGCCGAACGACTACGGCCTCTACCAAATGGGCGGCAACGTCTCCGAATGGGTGATGGACGTCTATCGTCAGACCTCCCACGACGACGTGACCGAATACAACCCCTTCCGTGGTAACTACTTCGAGACGAAGAAACTGCTGGAAGACGGTACCGTGGCCGAACGCGACAGCGTGGGTAAAATCCCGATGGTGCCCGTCTCCGACTTCAAGAACGACAGAAGACGCAACTACCGCGCCGCCGACAACAAGAACTATCTGGATGGCGACTGGCAGTCGCTGCAGGATATTGACAGCTGGACGAACGCCACCTCGAACACGGAGGCCACCGACCAGATGTACCGTAAGCTCAACGACAACTACGCATACTCGCTCGTCAGCGACCGTGCCCGCGTTTATAAGGGAGGTTCCTGGAAGGATATCCCGTATTATTTCGCTCCCGGCTCAAGACGCTATATGGACGAGGACGAAGCTACGGACTATATCGGCTTCCGTTGCGCGATGGCTCGCGTTGGTTCCCAAGTAAAAGGAAAATAATTACAATCGCTATATATAATATATTGTATAAAAAAAGAACCGCCAACCGGCGGTTCTTTTTTGTGGTCTCTAAAAGAAATGTGAGGAGGGTTATTTTTCAACACCTTCAAATTTCATAATTTCATTTTTTCCGGAATAGAGAGTTAGATTCTTGCCCTCAATGACAAAATTGTTGATGTCTTTTTTGATAGCTCCCATCACGGCTTTCTCAATATCCATGTTCGGGCACAGGCGTTTGGTTGCGCCATCGTATTTAAGCTCTATTTTCTGCTTTTTCTGGTAATAGGTCCCGAAGAAGATGTTGCAGCCTAAGTTACCATTGAATGTGCCCGTGGTGTCAAATACGATGTAAGGCTTGTTTGGGAAATTTCTAGGGATTTTCAAATTCTGTCCTTCGATGGAGACCAGATTCCAATGGGTCCCTTGCAAGGGGAGATTGTTCGTGGAAGTTACCGATTTGTTTGTCTTGCATCCGCCCAAACAGAGAAGGACGAACAGAAAAATGGATAGTTGGATTTTCATGTCAGATAATGGAATTGGGTTTATGATACTGTTGATTGATTTGTTCGATATATTGGAGAATCTCTTCTTTCCCTTTCTTGGTTTCGGCGGAGGATACGAAGGTGGGGGGCAGCGTTTCCCAGGTTTCCAGCAGGCGGTTCTTGAAGCGCTGCACATGGCTCTGTATCTTGCCGGATGAGAGCTTGTCGGCTTTGGTGAAGATGATGGCGAAAGGGATGCCCTGCTCGCCGAGGTTGTCAATGAAGTCGAGGTCGATGGTTTGCGGCTCGATGCGTGAGTCCACCAGCACGAAGACGACCTGCAGGTTCTCGCGATACAGGAGGTAGTCGCTGATCATCTTCTGCCATTTGTCGCGCATGGCTTTCGAGATGCTGGCGTAGCCGTAGCCGGGGAGGTCCACTAAGTACCAGTTTTTGTTGATAAGGAAATGGTTGATAGTTTGCGTCTTACCCGGTTTGGATGATGTCTTGGCCAACTTGCTGTTATTGACCAGCATGTTGATGAGGGAGGATTTCCCCACATTGGAGCGGCCAATGAAGGCGTATTCCGGCAGATGGGCCTCGGGGCACTGCCGCCAGTCGGCGACGCTTTGCAGGAAGGTGGCGCTTTTGATGATCATATCCGGTTATCTTCGGGTGAGCCAGTCGTTGGGGTTGAGGTTGGAGCTGTTGCGCCAGATTTCGAAATGCAGCTCGTAGGTGTTGGAGGAGATATTCTTGGCCACGGTGCCGATAGTCTGTTTGGTGGAGACTTTGGCCCCTTTGGAGACGTTGACGTTGGCCAGATTCTGATAGACGCTGATGTATTCGCCGTGTCGGATCATCACCACCTTGGTGCCCATGATGTCCATGATGCTGGTCACTTCGCCTTCGAAGACGGCACGCACGGGCGCGCCTGCGTCGGTGAGGATGTCGATGCCGCGGTTTTCAATGGTCACCGAAGGTACGTCGTGATGTGCGTAGTTGCCGTAATCGCCCACCTTGGCACCTTTGGCCACGGGCCAGGGCAGCCGTCCCTTGTTGTTGATGAAAGAGGTGTTGAGGGTCTTCTCCTCGGGAGTCATGGTGATGGTGGCCGTGCTGCGCGAAGAGGTGGTGGTCTTGTTGGAGGCCGTGGAGGAAGTGTTAGACTTGCTGCTGCCTTTTGTGTTGGCTTTCCGCTGGTTGGCGGCGGCGATCTCCGCTTCAATGGCCCGCTTGATGGCGGCGTCCAACTCCTTGCGCTTCTTCTGCTTGGCCTTCAGGTCGGCGGCCAGCTGCTGCGACTGCTTCTTCAGCTGCTCCGCATTCCTGGTCTTCTCCCGCCGGTCGCTCTCCAACTTCTTGATCTCCGTCTCTTTGCCGGACAGCAGGTTCAGCTTTTCGTTCTTCAGGGCGATGATCTCCTCGTTTTTCTGCTTCAACTCTTGCTGGGTCTGGTCGATCTTGTCGGCCTGCTCTTTCACGTTCTTGGAGAAAAGGGTGAAGAAACGGAAACGCCGGAACATCTGCGAAAAGTCGTCGGAGGCCAGGATGAAGGTTACCTTGTCCATCAGCCGCCGGTTACGGTAGGCCATATAGACCACTTGGGCGTAGTCGGATTTCATGTACTCCAGTTTTTTCTGGAGCTGGGCAATCATCTGCTGGTTGAGTTCCTGCTGCTCCTCCATCTGCATGATCTCGTTGTTGAGGGCGGTGATCAGCTTCTCGCGGTTGCTGATCTGCTGGCGCAGGACGGCAATCTGCTGTAAGGAGGCCTTCTGGTTCTTCTCCGTCTTCTTGAGCAGACTCTGGGTGTTGGCAATCTCGTTTTCGATTTTCTGTTTGTCTTTTTTCAGCTGGCTGCTGCTCTTGGTCTGTGCAAACGCACCCTGACCCCATAGCAGAGGTACCACCATGAGAATCAAAAAGATATGTTTTAACGAAGGAGAGGGATGCTTCGGCATATTTGCATTTTTTTAACTTGCAAAGATATAACGGATGTGTCGTTTTTTTAGTGTGATACTATATTAATTATAAACCATGTAATGTTAACCTAACTACTACTTATACAATCGTTTTTCTTTGACCGTTGGGGATTGGCGGTTATTTAATGCAGGTTTAAGTAAAATATTTTCAGAAAAAAATAATAAACCCCCGACCCCTATTCACTATTCACTATTCACTAAAAAATTGTATTTTTGCCTTTCCTCTATTTTGGATAAAAATATTTATAACTAATTTAAAATCAATATGATAATCAAAGACAACTTTGTTAGCAGACACAATGGTCCAAGCGAGGCCGAACAGCAGAAGATGCTGGAAGTGATTGGCGTTAAGACGATGGATGAACTGATCGAGAAGACGGTTCCCGCCGCTATCCGCCTGCCCAAGCCGCTGGACCTGCCGGAAGGCATGACCGAGGGCGAATACCTCAACCACATTCACGCCTTGATGGCGAAGAACAAGATTTACCGTTCCTACATCGGTATGGGGCATTACAACACCTATACCCCGGCGGTGATTCTGCGCAATATCTTCGAGAATCCGGGTTGGTACACCTCCTACACGCCGTATCAAGCCGAAATTTCCCAAGGTCGTATCGAGGCCCTGCTCAACTACCAGACGATGATCAGCAGCCTGACCGCCATGCCGTTGGCCAACGCTTCCATGCTGGACGACGCCACCGCCGCCGGCGAGATGATGCTCATGTTCTTCCGTAGCCGCACGCGCGAGCAACAGAAGAACAACGTGGTGAAATACTTTGTCGCTGAGGGCGTGTTCCCGCACTCCATCGGTGTGATGAAGACCAACGCCGCTCCGCACGGCATCGAAATCGTGATCGGCAAACCCGACCAGGTGGAACTTGACGAGACCTTCTTCGGTGCGATGATCCAGTACCCGAACTATTGGGGCGGCATCCACGACTACCGTGCTTGGGTTGAGAAAGCGCACGCCAAGAACATCTTCGTGGGCGTGGCCACTGACCTGTACGCTCTTACGCTGCTCACGCCTCCGGGCGAGTGGGGTGCGGACTGCGTGACCGGCTCCACCCAGCGTTTCGGTGTTCCGATGGGCTACGGCAGCCCCGCCGCCGGCTTCTACGCTTGTCGTGAAGAGTTCCTGCGCCAGATGCCCGGCCGTATCATCGGTGTCACCGTCGATGCACAGGGCAACCGCGCCGTGCGTATGGCCCTGCAGACCCGCGAGCAGCACATCAAACGCGAGCGCGCCACTTCCAATATCTGTACCGCCAGCGCCCTCACCGCCATCATGGCCGGCTTCTACGGCATGTGGCACGGCGCCGAAGGACTGAAGAACAAAGCCGTGAAGATTAATGTGTTGGCCGGTGTCCTCGCTGAGGAAGCAGCCAAATACGGCTTCAAACAATACAACGAACACTATTTCGACACCATTTGTCTCGAAACGCCCGAAGGCCTCACCTGCGAGGATGTGAAAAAAGTGGCCCTGTCGAAGGAAATCAACCTCTGCTACCACTGCGAGCGTTGCTTCACTATCTCGTTGGACGAGACCGTCACCCACGACGATGTCAACGATATTCTCGAAGTGATGGCCATTGCCGCTGGCAAGCCGTTCACCCCGCACGTGTGCGACGGCAAATGCGGTATTCCCGATCTGCATATCCCTGCCGAACTGACCCGTAAGAGCCCGTTCATGCAGCACAAGATCTTCAACCAGTATCATTCCGAGACCGAAATGATGCGTTATATGAAGATGCTGGAAGTCAAGGATTTGTCGCTCAACCGCGCGATGATTCCGCTGGGCTCCTGCACCATGAAGCTCAACGCCGCTGCCGAGATGCTTCCGTTGAGCTGGGCCGAGGTCTGCAACATCCATCCGTACGCTCCTGCCGACCAGGCCGAGGGCTTCAAAGAGATGTTGGACGAGGTTTGCAACTGGCTGTGCAAGATTACCGGTTTCGCCGCCATCTCCCTGCAGCCGAACTCCGGCGCCGCGGGCGAGTATGCCGGTATGACTGTTATCCGCAACTATCACCTCAGCCGCGGCGAGGGTCACCGCAACATCTGCCTGATCCCGTCTTCCGCACACGGCACAAACCCCGCTTCTTCCGCCAAAGCCGGCAACAAGATCGTGGTGGTGAAGGCTACGGAGCACGGCGAAGTAGATATTGACGACCTGCGCGCAAAAGCCGAACAATACAAAGACAACCTCTCATGCTTGATGATCACCTATCCTTCCACGCACGGCGTGTTTGAGGAAGGCATCCTCGAAATCATCAAGATCATCCACGAGAACGGCGGTCTGGTCTATATGGACGGTGCCAACATGAATGCCCAGGTGGGCTTGACCTCTCCGGGTACCATGGGCGCCGATGTCTGCCACCTCAACCTGCACAAGACCTTCGCCATGCCTCACGGCGGTGGCGGTCCTGGTGTTGGCCCGATCGGCGTGTGCGAGAAGCTCGTCCCGTTCCTCCCGAACCACGCTACCGTGAAGGTCGGCGGTGAGCAAGGCAGCCAGGTGGCCACGGCTCCTTACGGCAGCGCCTATCTGATTCCGATTACCTACGGTTACCTCAAGATGCTGGGCGGCACAGGTTTGACGGAAGTCACCAAGACGGCCATCCTGAACGCCAACTATATGCGTGCGAGATTGGAAAAGGATTACAAGATCCTCTACACGGGCACGCAGGGCATGTGCGCCCACGAGATGATCCTCGACTGCAATGAGTTTGACCGTCATGCGGGCGTGCAAGTGGGCGACATCGCAAAGCGTCTCATGGACTACGGTTTCCACGCTCCCACGGTGGCTTTCCCGGTGCACGGCACCTTGATGGTGGAGCCCACCGAGAGCGAACCGCTGAGCGAGCTCGACCGCTTCTGCGACGCGATGATCGCCATCCGTCAGGAGATCCGCGACATCGAAGAGGGCAAGGCCGACAGAGACAACAACCTCATCAAGAATGCCCCGCACAGCATGAACGTGGTCTGCGCCGACACGTGGGATCGTCCTTACACCCGTCAGCAGGCTGCCTTCCCGCTGCCGCACACCGAGAAGTACTGGCCGACCGTCGGCAAGATCGACGACGCCTTCGGCGACAGAAATCTCGTTTGCGTGCTGAGCGAGTAGGAGATTCTTTGGATACGATAATGAACAGCGGGGAGGACGGAAGTTCTCCCCGCTTTATTTTTCTGCGCAAATCCGCAAGTTCTGCGGTTTTAACATTTCTCCTTTCAGTGCAAAAATTCCGGGGCGATTATGTTTGGAAAAATTGTATTTTTGTTTTTTTATTTTCAACTAATTTTACAATAAGATAATTTAATAAAACAGTACAAAAACATAGTAATATGAAAATGTTAAAATGGTTGTGCTTTTTCGGCATTATGGCCGGATTGGTGTCTTGTGGAGTGGATGTGCCCAAGGAGACGAAAACTTCGTACGAGACGATAATTGTGGAAAAACAGGACATCTCGGTGCCCGTGAAGTTCAGTGCGAAGCTGAAGGGGCAATCTGACGTGACCATCTCGCCGCAGGTAAGCGGTCAGCTGATGAAAATCTGCGTGAGCGAAGGTCAGCAGGTGAAGAAAGGCACGACGCTGTTCGTCATCGACTCCCGCAACGCACAGCTGGAATTAGAGGCCGCACAGGCAAACCTGCAGGCCGCCGAGGCATCGGCGAGAAGTGCGAAACTGGAGTACGAGTCAAACAAGAACCTGTTTGACAAGAAGATTGTGAGCCGCTACATGCTCGACAATTCGGAGAATTCCTACAATCAGGCGCAAGCGGCTGTGAGCCAAGCACGTGCGGCCGTGAGCCGTGCCAAGGTGAATCTGGGCTTCTGTACCATCACCTCTCCCGTGGAAGGTATCATCGGTGAGATTCCCGTCACGGAAGGCATTCAGGTGACACCGGGCACCCAACTCACCATTGTCAGCGGCAACACGATGATGGACGCCCTCTTCTCCATACCTGAGTCAGTGCTGGAACAGGCCGTTGCCAGTGGCTACGAAGGAAAGATAGAGGATGCGCTGAAAAAAATTTCCGGACGTGACCTTCGTGATGAAGAACGGCACGGAATATCCGCACAAGGGACGTGTTTCCAGCGCCACCGGTGTGGTGAACGCCGCCACGGGTACCATCGCCTGCAAGGCCACCTTCCCCAACCCCGATGGCCAGCTGTACAGCGGCATCCAGGGTACCATCATCCTGCCTGCCGACAAGAAAGACGTGATGGTTGTTCCGCAAACTGCCGTGGTGCGTTTGCAGGACAAGTCGCTGGTCTATAAGGTAAAGCCGGACAGCACCGCCACTGCTGTCGCCGTGACATATTCGGATGCCGGCAACGGCAAGGATTTCATCATCACGAGCGGCCTGGAAGTCGGCGACAAGATTGTGACCGTTGGAGCGAATAACGTGCAAGAAGGAGAGCAAGTTTTGTTCCCCGCGGCACCCAAAACCGAGAAATAAGCCATGAAGGGAAATATTTTCATCAACAGACATGTGATGGCATGCGCTATTGCGATTGTCATCATGCTGGTGGGCTTTATCTGCATTACCTCGCTGCCCATCGAGCAATACCCGAACATCGCCCCGCCGACAGTGCGCGTCTCGACATCCTACACCGGTGCCGACGCGAACACCATTATGAAGTCGGTGGTGCAACCGTTGGAGGAGAACATCAACGGCGTGCCCGGTATGACCTACATCACCAGTTCGGCATCCGCCTCGGGTGATGTTTCCATCCAGGTCTATTTCGAGCAGGGCACCGACCCCGACCTCGCCGCAGTGAACGTGCAGAACCGCGTCAGCAGGGCTACGGCATTGCTGCCCGCGGAAGTCACGAAGGTGGGCGTGCAGGTGATGAAGCAGCAGAGCAACATCCTGCACATCGGCGCGCTGAATAGCGTTGACGGCAAGTACGATGCCGACTTCATCGCCAACTACATTGACATCAACGTGCGTCCCCGCCTGATGCGTATCACCGGCGTGGGCGACGTGATGGCGCTCGGTAACACCTACGCCCTGCGCATCTGGCTGAAACCCGATGTGATGGCACAGTATGGGCTGGAACCGAATGACGTGTTCGCGGCCATCGGCGGACAGAGCTTCGTAGCCGCCACGGGTTCCTTGGGTGAACAGAGCGAGAACGCCTACCAATACTCGTTGGAGTACAAGGGCACGCTCAAAACAGTCGAGGAGTTCAACGACATCGTGTTGCGCACGAGCGACGGCGGACACTTGCTGCATCTGAGCGACGTGGCTGACGTGGAAATCGGCGCTGTGAGCTATAACTTCACCTCCAACATCGACGGCAAGCCCGGCACCATCTACATGGTGTTCCAGGCCCCTGGCGCCAACGCCACGGAAGTGAACGCCCGCATCAACAAGCTTTACGAAGAGCTGCAGCCGACTATGCCCGCCGGTCTTGAGTTTGAGATATTGGAAACTTCGGATGACTTCCTCTTTGCCGCCATCCATAATGTGGTGGAAACGCTCATTATCGCTATCATCCTTGTTATTCTCGTGGTTTACTTCTTCCTGCAAAGCTTCAAAGCGACAATTATCCCCTCCATTTCGATCATCGTGTCGCTGTTGGGCACTTTCGCCGTCGTGAAGGTGGCAGGTTTCTCCCTGAACATCTTGACGCTATTTGCCTTGGTACTCGCCATCGGAACGGTGGTGGATGATGCCATCGTTGTGGTCGAAGCGGTGATGGCGAAGATGGAGGGCGGCATATCGGACGCCCGTGAAGCCACGCGCCAGGCCATGAGCGACGTCTCCATAGCGGTTATCTCGTGTACGCTGGTCTTCATGGCCGTGTTCATCCCCGTGGCCTTCATGCCCGGCACTTCGGGTTCGTTCTTCCTGCAGTTCGGTGTCACGCTGGCATCGGCCGTCGGTTTGTCGTGCGTTTCGGCTCTGACACTCTGTCCGGCCTTGTGCGGCCTGATGATGCGTTACTCGAAGGATGAACAGGAGAAGAAGAATCTGAACTACTACGTCAAAAAGGCCTATACCGTCAGTTATAACGCCATCCTTAAAAAATACAAATCAGGCGTTAACAAGTTCATCAAGCGTCCGTGGGTTGCGGGCGTGCTGTTGGCTTGTGCTGCCGTATTGCTCATTCTTTCCATGCGCGGTCTGCCGTCAGGTCTCGTGCCGCAGGAAGACCAGGGCGTGTTCTTCGCTGAGGTCCGTGCGCCGGAAGGCTGTACCTTGCATGAGACGGAGGAGATTGTGAAGAAAGTGGAGGAAAAGGTGAAGAAAATTCCCGAGCTGGAAAGCTATGCTGTGGTCAGCGGTTACGGCATGATGGCTGGCCGCTCGGGCAGCTGCTACGCCACGCTCATCATCCGCCTGAAAAACTGGGACGACCGTCCGGGTATGAACCATAATATTATGCTCGTATATGGTCGTTTCGCTATGGACTGCAAGGACATCAAGAACGCCAAAGTCATCCCCTTCCAGATGCCGCAGGTGCCGGGCTACGGTTCGAATAGTAGCGTGAACCTGGTGTTGCAGGATATGCAAGACCGTCCGATGTCGGAGTTCAACACCGATGCCACCAAGTTCCTCGCCAAGCTGAACGAGCGACCGGAGATTATGGCGGCGATGTCCACCTACTCCGAGCGTTTTCCGAAGTATGACGTCAGTGTTGATGCGGCGCAGTGTGACCGTGCCGGTGTAACACCTGCGGCCGTACTTAAGACGCTCGGTGCCTATTGTGGCGGCTCGTATGTGGGCAACTTCAACCAGTTCGGCAAGGTGTATCGTATCATGGCGAATGCTGCGCCGGAATATCGCCTCGACCCGTCCGCGCTGAACAACATCTTCGTCCGCGTGCGTGGCGGCAAGATGGCTCCCATCTCGGAGTTCGTCACACTGAAAGAAATCGTCGGTTCCGCCTCCGTCGATCATTTCAACCTGTACCAGAGCATCACCTGCGGTGTGATGACCGCCAGCGGATTTTCGGAGGGCGATGCCCATGAGGCTATTGCTGAGGTGTTCAAAGAGGAGATGCCCGCCGGCTACGGCTATGAATACGGCGGTATGTCGCGCGAAGTGGAGGAGGCCGCCGGCTCAAACGCCACGGTTCTCATTTACGTCATCTGCGTCATTCTCATCTATCTCATCTTATCCTCTCTCTATAACTCCTGGTTCACACCGTGGGCTGTGCTGCTTTCCGTACCCTTTGGTTTGTTGGGTTCGTTTGGTGTCGTGTGGCTTGTCTCAAGACTGCACCTGCCGGGCATGGAGAACAACATTTATCTGCAGACGGGTGTCATCATGCTTATCGGTTTGTTGGCGAAGACTGCCATCCTCATCACTGAGTTTGCTTCGGAACGTCGCGCTCAGGGTCTCAGCATCCGCGATGCCGCCTTCGCCGCCTGTGAAGAGCGTCTGCGTCCTATCTTGATGACCGTCGTGACGATGATTGCGGGTATGATTCCGCTTATCATTGCCGGCGGTGCGGGTGCTAACGGCAACCGCGTGCTTGCCCTCGGCGTCACCGCTGGTATGGCTGTCGGCACGCTGGCACTGGTGTTCGTCGTCCCCGCCTTCTTCATCGTCTTCCAGAACTTGCATGAGAAGGTTCACGGGGTGCCGGTAGCGGTGGCGTCCGGTGAAGTGACGGCTCCTGCGCAAATGACAGAGATAAAAGCCGAAGAAAAAGTTGTGTTGGAGGAGATTGTCAAGAACGAAGAGAAAGAAGTAAAGGATAACGAAAACAAATCATAGAAATGAAAAGAGTAACGATATTTATTGCCGTCAGCATGTTGTGCCTGGCGTTTGCAGGCTGCGGTATCTATAACAAATATACTCCGCAAACGGAGGTGGCATCTGATCTTTATGGTACTACAGAGGATGTGATTGCAGCGCAGGCCGACAGTTCTATTGCGGAACTTTCGTGGCGCGACTTCTTCACCGACAGGCTGTTGCAGCAACTCATCGACTCCGTTCTGGCTCGCAACACCGATTTCAACTCTGCCCGGATTGCCGTGGAGCAGGCGCAAGCCTCCCTGAAGGCTACGAAGTTGGGCTATCTGCCATCCGTCACGTTTGGCCCATCC
>Ga0310690_10005658_pt1 | contig 16819 bp, 45 predicted proteins | sample AusTroGonzalo_MG_2_FD_207661 | JGI IMG/M metagenome (GOLD analysis project Ga0310690, IMG submission 207661) | Bovine rumen microbial communities from tropical cattle in Woodstock, Queensland, Australia - Gonzalo_04 (v2) (version 2) | ecosystem: Host-associated > Mammals > Digestive system >... | reverse complement strand
TTCTAATACATCAAATAAATTCACATCTTCAGGTACATTATTCATTAAATGATGTCTTTCTTTTGTAATGTGTAACTTAAACCATTGAAGTTTAGTAAAATCTACTTTTTCTTTTTGTGCTTTATTAAAATCGGAATAAAATAAATCAATATATTGTAATTTTGTCCAATCGTGATATTTTCCTTGTATAGATAAAGCAGACTCAAATACTTGCATAACTTTTTTTACATCTTCTATATGCTGTATGGAACTATCTAATAATTCCTTTTTTGTAACTATCTTATCTGCACTTCTCGTGTCCGCTGTTTTACTTGGATATATAGCAATAGGATATACGAGGTGTTTTAAGATATATGATAAATCTTCATTAAGTATATTATTCATTTTATTTTCTCCCTAAAGGTTAATTAAATCTATTGCTTCCGCTAAATCGTTATCTATATAAAAATATTCTTGTTTTGTTTCCAAAGCATAGGCAATTTGCTTACAATATTTTAATCTTTTTTCGTCATATATTTTTTTATTATATTCGTTTTGTGTACCGTCTTCATTATATATTATATTTCTCATTACTATATATTGCGGTTTATTTTTAAGAACTTCAAAGCCTTTTTCTAATGTTTTTCTATCTACTTTAAAACTTATATTACTCATTTTTATCATCCTCCTTATATTCTACATATTGTGTAACTAGTTTAACTCTTTTTCCTGGCTTTATTTCAATTTCACCTATATAAGCAGTATCTGCATTATTATGAAAACACCAATTTTTAAAACTTGCATTTAATTTTTCCATTGAATCAAATAATTGTATTGAAGGTTCACTTAATATTTCATCATATTTTGTTATTCTATTTTTATATTCTTTATTGAAATATTTATCGTGTTGCCAATCTTTAATTAAATAATAATATTTTATCGCTTCTTTACTCATTTTTCCTCCTTTTTCTTATAAAATTCTGTATATAATAAAATATAAGCAATATCTTTCCAACAATGAGGGACATCTTTTATATCAAATAAACATAGTGCATTTTCCTCTTCATTAGGTATATAAACACTCTCACCTCTACTTATCATTTTTAATGCTTTCTCTATATCTATCTTTTCAAATGTATTATTCATCTTCCCTCCTCTTTGTTTAACTTATCTGCTAATTTTTGTGCTTCTTTTTTATTATTAAAAAAACCTTGTATATTATAAAAACCAAATAATTGTATCGAATCAGAATATATCTCCATATTTGGGTAAGTACCACTTTCAGGAATACATTTTTTTACAGCAAATTTAGTTTTTCTTTCTATTACTTTTCCCGAACCATTACACGCTTTACAAGTATAAGTATAGTTTCCCTTTGTAAAATATTGTGAGCCATTACATTCTGGGCAAACTTTACCTGTATCTTCGTAAACATCACTTATACAAACAATAAAGTAATACTTACTAGGTTCTAAATTTACTAAATCTTGTAATAAATCTTTTGTTGTTCTCATAATCCTTCCTCATTATTTTGGATAAATAATTTTTGTTCCTGTTTCTTTTATAAATGTTTCTGGTTTAATCTTATACCAATTACCTTTTTCTTTCTTTTTATATGTAGTATATTTACCATTAAAATAATTTAATTTATAATAATAAGGTATACCTACTTTCCTCATAAGAAATCACCTCTAAAATATAATCTTACACCACAATCTTTTTGATTCTTATAACAACAGTCATTTCCACAATCTTTAAATTTTTTACATTTTTTTATCGGAAAATTTTTCATAGCAAAATTATAACCTAAATGAATTTCGTCATCTGGCTCTTTAGAAACTATCCAAGCATTTATACATTTAGGTTCTTCTTTATATAAATTTAAGCCATTTTGACTAACTGTTATATAGTTGATATTTTTAAAACAATCAAATAATTTTGATATAAAAGATTTATTTTTTATTTCTTCCTGCTCTTCACTATTTTTTATATGTTTTTCAAGCATTTTAACCTTGTGCATATATACTTCTAATTTTCTTTCTAAATCATAAATTATATTTCTTTGTGCTTGTTCGTAAGGTGTTATAAAATCAGGTTTAACATTACCTTTGTAAATTTCAAATTTTATTTTTGCTTGCTTATCTGGGTTAAATAATTTATATATTTCTGTTGCTGCCCATTCTACGGGATAATATTCATTATCATTGGCGGAATACCAATCATATTTGCAAGAAGTATATATATGTTTCCATATAATTTCTGCTATACTATCTTTAGTAATTACATTTTGATTATTCATAAATTATTCCTTTAATTTATATTCTTTTATTACACAAAAATCATATTGCTGTTTATTGCATAATTTATTTATCAAAATCTTTCTTTCAGTTGATATACCACCTACATAACCTATTACCATTGCTATTATTATAATTGTTATACAAACAAATGTTTCAAATGTATGCATTAATAATCACCTTCCCTTACCTGAAAGCAAGTATAACCTAAACCTCGCCACATCTCTACTACTTTACTTCTATCTTCAAATATACATAAAACATCATCTTTTGTAAAATTCATTTCTTTTCGTGCTTTTTTCATTAATTCCTGTTTTAATATATCATCAGGTGTAAAATTATTATGTGGTCGCATATATAAATGAGAATAAGGTATATCATATTTTTTTAACCAAGTTTCTGTTTCTGCTTTAACATCTTCTGACCTTCCAGAAATAATAACAATTAAATAATCATACCATAATGTTCTTAATAATTCTGCTACAGGTTCATTAACTTCATCATTTATGCACTCTTTAAAAAATTTTGACCAATCTTTCTTTTCACCTTTAATATATTTTAATCGGTGTTCACATAATGAAAGTGTACCATCTAAATCAAATATACAAACTTTATTTATCATTTTACTTCCTCATAAGTATTTTCAAAAATATCTGGATTACAAGCATAAAACTCCCCCATTTACACCTTTAATAATCCAATTACCTTTCATAGCATTCCTCCAATTTTAAATTATGTTGTCTTAAAACTAAATTTACAAAATATAAAGGAATTGTAGTTTTTGATTCAAAATTTTTATCACCATTAATCTGTTTCTGCATTTCATTAAGTTCTTCCATTAAACTTTTATATCCTAAAGTAACGAGAAACTTATCTAAAGATTCATAAGCAGATAATAAAGCTTTTGGGCGATCATTGTAGTCATTATAATTCCAAGTCTTAAATATTTCCCATTTAAAAGGACCATTTATACTAATTAATCGTATGCAACCTTGTGTCATAAATCCTCTAATAACATATAATCAATATCTTCTTTTGCTTCTGCTGGCTGACTTTGTAAAGTATCCCAAGCATAGATATGAGTTTCTCTGTATTCTTTCTTATAAGCACGAACCCTTTTATCTCTACTAGTTTTTATTCTTTTTCTTAATATAGCATCAATTTCATTCATTAAGGTTTTACCCATTTTAATTTGACCTATATAATAATCTTTATTATGATCTTCTTTATATTTTTTAAATAAAGGTAATAAATTTAAGCCTACTAACATATCGCTCCAACATATAACTTTAGTATTATTTGCTATTTCCATTAGCTTATCTTTAGTTATTTTCATCAATAAATCTCCTTTTAGAATCAAGTAATATTTTTAATGCTGCTATTGTGCCATTTTGAAAACCAATTTTATATTCTTTTGTAAGATTTTCATCTAATATTACTTTATTACAAGTGTCAAGTAATCTTTCACTAAATAAAGTATATATATAAACAAAAATATTATTAAATAATGTTTCTTGTTTGCATTTGTTAATAAAAACATCATTATCTTTCTCTAATTTTTCTACTATTTTTGATAATTTATCAGTTGTCATATTAATTTCTCCTATATTAATATTATACTAAAGTTTATCTTTATTTATATAAACATTTTCAAAGAACTGTAGGCAATCTATTAATGCTCGTTCGTACCCACATTTATATTCAAATGTTTCACTTTTGCTAAATTTTACATTAGTTGAAGCATCAATCACTTGATTATCGAAATATTTTCTCATTTTCATATAATCTTCGTGTGTTAAATCCATATTATCTCCCCTTAATCTTTAATTCTATTTCCTTTCTATCTTTTATATCAAAAATTTTACCATTATAATATAATTTAGCATTTTTAATTTTATCATTAATTTGAATAAAATCAGGGGTGTACATATCAATATATGTAAACCAAGTATAACTAAACTTATTATTGTATTTAGATAATATGTTTTTTATATTGTTATTGATATGTTTCCATTCACCCCTTAAAACATATTCTTCTAAATTAGAAAAGTCATTATTAGTTCTAGTTTGAAGTAATAACTTGTAACAACAACTAGTATTATAGTTGTCTTCGATATTTATATTTTTCATAAATATTCTTTCTCTGCCTTTTCCCAGTCTTTATAATCCCAAATAGTATAATGAGTACCAAATTCTTCTGATTCCTCTTTTACTATTGCTACCTTACTATTCTTTTTATTTTTATTGTCTTCGATGTTTATTAAAGTACATTTAACTTCTACTGGACCTACTTCTTCATCATAACAAACATTACATACTAATTGTCTCATATATCTTTCTCCATTGTTATATTTTTTTGACTCCGAAAAATAAAACCTTAAATAATATCTTGATAATATTTTCTAATCCATCAATATCATCGGGTCTAACAAATCCATGACGGGTTATACAACTTAATCCCAATACTTCAATTTCTCTACAATCGTGATCCCAATTATTATCAAGAAACCATACCCCACAAAACAAAGATTTTTTAAATCTTATCATATTGTCGGGTGCGTTTTTTACTTTTTTATCTAAGTATCTCACTAATTTATTTTTTAACAAATATTTTAATTCTAAACATCTCATACTATTTATTCCCCTTTACTATAATTATAAATATCTGTCGCTTCTACCTTAAATCCTTTTTTAGTTAAAGATTTAATTGCATCTTTAGTATTATCTTTTTCAGCAAAAGATAATAATTGCTGTTCTGTTACTAATTCCTGCCATTGTTTATTTTCAATACTATATCCTTTCATATATTTCCTCCTATATTAAGGTATATTACCTTATAAATATATTATAATAAATTTTTAACAAAAAGTAAACAATTATTTTTTATTAATAATTTCAAGTATTTCTTGTTTAGATTTGATACCGCTTATAGTATCTAAAAGTTTGCCATTATTATAAAATAATAAAGTCGGAACATTACTTATTTTTAATTGTTCCACTAAATCTTGATTTTCATCCACATTAAACTTAAATACTTTTATATCAGTATTTTCATTAACTATTTCATCTAATATAGGACTTAACATTCTACAAGGACCACACCAAGTTGCCCAGAAATCAATTATAACTTTACCGTTTTCTTTGCTTATTATTTCTTCTATTTTATTCATTTTATCTATCTCCTTTTACTGCTTTACTAAATTCTTTTATTATTTTATTATATGCTTTCTTGGTTTTCCAAAAAAGTTTTTTAGAATTATAAACAGACCAACCTTTATAATCACCTTCTAAAAGTTCACCTGTAAAATGGTCTTCAAAAAAACTTTTAACCTTTATTTTTAATAATGAACTATTTTTATTACAAGGCAATAAACCTATTGTATAACCTTTATCACCTATCTTCATCAACTATTCTCCACCTGTTGCCTACTTCCAATCTTGCGCCAACTTGTACCTGTGTTCCTGTTTTATTAGATTTAATAAAATCACCATTTTCATTCATATAACAAGTATTACCATATTGATCTATTAAAGTATAACTTGAGTGCAAAGCACTTGATATTTCTTCTGCATCTAAAATTTCGTCATCACCAATAACCCACTTTAATGCTTTTAATTCACCTTGTCCTTCATTTGTTGGACTTTCTTTTTCCCATCTTTGTAATTCTTTTATTCTTTGTCTTATTTGGTCTTCGTTCATCATATTATATCATCTCCATAAGTATTTTTTAATATAATTTTAGTTTTATGTGAAATTCCACTAAGTTGACTTTTTATTACTTTTAAAGCATCTTTATAATAACTTAAATTCTTCTTATGCTTCGTATCAAGAAAACCATATTCTTTCCAACCCCTTAATTTTAATAATTCTATAATATCTTCAAGTACACGAGTTTGTCCTACAAGATAAGCATAGTAAGCAGTTTTATCTTTATATTCAGATAACCTTGAATCATTATCATCAATACATACACCAACTACATTATTTATCATATTTTATATCCTCGTTATTATTATCTTTTAAAATTACCTTTGTTTTACTTGACATTTCTATAAGTAAATCTTTTACTGTATCTAAATTACACAAATGATCTGCTAAATTATTTTCATGTGTGGTATCAGATAAACCGTAATTTTTCCAACCTTGCTCTTTTAATATTTGTATAAGAATTTCTAAAGCATTTGCTTCACCTACTAAATAAGCATAATAAGCAGATTTATCTTTATATCTTGATAATCTACATAAATTACAATCACAATCTCGCCTATTCTTAACAATAGGAACCTTAACTAATTTGGGTTTTAAAGGAAAATCTTTCATTGTTCCCTCACATAATTTACACAATACATTTTACTTTTACCACTTTTTGTTAATTCTTTTGCTTCAAATTCGCCACAATTATTACAATCATATTGTGTTCCACTATCATCACCTATTGATTGATTTTTACATTTAGAACAATCATAATAATAGTTAATGCCTTGACTATAATATGTTGCTTGTGTTTCACAATTTACAATTTCAATTATATCTTTACCTAATTCTCGTGTAATTACTTTTACATTTTCTTTATACATTTGCCTTCTCCAATATTTTATTTAAAACTGCTTCAGCTAAATCGTGGTCAGTATATACTTCATTATCCGTAGCATATTGTTTAAGAGTAGTTTCTATTAAATTAAGTAATTCCTCTTTAGTCATACCACAATTATCTTTTGCTACTGCCTTATCACAATTTGTATCATAATCTAAACAATGTGCTTTGTTATTAGGATCTATGGTGCAAAGATTATCTTCTTCAACATACCCATCGTGATATTCGGTAATATGGGACTCTAAGTATTTACAAACAGGTAATGTTATATTTATAAATATTCTTTTCTTCATTTATTTACCTCGCTTATATTGCCTTTGATAATCTTTAACTATACTCCTATAACATTTTTCACTACAATATTTTTGTGTTCTAGTATTAGGTGTAAAATTTTTACCACAAACTTCACACTTTTTCTTTTTATTAAATGTTTTAAATGTATATATTCTATCTCCCATAATAACCTCATATTAATTTATTAATTTTATTTTCATTTTCAATTCTATTTTTAGCAATATCAAAATAGTTTTTATCTAACTCTATTCCAATAAAATTTCTATTTGTATGTGTGCAAGCTACGCCTGTTGTACCCGAGCCCATAGTAAAATCAAGTATTGTGTCACCTTCATTACTATATGTTTTAATTAAATATTCTAATAATTCTACTGGTTTTTGAGTAGGATGTAATTTACCATTTCTATTAGGCACTACATTAAATTCTAAAACTGTTGATGGTTGAACAAAATTAGGATCATATCTTTTTTTAATTTTTTTCATTTGTATATGGTTATTTGTACCACAATAGTGGTCATAATTATAACAGTCTTTTCCAATACCAATTCTTTCCTTCATTATTGGATTATATGTTGTATTTGTCATATAAAAACATTGTAATGTTTCATGATATTTCATAGGTCTATATTTAGCAGTTGCCATACCGGTAGGAACATTCTTTTTCCAAATTAATTCATAAGAATAATTCTTAAAATTACTAGATACTAATTTAGTTGTAAATGGTTGACTTGCAAATAAAATAACTGGACAAGTATCTTTTCGTATCTTTTCAATTCTACTCCACATTTCATTAAATGGTATTATTACATCCCAACTACACGCAGTAGTTCCATAAGGAATATCTGTAATAATAGAATCAACTTTAATATTTTGTTGTATTAAATTATCTAATATTTTTAAACAATCATCATTATATAAATTAATGTTTATCACCTTCAACTCCGTAAGTTTTACTAATGTAATCATATAATTTTTCTACTGTGCTTAAACTATATTTAACATTATCTGATTTAATCCAAGCATGATCTTTTCCAAAATTAGTATCATATATCCACCAAGATATAAGATTACCATATTTTTCAAAAGGATTAATATTGCAAGCAAAACACAAAGTATTGGTTAAATCGTCTATTAACCAATCAATAATACCCGAAATACCCAATGTTAAATCGCTTGATATTTTACTTAAAGCAGTAAGTTTATCTTCATATTCTTTAATATGCTTTATTGTTTTTATAAATTCTTTTTTACTAATCATTATAAACCTCCTAAAAGATTGTAAGTTTGTATAATTTTTGATAATTCCTGCCTAAATTCTTTATCAGAAACTATTGCTTTTTCAATAAAACCTAACACTACTTTTTTACTAATATATGTTTTTAAGGGATGCAATTTTGAAGGTTCTTTACTAAATAAATCGTCTACTTTTATAGAATCTTTATAAGTAAATTTTTTCTTTCTTTTTAATCTTTTTAATTCATCAATGTAATATTTACAAAGAAATAATTTTCTATCAATATAGCTTTTTTCCCAAGTTAAATAACCAAATACAAAATCTAATTTATCCATAATTTGTGGTATCTGATCATTAAGGGATCTTTGAATTATAAGTTCTTTTCTTCTTTTTTCGCTTTCTTTAAATGTCCCCATATTAGCCCAATGTTTTTCTTTGCCTTGTTTTACATTTTCTTCGTGTTGCTTAAATGTATTATCTTCGTATAAACTATCAAATCTTTGTAAAATTAATGCTAATATGGGATTTGTTGGTTCAAACATATTATCCTCCTATATAATATATTATACTAAAATTTATTTGTATTTTATCTTAAAGCATTCTTTAATAAATATAATAAATCCTAATATTGCAATCAATAATAATATTAATCTAAAAATATTTAATTCTAATGACATAGATGACACCTTCTAATAACCTTCTTCTACCCATTCATCATATAATTTACCTTGTTTTACTTTTCCTTCAGCAACTTCCCAAGAATTTTCTATCTTAACAAAATACATACAAATAGGTAATTTATGATTCTTATTAAATTTTGCCTTTAATATTGCAATAGATTGTTGTTTAGCAATATTTTTCACTTTTTCTAATGCTTCTTCAAAAGTATTAAAAGTTTTATTATAAATCAAATGTGGAAAATTCCATTGATCTTGATCTTGTTGATTTGGATTTGCCCAATAATAAACAACTTTTCCTATATAATTCATATTATTTAATCTCTACTCCCATTAATTTTTCACCTGAATTCCATAAATGTTCTTTAGCTTGAATATCAATTAAAAGATCTTGCCAAGCTTCTATCTTTCTTTTATTAAACAAATAATCATAGGTATCTTCTTGTATTTCATAATAAAAACGAAGAAGTTTCTTTTTTAATGTTTCCCTTGTTTTACATTTCATTATAGCATTTAGTTTTGAAGATTCACTTTTAGTTATATTTTCATATAACCAACCATTATGCGAATTATCTTTTAAAAATTTAATATAATTAAAAATATGTTGTACAATTAATCTATTATCATTTTCAAGATCGATGTCCTTAAATATCATATTAATCTTATTATTAGTCCAGTAATCGCCAAGGCAATTACCATCTAGTCTATTAATTATTAATTCTTTTATATTCATATCCTTCCTCCCAAAATATAAGGATTGCTACCTTATATTAATATTATAATAAATTTTTTAGGAAAAATAAATAGTTTATTTTTAATTATGATATTATAATATAAAGTAATTATAATCTAACCGATAAGCCAATTATGAATCTTGTGTCTTGTTCTTTAATATTTAACAATCTATATAAATAAATTTAAAACCTTTATGATGATTTCTCTCTTTTCTTGCAACTGCAGCAACAGCTGACTCTGATAAATTTAATGATTTGGAAGCAATTCTAACAGAATCATAAATTATGTCATTATTTAAACATTTTATCTTTTTTCTTTCTTTATAATTTGGTTTTCCTTTTCTTATTTTACTAAATAATTCACAAGTTTCTTTACTTCTTTTATAACTATTCCAAGGTGCTGGTTTACCTTTAAGTGCGATAGATAATTTATGTCTTGTTTCTTCTGAACGAATAATACCTTTTGAATATTTATTTCCTTTATTTATAAGAGAAATTTTATTTTTAACTTCTTGAGTATGTTTTTTACCATACATAGGGTTATTTATTCCACTTGTAAGAAAAGAAATTCTTTTTCTAAATTCTTCTGTTCTTTTAATTCCTTTATTTTTTAAACCAATATTTTTAGCATTCAAACTATGATTTAATTTTAATTTTTCATATAATTTACTATTTATTTTAACTTTTCTTGTATTGTGCATCCAATAAAAAGCCAAACAAACTTTAGAATATTCTTTTCCTGTATGATAAATTTTAGTTAATAAATGATGACAAATAAAATGTTCCCTTGCTGTTAAATATATAAGGTTATATTTATTGTTACTACCACCTAGACAACGCGGTATTATGTGATGTTTTTCAGAATACCCAACAGGCACATTATTTTTTCTTTTTTCAATGATTTGATTATAAATTTTTAAATAGTTCATAATCTAACATTTATACCTATTCCTAATCTATTTTCATTGACTTTTAAATTTCTACCATATATTAATTGAAAAGAAGTATTTTTTGTAAAACTTAAAACATCACTAATATGTCTATCAATAAAAATAAAAAAAGTATTTTTATCACTAAAACCTAAACCTGTACTATATCTATTCCAATACATCAATCTAGCTTGAAAAGCATATTCTATCTCTTTGCTATAAAAGATAGAACCCATAGGTGCAAAGCAAAAACCTTTATTTTGTATCTTAATTAAACTACCGTCGGTTTGTTCTATTATATTATTAAATAAACCTTCTATCTTACCTGGTTTTATATTTTCATTTTCTTTAGGTGTAATTATTTCAATAGAACCTTCGCTCGGCACATAAAATTCTTGCTGCTTGGGTTTGCCTTCTGTATCTCTATATTTATAAACTATTTTTTCTTTAGTAATAATTGTTTGTGATTTTAATTGTTCAGATAATTCAGCAGTCTTACCTCTAAGAGTTGTATTTTGTTTATCTAAATAAACAACCCTTAAAGATAGGAATGCTATTAAAGCCAACAAAATAATAATTATATATTTATTCATTTGTTTTTTCTTTTATTATAGGTTTTATATCAAACGGTAAACAAGTCAAGGCTTTACCATTTATAACAACAATTTGTTTTTCTTGCAATGCTTTAGTTGTAATTGTTAAAGGTTTAAATGCTAAATATGCTATTATTGCTACTAATATTAATATAAACCATAAAGGATAGTTTCTAGCAAATATTATATTAATTATCTTTTTCATTTGATTTTTTACCCTTTTTCTTTATTTTTTGACTATCATTTCTTTGCTTAAAATAATAACTTACAACAGTACCTAAAATAGTAAATATTGCTACTTGGACTCCAGCCTGCGCTTTATCACTTAAAAGAACAATAATGCCTATTAAACAAATATAACCGATAAGTCTATTACGAAAACTATAAAAATCTTTTAGGGTCATTTTTATGGCTGTTAAAAATGCTATTGCCATATCTTTTAATAATTCTATTATTTCTTGCTCAAAACTCTTTTTCATATTTCGTTCCTAGGTTTAGGTAGGGGATACGCCTCACACCTAAACCTTTTACGAAGTTTTTATTTTAATAATCCCATCATCTTTAACTCTTGTTCTTTTTGTTTTATTATTCCGTCAAAGAAGTATAGAATTAATTTCTTTATTGTTTTCATTTTACAACTCATCTCCGTTATCTTTAATTTAAATCTTTATAATGAGTTGTATTATGCTAATATAATTAAAACTAAAATTAAAATAGTAAGTATTGCTAACATTGTTTCTTCGGTAAGCATATTTATACCTCTATTTTAAATTCTTTTATTGCCTTTAAAATCTGTTCACAAGATTGTTTAACTGCTATTTTCGTTCCATCTACAAAATAAATCATAGTCCAAGGATATGGAACATATCTTGTTAAATATGAAATATTATTAATATTTACAAAAACATCATCATTTTTATTACTATCTTGTATATCAAAGAGCGTAAGTTTTATCATATATAAATATAAATGATTTTAACAACAAAAAAGAGCCACTTTCAAGGAGTTAGGTAGGCTCTACACCTAAGTACGGATGTCGTCAGAAATTGCCGTACGCAACCTATGAAATAGCCAATACTAAGCTACCTGACTTTAAAATTTTAAATATTGACTAACTAATTTACAGAAGCATTTTCTTGTTAAATCAATATCGGTTTCTGCATTATGCAAATTATTGTCGTATTCAATACATAAATATTTAGCAATATCTTCAAGTTTCCAAGAACTTAAATTAATTAAGTTAGCAGTATGTAAAATTGTACTTAATGCCATTAAATCAATAGTTTTATAATAAAAATAAGAACCAAAATATTTATCACCCATTTTTTCAAAAAATAACTTTAAAAAATCTAAATCGAATTGTGTGTTATGTCCTGCTAGAAAGAATTTATCTTCTTTATTATATCTATCAATATATTTATCTAAAATTTCTTTAAACTTTAAATATGTTTGTTGTGGTAAAGGTAATTCTTTTAGTTTTTCTAAAGTCATACCTGTTTTTTCAAAAGATGTAGGTTCAATATTCTCCCAATTAACAGGTTGGCACCATAAATTAAATCTTTCTTTTTCTTCCCCATCAATAACTACAATACCTGCTATTTGTATAATATCACATTTTTCTCTATTTAAACCTGTAGTTTCTGTATCTAACCACATTATTTTCATAATTACTCTCCAATTTTTTCTTTTAATTTTTCTATTTCTTGTTTTAATTTTTCATTTTCATCTTCTAATTTTTTATATTCATATTCCGAATCTTCAAGTTCTCTTTCTAAATCATCTATTTCTTCTTGTAAATCACTAATGCTTTCTTCTTGTTCTTCATTTGGTTGTTGTTTATTTTCTTCTATAAGTTCCAAAATTTTATATAACTGTTCATTATTTAAATCTTTAAATTCGTCATATTGTCTTTTTAATTCCATTATATGTGTACACATACTATTTCTCCTTTATTGCATTATAAAATTTACATTTTTTACAATCTTTATTATAATTATCACAAATATATGCCCAACAAAATTTCTTTTCTTTATTCTTCATATACCCATTTCATAAAATCTATAAATTCATCATTAGACCAATTAAACATTTTTTTTGCTTGTAATAATTGGTAAGTATTAATATCACCCATCTTCAATTTAGATTTCAAATATCTTGTATAAGATGGTCTTTTCAATTCATTATAAGATATTACAGGTATATTATTTAAAACCATACCCACATCTCTCTTTAACAATTCCTTTAAAGTTAAATTTAAAGGTTTTTTAAGTTTCTTACCTTTTGAATCGTATCTTATCTTCATATATAATATTATACTAAATTTTCCACAATTTCTTTAATGCATTTATAACCACTTTAGATTTATCAATATAATCTTTTTTAATATTTTCATCGGGTTCTGTTTCCCATTTCCAATCATTAGGATCATCCCAATAATCTTCATATAGGGCTTTTGCTAATATATCAGTTAATTCCTTTATACTTTTACCGCCTAATTTCTTAACTTTAGAATAAGAATTTAAAGGTATTTCATTTGTATCAGTTACTTCTACCAAAGCATATTTCTTCATAATTAACTCCTTTGCGTTTCTTTCCATAAATCAATAGCATTATTTAAAAGAGAATTAAAAGCATTAAAAGTGCAACTATTTATAGCATTGACGCTATATCTAAAACTATCATTACAAAAATCATAATTAACTTCAATTAAAGGTAATTTTGTGACATCACCATCTTGTTTCATAAGTTTATATCTTAATATAAGCAAAATCTTAATGAAACTATTAGATAAGATATCCTCTTTAATTACAATATACATATTGTGATTTAATTTATAAGCAGGCTTATCTTTATCGCCATCATCATCTAAACCACAACAAGAAAAAATAGTTTCTATACCATTTTCGTTCAATTTTTTGATAACTGGTAGTATTTCCTCATCTACCTCAAAATCTTTATATTTAACTTGCTTGTGCATTATAAATCCCTCTTATTTTCATATACTGCTTTTAATACAGGAAATCTTAAAGACCAACTTCCATCTTGATTTTGAGTTTCCTCAAAATATTTAATTGTTACAGTTTTACCTATAATTTCTTCAGGATGCTCATACCACCTTTTTCTCTGTTCTAATGATAAACCTGTACCTACACCAACTTTATTTCCTTTGTGCTCAATAACTAATGCACCTACACATTTAATTTTATGTGCTATACCGTTAATTACTTCTTGAGCATCACCTTCTTCTACACCTATAACTTTATATTCAGCATCTTGAAACATTTTATATTTCAAAAGATTTTGACTTCTTTTTCCTTCGTAACCAACATCTTTACGGAATATTAAACCTTCCCAATGATATTTTTTAACTTTTTCATTCCATTCTTTTAATACTTCTGGTGTATAATATTCATAATTTACAATAGAAATATGTTTAGCCACTTTATTTCTAGTACCCCAATCTATTAATGAATACCACTCTTTTAACATTTCCATCCTATCAGTATATTTAAGAGTTCCTTTCTTACTTTCAAATGCTTCTAATGTTAAATAATCAAAAGCAAGTAATAAAGAGTTTTCAATAGTATGGTTCTTTCTCTTAATTTCTTTCATTATACCTTGAAAACTCTCTAAACCTATATCATCAACTAAACAAACTTCACCATCTAATACCATATTATTAGGTAATCTACCTTCTAATTCTTTAATTAGATTGTCAAGTGTTGTTATTTCTTTTCCTTGACGAGAATAACATTTAATAACTCCATCTTTATTAATTACATTGCAACGAACACCATCAAGTTTTCTTTCTATTACCCAATTATTATCTAATATATGTTTTTTAGAATCAAATTTATCTGCTAATGCTACATTATAAGTTTTAATAATATTTCCACATACTTTGTTAATAGTTACTTCTGATAAACCACATTTAAGATCTTTATCAATAATATCTAAATAAATTTGTTTTTCTTCTTGTTTTTTATTTTTTAAAAATTGTTGAACAGCAATGATAGCATTATGTCCTGTAACAACTCTATTAGATAAATCATCTAATAAATCCCATACATAACTATAATTTTTACCAAAAAATACACCTTGTTGAGTTAAATCTTTTTTAAGTATATTAGCAGAAGTTACATAATATTGTTTATCATAATCATAAACTGCATGAAATAATTTTTGTAAAATTTCTTTAAAATCATCTCTTTGCCAATATTTGTTTAATATTGCCTCTTTTTCTAATCTTGAATTTGTTGCTCTTAATTCATTAATAAAACCAATTATAATATCTATTTCATTATACATATATTACCTCTCATTACATTTATTAATCATATCTATTGATACAACTAATAAATGGTCATAATCACCGGAAGTAGCATCTTTTGTATATGCTTCAATTTCATCTTTTGTAAAACCAGTTTCCTTCATTGCTCGCCTTACATAACCCATAATACTAAAAGCATTTCCATCTACACCTATTAAAGAATATTCCTTTTTATTTTTCATAATTTTTCTCCTTAATTATATTTAAAATTCATAAGTATGGTATGTATCATAATTATGAGTCATTAATTTAATACCTAACTTATATAATTTTTTAAAATCCTTTTTATCTAAAAGACCATCTTTTTCCCATCTTTCTCTAATTTCCATTTTCAATACTTCAAAATTAAGTTTATCTAATCCATATTCCGTATATTTACGATCTTCTGTTGGCATATTTTATCTCCTATTTTTATTTTTTATGATTCTCTAGTATAGTGTTATAAAATTTCAAACGCATTAATGGCATATTATCTGCAATACTTTCTACTTCTTTTATTAAATTATCTTCTGTAATTTTTTGAAACTTATAATAATATATAATCATATCATTTCCTTCAATTTAAATACTATTTTTCCTTATAAAGCATAAAAACACTATAAATATTATTCCCATCTCTCGCTTGATGTGAAGAATATTGTATATCAATTATATCATATTGCTCACCAAACTCATTAACTCTATCAGTTAAATTAGTAGGTGTAATAGCCCACATAATTTTAGATTTTAAATTTTGATATTCACGAAATTTCATATCTAACCCTCCTATTGGTTATAAATATATTATAATAAATTTTTAACAAAAAGTAAACTATTTACTTTGTTTAAATTTTTCTAAACACTCTAAACATAAAATTATTGTTTTATGATTTTTATCTGTATATAATTTTGCTTCATTCTTTTTTAATTTCTTTTTACAATTTTCACATTTAGTAATCATTTTTTTCTCCTTATATTATCTTTTAATTTTATATATAGTAATTCTTTGACTCTTTAAGTGTAACCTCAAACTCCAATCCTTGTTAAAACTAAATATATCAATCCTATTTTTGAATCTTTCATTCATCAAATCTTCAATAACAAAATATCTCTGCAAGGTATCAATGTATATTAAATCTCCCCATTTTAAGTTATATTTTGTTTTCAAGTCTCTACTA
>Ga0310690_10005656_pt1 | contig 16821 bp, 17 predicted proteins | sample AusTroGonzalo_MG_2_FD_207661 | JGI IMG/M metagenome (GOLD analysis project Ga0310690, IMG submission 207661) | Bovine rumen microbial communities from tropical cattle in Woodstock, Queensland, Australia - Gonzalo_04 (v2) (version 2) | ecosystem: Host-associated > Mammals > Digestive system >... | reverse complement strand
GCTCATCGAAGGCACGGATGTGTTTGCGATGAAAGATCGCGAGTTAGCTGCTTTCCGAAACAAGCACATCGGGTTCATCTTCCAGTTCCATCAGCTGCTGCCGGAGTTCACGGCGCTGGAGAACGTGTGTATCCCGGCGATGATCGCGCGCGAGAAAGAAGCGGAGTATATGCCGCGCGCACAACGACTGCTGACCGAATTAGGTCTGGCGGACCGCATGCACCATAAGCCGAATCAACTGTCCGGCGGCGAGAAACAGCGTGTCGCTGCAGCCAGAGCGCTTATGATGGCGCCGGATATCATCTTGGCGGACGAGCCGACGGGAAGCCTGGACGAGAAGAACAAGAAAGAATTGAGCGAGTTGCTGCTGAAACTCAGGAAAGAATACGGTCAGACCATTCTGCTTGTGACGCACGACAAAGAGTTGGCAGGCATTGCGGACCGTATCATAGAAATAAAGGACGGAGTGATTGAAAAGACAAACTAATATCATTATGAAAAAGATTATTTACGGGCTGGTTTTAGCCATGGTTCCGTTAATTAATACAGCGGCAGAAAACGAGGTAAAGGCCTATTTGACCGGAGATACATTGTTCTACAATCAGGACTACCAAATCATGCCCGCTAAGAAAATTAAGAAAGCGGTTTATTATGGTGTGGTAAAGGATATTGATGATGAAAATATCGCTACGATTGCTGTATACGACAAAAAAGACCAGACATTGCTTGCGCTTCTAAAGCGAATTGCCTCGGGGAATGAATTCGGGGCAAAAAAAGGTGAACAATGCTATTATTACCCGGATGGAACGATCAAAGAAACAGATGTTTACGCTTTGTTCTATGATGAAAAAAACAGCAAAGTAACCAGCTATCTTGTATCTGAAAAACTAATGTATCCGGACGGTAAGATACAGGAAAAAGTAACGGTTAGTTACAAGGGTAGCAAACGGGAGGAAACATATGACCGAAAGGGTTATTTTCCCAACGGTTCTATACAGTTCCATGAGACAAGAGACGTGAAAGATGCGTATTCGTTGACTTTTTATGATGAAGCAGGAAATATAACAGAAACACCTAATAATTTCACTTCTTATATGACTATGCCGGAGTATCCTGGCGGACAAGGGGAACTTCTGTATTTCCTTTCCAAATCGGTGCAATATCCGGAAGAATGTCAAAAAAAAGGCATACAGGGCAAAGTCATTTGTCAGTTTACGGTAGCCAAGAACGGCAAGATAGAGGACGTCAGAGTTGTTCGAAGCGGCGGCCATCCGCTTTTGGACAGAGAAGCTATGCGCGTGCTCCGTTCTATGCCTAAATGGAAACCCGGTACAAAACGGGGTAAGCCTATTCGCGTGAAATATACCGTTCCTGTTAATTTTGCTTTGGAATAGAATGAAAAAGATTTTTTTGTTCATATTATGCGTGGTCTTTATGACCGCTTGCCAAAAAGGGAGAACCTATTTCCCGAAAGACATAGAGCCGCAAGAGATTGAAATTGTGCGTTTTGACAATGCACTAATGAATGTGCACGAGGCGAGTGTGGCACATGATATCTGTGTGCTGTATGACGAATATCCGGCATTTATGCCGCTGTGGGTGGAAGATATTTTGGGCATTCCTGTAGCTGACACGGCTTATCTGGAAAAGGCGTTACCGGAATTTCTCAATGACACGCTATATGGTTTCCGGCAAACCAATGCCCGTGAGCAGGAATTGTTTGCGGATGTGAGCGGTTTGGAGAAATCGCTTAGCAAGGCTTTTTCGCGCATTCAGTGGCTCTATCCGGAAACGGAAATACCGGTATTCTATCTATTCGTTTCCGGATTTCAAATGCCGATTTATTTCGGCGATGAACTGATCGGAATAGGTGCGGATATGTACCTCGGAAGCGATTATGAGTACTACAACCGCGTCGTCTATGACTACCAGAAAATAACCATGCGACCGGAGTGTATCCCCGTCGATGTGATCAGCGCCTTTCTCTTCCGCACCCTACCCTACACGAGCGACAAAAGTCGCCTCTTAGACCAGATGATGTATCGCGGCAAAGTGATGTACCTCACCGCGCAGATCTTCGATGAGCTCCCGCCGTACGAAGTGATGGGTTGGACGAAGGAGCAGTGGAACTGGTGCATCAAGAACGAACGCGCAATCTGGCATCTGGTGATGGACAAACGCGACCTGTTCAAGACCGAGAGCCTGGTGCTGACGGGGTACTTGAACGACGGTCCGTTCACCTCCGAAGTGTCGCAAGACGCACCCGGACGACTCGGTATATGGCTCGGATGGCGTATTGCAGCCTCGTATATGGAGCATAATCCGAACGTCACGCTCCAAGACCTGATGGCCGAACCCGATGCCCAAAAGATACTCGAAAATAGTTATTACAAACCCAGAGCGTTCTCCCGTTAAACGGGAGAAGCGGCCTCCGCCTAAGAGGGCAATCAAAAATATTATTTATGAACAAACAAGATTTTCCCATATTGAACGAACAGGTACACGGCCGACCGCTGGTGTATCTGGATAATGCCGCGACCAGTCAGAAGCCTCAGCCCGTGTTGGATGCGATCATCGAGGCATACACGCATTGGAATAGTAATATCCATCGCGGCGTGCACCATCTCAGTCAGGTAGCGACCGCCAAGCACGAAGAGGCACGCCAAGCAGTCGCCACCTTCATCGGCGCCAAGAGCAGCGATGAGATCGTGTTTACCAAAGGCACAACGGACGCTATCAACGCGCTCGCCTTCTCTTTTGGTGAGGCGTGTCTGCACGAAGGCGATGAGATCATCGTGAGCGGATTGGAGCACCATTCGAATATCGTGCCGTGGCAAATGCTCTGTGAGCGCAAGAAAGCCATCTTGCGACACATCCCCCTGCGCGAGGACTTATCGCTCGATATAGAGGCTTTTAAAGGCCTTCTGAGCGATCGTACGAAGTTGGTGAGCGTGGCCCACGTAAGTAATGTGTTGGGAACGATCCAACCGATAGAGGAGATCATTCGTCTGGCGCATGAGAAGAACGTGCCCGTTTGTATCGATGGTGCGCAGAGTGTGCCGCATATGCGCGTGAACGTACAGGCGCTCGATTGCGATTTTCTGGCTTTCTCCGGACATAAGCTATACGGTCCGACCGGTATCGGCGTGCTGTACGGCAAACGCGAATGGCTCGACACAATGCCGCCGCATGAAGGCGGAGGAGAGATGATCAATCATGTGCGCTGGAGCGGTACAACCTATAATGACTTGCCCTATAAGTTCGAAGCCGGAACTCCTAATTTCGTAGGCTCTTGGGCACTCAAGACCGCGATCGACTACATGCAAACCGTAGGACTGGACGCGATCGAGGAACACGAGAAAGAATTGACACAGTATTGCGAACAGCACTTACTGGCGTTAGGGTGTAAGGTGTACGGTGCAGGTCAACCCAAAGCCGGCGTCATCAGTTTCAATGTATTTAACGGCGAGCAGTTGGTCCATCCGTTTGATATAGGCACGTTGTTGGATCAGCAAGGTGTGGCGGTTCGAACCGGTCATCACTGTGCCGAACCGCTGATCGATACGATGGGTGTACCCGGTACCGTCCGCGTCTCCTTCGGTCTCTATAACGACCAAGCCGACGTAGATGCCTTCCTCGCAGCCTTGCAAAAAGCCATTATGCTATTAAGTTAATATGCGTTTACTGAGTGTCCTGCTGATCATCATCGTCAATTATAACGTGGAAAACCTCTTTCACCCTGCCCATGACAGTCTGAAGGATGACATCGAATGGACGCAGGACGGTGAACGGCATTGGAGTTACACGCGGTATTATCGAAAGGTGGAGAATATCGCGCGCGTGCTCACGAACATAGGCGAATGGGATGGGGTAGATCTCGTAGGACTGCAGGAGGTAGAGAACGCGCTATGCGTGAAAAGGCTGTGTCATACCTTACGCAAAGGCGAGTATGATTTCGTGCATTATGAGAGTCCGGACAGACGCGGCATAGATGTCTCGTTGATCTACAAAAAGAGTAGGGTGGATACCCTGCGTACACGGGCGATACGGGTCGATCTGGGCGAACAGACCACACGTGACATCCTCTATGTCAATGCGCTTATTGACAAACGGGATACCATCCATCTCTTTGTCTGCCATCTGCCGAGTCAGCGAGGCGGAAAAGCGGAGAGCGAATGGAAGCGACAGCGCGCCAAGCAGGTCTTGCAAACGGCGGTCGATAGCGTCTTAGCGGTTTGTGCGGAGGCGAAGATTGTGGTCATGGGCGATATGAACAGCGAACCCATAGACGACCTCCACGGCCTAAGTAACCGAATGCTCCAAATCACAAATCAAAAATCAAAAATCAAAAATCTTGGAACACATAAGTTCCAAGGAACTTGGACCTGTCTCGATCAGTTCTATACCTCGCCCAATATGGACAGTATCTCAATCGTGCGGATCTATGATGCGCCTTGGATACAAGAACCGGATGAGAAATACATGGGCCTCAAACCCAAACGAACCTACACCGGCTTCCATTACCAGAACGGCTTCTCCGACCATTTACCGATCATTCTAACCGTTCGATGAAATCGGAAAAGCACGCCTGCCACATTTTCCAGTCATGACGACCTTTTAGCTCGATGAACTGATGTCCGAACCCAAGCTTCCGCATCCGTTTGTGGTAGCGTTTGCCGCTGGCTTTGAACATATCTTTAGTTCCCACATAGACATAATAGTGCTGCGTGGTATCTTTAGGCAGCTGATCTTTTTTCAATACCGGCGAGAACAGTCCTACCGAGCGGATACAATCCGGCCGCAGATTGGCTACGTTGGCGGCTATTCGTGCGCCGTCGCTCAGGCCGGCTATCGCGCAGTATCCCGATACCGCATATGTCGTATCCACCATCGCCATCAACTCGCTGATCGAGTATTCTATCTCATGCTCGCGACTCACCCGGCCGTAGCGGAACAGGTACCGGCAGAGGTTCTTCCCGCCCGGATGCACTTTGTACGGCCATTTATTACAATCCGGCATAACCACTATCATCGGTTCGCACAGCCCCGCCGCTATCTTGCGCGCGAGCGTGTCCAAGGCATGCCCTTTCTCTTGCCATGAACCCTCATAACCGTTGATGCCGTGTATCAGATACAGTACCGGAAAGGGTCCTTCCCCCTCCGGCACATAGATCGCTACGTTTCTGCTCAGTTTCTCGGCGCTGCAATACCACGACGTATGGATCACCTCAGGCGATACGACGGTAGAGTCGGAGGGCTTGGCGCTTAAGGGAACCAAACATAGAAGTATGAAGAGGATATATCGCATATTTAGTGGAATCAATCGCTTTCTGGAACATCTCGATAAGGGCGTTGGCGCAGTTGCTTATCTCGTATTGCTTCATCGATTCGGCGTACTTAAAGCCCATCTCCCAGCGCTCTTGCGGATGGTCGAACCAATAATCGATACGTGCCGCTAAGGCTTCGGCGTCGCGTGCGGGGAACTTACTGCGGTCGTCGAGCGCATACGTCGCCGTGCCGGAGTACTGCGCTTCGGCGATCACGGGCACAACCGCTTGTTGCAGCGCTTCCGTGATACTCATGCCTTCTACCTCCACGATCGCGCAATGTACCGCCAGATCGGCCTTGGCCGCCAGTTGACGCAAGCCCTCGCGGTCGTAGAACCCAACCGTCGGCTGATAATCCACTACGCCCTCTTCATACAGCTCGTTCGCCATCTTCGTATATGCCTCCAGTTTCGGTCCGCGTCCTGCTATATGGAGTCGTATACGCTTTGCGTATTTGCTGAGCCGAATGGCCTTATAGAGGGTCGGCTGGTCTTTCTCGATGGCCGTGCGTCCGATATAGATGAGGTCGAGCGGACGATCAGGATCGAGATAGTCCGTAGGAGGTGTCGTCGGACGGATACACGTGTCCGGGATCACGCCGTTGGACAGCGTGAAGCACTTCGCTTTCACCCGATGACGGATCAACCGGTCGCGTACGTTGTCCGTAGGACACTGCAGATACGTATACTTGTCGTAGAATACGCGGCACCAATACCGGTACAGTATCTGACAGATGAGTTTTCCGCCGGTGAAGCCTAAGCAGTTATATACGATATTCTCCGGGTGTACGTGATACGTGCCAGTGATCGGTTTGCCGAGTTTGCGTGCCTGGTTCATCGCCGCATGGTGCAGGAAGAACGTCTCTTCCAGGTGAATCACATCCGCCCAACGCACCGCTTCTTCTACGGTCTTCCCGTGCCAGTCGGCGTACGCGTAGCCGAACGAGTCAAGCATCGGCTGCATCAGCGGGAAATAAAATTTCTCCATCGGATACTCCGGTTGAGGACCGTCCGGATGCTCGAAGTTCTTTCCGGATAATACACGCACTTCCTGACCTGCCTCGCGCAGGGCCTGTACCGTTCTTCGTGCTGACTCATCAAGACCGTTGCCTTGACTGAAATAGCTATTCACTACAAATAGAATCTTCATTTTTTTTCCAATCTTTATGTGTACTATTTTACCAATTCCGCCGACAAAAGTACTGCTTTTTGTTTATCTATGCAATGTTTTGCGAATAATCGTAAATAAAATACTAAAATAAACACAAAAATATGACATAATGTATAATTTTTATTAATTTCAGTATACATCACATATTAAGGCCTTTTAAGGAACTATTTGCATATATGAGAAAATTGTTGTATCTTTGCAACCAAAACCGAAAAAGCTATGCCGGAGATTGTTTTGCATTATATTTGGGAGCGCTGCCTTTGGGCAGGATTTGCGCAGCAAACCACGGATGGAAAGTCTGTGGAGATCCTTTCTGTAGGTGAACATAACCGAGATGCAGGACCGGACTACAGTCATGCAAGGGTACGGATTGACGGCAAGGAATGGGTCGGGAATATTGAGATTCATGTGTGCTCAAGTGATTGGACGAAGCATCGGCATCACTTGGATAGCGCCTATGATAATGTGATTCTGCATGTCGTTCGCACGGCTGATAAGCCGGTTTGGAATGCGAAAGGTGAGTTGGTGCCGCAATGCGAACTCAATTATCCGAGCGAGAAAGATTATCTAAGCGGATTGTTTGCTGCGGCGCAACAGATGGATAGTGCAGTTGGCCGAATAGGTTGTGCGGAGCAGTTGTTACACGAACCGGGATTGCTGACAGACGGTTGGCGTAAGACCTTGTTATATAAGCGATTAGAGTGCAAACGGGCGTCTATTGAACGCTTGCTGGAAATTACCAAAGGCAGTTGGGAACACGCGTTGTATATCTCCTTGGCGCGTAATTTCGGGTTTCACACGAACAGTCTGCCGTTTGAGCAGTTGGCGATCAATACGCCGCTGTCGTACTTGCAGAAGCATAGGAACAGCCTGTTTCAGTTGACGGCTATATTGTTAGGACAAGCGGGACTGATTGGCGAAGACAAAGAATTGGCAAAGGAATATGCGTTCATGCAGGCGAAGTTCGGTTTGACTCCGATGGATGCGAGCGTTTGGAAGCATAGTAAGTTACGGCCGCAGAACAGTCCGGAACTGCGAATCAGGCAGTTTGCACAGCTGTTGTATCAGTCGGAAAACCTGCTGAGTAAGATACTCGATACCGATGATCTGAAGGAATTGGAAGCGCTCTTTGCTGTTCCGCAAATAGGGAAGAGTAGTATCGATATTCTGCTGATCAATACCGTTTTGCCGTATAAATACGCGTATGCAAAGCACAGGAATGCGACTTTTGATGTGTTGGCTTTGATGGAGAAAATTCCGGCAGAGAATAACACGATTATTCGGCAATGGCGGGTGTTAGGACAGGAAGTAAAAAATGCAGCAGATACACAAGCGCTACTGCATCTATACCAGAATTACTGCCAGCACCACGAGTGCATTAACTGCGAGGTGGGTTATAAGATTTTCCAAGACCGGCAGTTGAAGTTGTTTTAATTTGAAAAAATAGCACAAAACTGTATATATACATAGTATATATACATATAAAGTTTGTATTTGTCAAAAAATGCGATTCATCCTTGGGTAATCCTTGGGGAATCTTTGGGAAATCTCTGGGTAAGCCTCCTATATTGATAGTATATATGGAATATATTGACACTATTAGTATCAATAAAAAAAGCGGGTTTCGGCTCGCTTTTTTCTTATTATATCAATGCCTGAATAACTGCGGTGGTCATGAGTCCGCAGCAGATGAGTTTGAGGACGGTGCCGGCTAAGATGCCGAGGAAGCTGCCCCAACCTGCGCGGAGCGCTTCGTTGAGTTCTTTACCGCTGATCAGTTCGCCGATAATAGCGCCTACTAACGGACCGAGAATGACGCCTACGGCGCCAAAGAAAAGACCTACGAACACGCCGATCGTACTGCCCCATACGCCGTACTTCGTGCCTCCGTATTTTTTTGTACCCCAGGCCGGTACTACGTAATCCAGTATAGAAACGACTACGGTCACGATGCCCCAGATCAGAAGCATCTGCCATGAGAAATCAATTTTATCCGTGGCTTGTGCAATCCAAAGACCTACATAAGCTACCGGCACGCCCGGCAGACCGGGAATGATGCAGCCGACAAAACCGATCAGCATGCACAGGAAGGCCAGTATAAGAAGAAAAAATTCCATATATGTTAATTTTTTAATTTGTAAGCAGAAGGGTTTAAACCTGTCGCCCGTTTGAAGAACGTACCGAAATGTGATTGGTTCTGGAAACCGAGACGATCTGATATCTGTTGGATAGAAAGTGAAGTAGAGGACAATAGCGATTTGGCATGCCGGATGATAGCTTGGTCAATATACGAATTCGGAGAAGAATTGAGCGTTATATGAACGATATTAGAGAGGTATTTGGGCGCCAAATGCAGTTGATCCGCATACCATTCCACGGTGTGGTGCTCATGGCAATTGGTTTCCACTAATGACAGATACTGTCCGCAAATCTGCTCAGCACGAGTGAGAGAACGCTTTTTCGGATAATTCGTTTTGCATTCCACTAAGTAATACATCAAGGAACTCACCATATTAACAGCCGCCTTCTGCTGATTCTCCTCTATGAGCGCACGAAGAAAATCAAAATAGCGCAACACTAATTCCAGTTGTTCGTCATTCAAATTATTGACAAAATTATTAAATTCAAATAATTCGGGTACTTTAGAATTAGCCATAACCACCAATTTTTGTGCAAAGATAGTATATATTTTTGAGATATGCAAATAAAAAGTGAAAAAGAGAACAATTTTAGTGAAATGCGCGTAACGCGTATATAAAATAAAAGCAGTAATTTTGCAGCGCAAACTATACATTTAATTATCATGAGAAAAATTCTTACGTTTTTATTAGTGGCTCTGTTCGGTCTGACGGTCACGGCGCAAAACCTGGAACACGTTATCGATCTGGACGAGTTAGTGGCTAATGAGGGTTTTCTGCTTTCACAGAATAATCCTAACCCGTTTGAGGGTACGACAGACGTCTATCTGGCGGTAATGAGAAATGAGCCGGTGACGCTGACCATTGCTGATATATACGGTCAGATGACAGTCTGTTATACCGGTTCGTTCGAGTCGGGTGTCCATCAGTTCCGCATTAGTATGAAATCCAAAGGCACTTATGTGATGGGCGCGCATCAGAACGGGAAGAGTTCGTCCATTGTGCTATTCTGCCACCAAGGCGGACGGGCTAATACAATTGACTATATCGGCATGGCGGAAGAGATTGATCCTGCGATTTTTGATATACTGATGGATGAAGACAAGGAGGAAGATTTTGTGGGATACGGTGCTATCAAGAGTGTTACGAATACCGTTATGACAGACGAACCATTCCGCGTAGCGCTTTCGCTCAGTCCGTTTACACTCAATCAGTTTGAAGCGGGTTACACATTCAAGATAGGTGACAAGACAGCCACAACGCCTGCGGAACTGCAGCAGATATACCGTGATCTGGGTGCGACGGAGATGTATGTGCGTCTCGCCACCAAACGGCATAAGACCTATAAAACGGACGGTACGCTAGATAACACGACAGACGGCAAGCCGGATGAAAATGCGAACGTGCATACTTTTGACCAAGTGATGCAGACCTGTAAAATAGCCGCAGCGCTTAACATGCCTATTAATCCGGAAGTGATGTGCGCATATATCTATATGGATATGGATGGCACACAAGCCCCGCGTTTCTATAAGTCGGACTATCCGGAACTGTATGCCAATCCTACTTTTGCTTCCATCATGAAAAACGGTGACGCCAAGTGGGAAGAGTTGTCACTAAAAGACATCTGCACCGTACTGGAAATATACGGCGAGTTCGTAGGCGATTCCATATTAGCGACAGGTTGTACGGTGAATAACTGGAACTTAGGCAACGAAGCCAATTTCGGTTTTGCAGGTATAGGTATCGGAATGCCAAATTCATTCGACCAGACATTAGCCAAAGCAGGTTCCATGAAGCGTTATATGTCATCACTTTTCAGCGTGTGGTGGCTTAAGAAACATGTATGGAAATACGAGGCACAGACGCTGGCAGCTGTCAAACGCGGTATTCTGAAAGCCTATAAGAACGCCGGAAAAGACGCTTCGGATGTGAAGTTCTCTACACATATCGCCACCGTTGTTTCCACGCCGCGGTCGAGTGCTTCATTCTTTACATATATGGCAGATCACGGTTATCATATGGAGACTGCCGGCATTAGCTATTATCCAAGTGCCCCTGCTATGAGTTTCAATAAATGGAAACTATTTACCAAGACCGTTACGCGTATCAACAAGAAATGCGGCGTACCGGTGTTTATCGGCGAATTCAGTTATCCCTCACAAGAGATGGTAGGACCGTTTGCTGGTTGGAATAAACAGTTAGGTGACTACGAGAAAAATCAAAAAGGTCAAGCAGATATATACCGCGATGTGATAGCATGGGGAAAAACACACGGTCTGGTCGGTATCCGTTACTGGGCCCCTGATTACGAAGGTGAGTGGTATCCCATGTCGATGTTCGAGTTTGAAAACAAAGTGGGCACCGCAAAACAAATACTAATTAATCATAAGGAGGCCGTGAAATGAAAAAATATATTATAGCTGTTCTGGCAATTATCTATAGCGTTTCCTTATTTTGTCAGGAACGCGATTACAAGACCCTGAAAGGTCTGAGTTGGAGTATAGGACTGCCTATCGAATGTCGTGACCTGCCAGGAATGGGTTTGACGGCTAATATAGGTTACGACTGCGCATATCCGGTAAATGACAAACTAGCTGTAGGTTTCTACCTGACCGGAGGAGGTGGTTTTTGGGGTGAATTCAAGAAATATAGCGATGTAGATCATTTTCACCCTGTATTCCGTCTAACGGCCGGTCTGATGATGCAGATAGGTGATCCGGAGAACAAACCTTGGTTAGTAGGCGTGGTGCCTTGTACCGGATTCGGATTATACGATATGGATATGGTGCTGCCGGTTGAAGTTAGGTTCGGCAAGTATATCACCGACAGATGGTATATCATGGGTGAGTTGACTTATCATATCTCTTTAGCAAATGAAACAGCCAGCATTGAGCCGGCTGTAAGGGTAGGTTATAACTTCGGTAGAAAAGTGAAGAAATAATCAACTCATTTCCAACATACGTTGAATAGAAGAGATGGCCTTCGTGGCTGTCTCTTTTGGTACCTGCATCTCCGGACTTTCGTTTTTGAGACAGTCATACAGTTTCTCGAGCGTGTTCATGCGCATGTACTCGCATTCGTTACAACTGCAGCCTACGCCTTCCGTTACTTCCGGCGGAACAGGAATAAACTCCTTATCCGGACATGCACGCTGCATCTCGAATAGAATTCCGCTTTCTGTGGCGATTATAAAGCGTTTGGCGGGCGATTTGATCGTGTGCTCTAATAACGCCTTGGTCGAACCAATTACGTCGCTTGCAGCGAGGATAGGTGCTTTGCATTCCGGATGGGCTAATACTTCTACACCCGGGTTCTCTTTTTTGAGTTGCAGTAGCGCCTCGAGCGAGAAACGGCTGTGTACGTGGCATGCGCCGTTCCAAAGGAGCATCTCTCTTCCTGTTACGGAGTTGATATACGATCCTAAGTTATGATCCGGACCGAAGATGATCTTCGCGTCCTTCGGTAGCTGATCTACAATCTTCTTGGCGTTGGAACTCGTAACGACGATATCCGTCAGCGCTTTCACATCCGCAGAGGTATTCACGTAACTGACCACCATATGATCCGGATGCTGCGCTTTGAACGTAGCGAGGTCTTCGGCTTTGCAACTATCCGCAAGCGAACAACCGGCATTCATATCCGGAATCAGCACTTTCTTATCCGGACAGAGGATCTTCATCGTCTCTCCCATGAAATGCACGCCGCACATTACTAATATATCCGCCTGCACGCGTGTGGCCTGTTGCGCCAATGCCAGAGAATCTCCGATGAAATCGGCGCACTCTTGTATCTCCGGTCTCGTATAATAATGCGCAAAAATGACCGCGTTCTTCTCCCTCGCTAAGGATTTAATTTTATCTATATATTCTTTCTTTTTTAAATCCATGATAATAGTACTTTGTTGAAATTGTAGATAACTCTGCTAACCGGTTTAAAATAAATGATTTAGTTCTCTTTTTTATTGTTAGCGTTTTGTTATCTCGTTTGATACTTGCAGCGTGGAACGTGTTATTTACTGTGTAACAAATCCGATGTTAATAAATTGTTTATAACCACTTTTTCAGCCTGAAAATAAGCAAGATAACTACAACCGACATGACCATCAGACCCAGTGCAAACGCATAGCCGTATTGCCAATGCAGTTCCGGCATAAAGTCGAAGTTCATACCGTACAAACTACCAATCAACGTAGGCGGCAGGAAGATGATGTTGATGACCGTGAAGATCTTAATGATACGGTTCTGCTCGATGTTTACCAAACCGAGGAAGGTATCCTGGAGATAGTCCAGACGGTCAAAACCGAACTTCGTATAGTCGAAAAGCGAGTTGATATCCTTGATGATCATCGTCAAACGCGGGTAGAGCTCTTCCGGGAAGAAATCGCATTTGAGCAGGTTGCTGATCACGCGCTGTTTATCCATGATGTTCTGACGGATGATCGTCACTTTTTCTTGCAAGTCCTTGATTTGTACCAGCAAATCTTCATCTACGTGGTCCGACTCGGCGTTGATCTGTTGGGAGAGTGCGGTAATCAAATCCGTTGTATCCTCGATCATATCCGCATCCTTTTCCACTCGGGTCTCCATCACCGCGACTAACACATGAAAACCTGACGGAAAATTGCGAGTGTTTACGAATACTTTCTTAAACGTCTCGTTGAACGTGTCCAACTCCACATCGCGGATGGACACCAGAATACCGTTCTTTAAGATGAAGTTCACCGGCTCCATCTCGAAATTAGGCTTCAGGAAGTTACTGTTGGCTACAATCGAGTCGTCCGTCTGGATATAACGGCTGGAGAACTCGATCTCCTCCATCTCTTCATCTTCCTGGATATCGATCTTCAGAAATCCTTCGAGCGTGTCCTCCGTCTTGTCGGATACATCGAGCAAGTCGATCCATATAATATCTTTCTTGTCGAGTTCCTTAAGCGCGGAGATGGAACGCGCTACTTTGATTTTCTCCTTCTCTTTGTAGAATATCTTAATTTCCGACATAATTCGTAATTTTTAATTTTTAATTTTTAATTAAGTTAGTGAGTTCTATAAACTCATCTACACTTAACTGTTCAGGTCTTCGAGTTAAGAAATACGCTAATCGTTCATTTCTCTCATCTTTAAACTCTAAACTTTCAACTAAATTCCGTAGGGAATTTCTCATTTGCTTTCGGCGTTGATTAAAGGCAGTCTTAACAACTGTTTTAAAGAGCGCTTCGTCGCAGTCCAACCGTCGTCGTTTATTGCGCGTCATGCGAATCACAGCAGACTTGACTTTAGGAGGTGGGTTGAACACATGTTCGTCCACCGTAAATAGATATTCTATATCGTAATACGCTTGTAATAGTACACTCAAAATTCCGTACGCTTTCTTGCCTGGTTTGGAAGCCAGCCGTTCCGCTACTTCTTTCTGGATCATACCCGAGCACACAGGGATACGGTCTTTGTAGTCCAGCACTTTGAAGAAGATCTGGCTGGAGATATTATACGGATAATTACCAATCACATTGAATTCTCCCTCCTTAATCAATTGGTTCAGGTCGATCTTCAGAAAATCGCCTTCTACCAGGTCTAATTCCGGATACCACTCACGCAAATAAGCGACCGACTCGCGGTCAATCTCAATAGCGGTAAGCTGAATTTGGGAGTTTTTGAGAAGGTATTGCGTGAGCACACCCATACCGGGCCCGATCTCAATAGTTCGGCCTGTGGTGATGGTCTCAGCAATTCGTTGGGCGACTGTCAAGTCCGTCAAGAAGTGCTGCCCAAGAAACTTTTTGGCATGTACTTGCTGCATTCTCCGCGTGATAATCGTCCATAATTAATAAATTTTTTAACAAAAATTTGCACAATTCAATTTTTTGTTGTACCTTTGTGCGCAAATCCGGCTGCAAAAGTACAACTTTTTTTTGGAATGAGCAAATTTATTACGAAAATAATTGATTTTTTCTATCATCCGTTCGAAAAATGGATGTCAAAACAGTTATTTCGTTATGCGGCTTGCGGCGGCGGAAACATGGTCCTCGATTGGGTGTTGTACTTTTTGATATATAATTTCGTGATAGGTCACGATTTGGTCAATTTACAATTTACAATTTACAATTTACAATTTGCGCAAGCAATCACTCCGCATATCGCTACCCTGTGTATCGTCTTTCCGATCACTCTGTTCACGGGGTTCTGGTTGCAGAAATATGTGACCTTCACAGCTTCGCAGCTCAACGGTTGGCGGCAGCTGGGACGGTATATACTGATAGTAGCGCTGAACTTGGCAATCAATTATTTCGGTCTCAAGCTCTGTGTCGAGGTCTTCGGTTGGTATCCGACGCCGAGCAAGATGGTCATTACCATCCTCACCGTCATCATCAGCTACTTAGGTCAGAAATATTATACATTTAGAATCAATAACGCTTAAATTTTAAATCCTATGTTGTACACACTCTGTTCTAGTCTTCACACGGAAGTATCTAACATGCCGTTCAAGGTGTCGGATACGTTTATGGAAGAAAATCAAGTAGTAGCCGTGCTGACCGGTGGTACGGAAGCGCAGTTCATGGAACTTGTAAAATCGAAGCAGATTGACTTGAAACGTCCTGTTTATCTCATGGTCAGCGGGTATAGCAACTCTCTGGCTGCTGCCTTGGAGATTCTCAGTTTCATCCGTCAGCGTCAAGGTATAGCTAAGATCATGCAGCATGCGAAGGATACCATCTTCGTGGATGACGTCGATACCGCTTCCTTGACACGCGTGCCGCTGGAGAAAGTGTTACACGGGGATAAGAAAATCCGTCTGGGTGTCATCGGTGCGCCTTCCGATTGGTTGATCGCTTCCAATGTCGATTATAAGGAAGTGCTCAAGCAGATGAAAGCCGAACTGGTGGATGTGCCTATTACCGAAGTGACCAGTCTGGGTGAAGTCGATCCGGGTATGAAAGGTGCAGAGGTGATCTACGCACGCCTCAAAGAGATTATCGCTAAAAATCAACTTGACGGTATCACTATCCGTTGCTTCGATCTGCTCAAGACCGTGAAGAACACCGGTTGTATAGCGGTCAGCAAACTCAACGACGAAGGTATCCCGGCTTCCTGCGAGAGCGATATTCCGACCCTTCTGACGATGATGGCTTGCAAGCGTCTGACCGGCGAACCGGGCTTTATGGTCAACCCTGCCCGTATCCAACCAGACGGACAGATGCTCTTGGCGCACTGTACGATTCCTCTGAAGATGACGGAGAAGCATGAGTATACTACCCATTTCGAATCCGGTATAGGTGTCGCTATTCACGGTGAATTGGCGGCTGGCGATTATACGCTCGTTAAGTTAGCCGGTGATATGAAGCGTCTTTTGGCGGTCAATGTGACCCTCACGCGCTGTCAGTATGAGAAGAACCTCTGCCGTACGCAGGTTTGGATTCAGTCCACTCCGATCGTCAGCCAGTACTTCCTGACCGACCCCATCGCAAACCATCATATCCTCATTAAGGGACACCATGCGGCGAAATTCTGGAGAGAATAACTACAAAGTAGTTAATCGCGCCCTTGTGGCAGAGAATAAAAAATATTAATCACAAATCACAAATAACAAATCAACAATTAAAACTATGGTAAGTTACAAGGAATTAGGCCTGGTGAACACCCGTGAGATGTTTGCTAAGGCAATCAAGGGTGGCTATGCTATCCCGGCATTCAATTTCAACAACATGGAGCAACTCCAGGCTATCATCAAGGCTTCGGCTGAGACCAAGAGCCCGGTTATTCTGCAGGTATCGAAAGGTGCGCGTAACTATGCGAACCAAACCCTGCTGCGTTATATGGCACAAGGTGCTGTTGAGTACGCTAAGGAACTTGGTTGGGAGAACCCGCAGATCGTACTCCACCTCGACCACGGAGATAGCTTCGAGCTCTGCAAATCTTGCGTTGATTTCGGTTTCTCGAGTGTCATGATCGACGCTTCGCACCTTCCGTATGAGGAGAACATCGCCCTCACCAAGAAAGTGGTGGACTACGCTCATCAGTATGATGTAACCGTTGAGGCTGAGCTCGGTGTATTGGCCGGTGTTGAGGACGAGGTATCGTCTGCAGTTAGCCACTATACAAAGCCGGAAGAGGTAGTTGATTTCGCTACCCGTACAGGTTGCGACAGCCTCGCTATCTCCATCGGTACCAGCCACGGTGCATACAAGTTCA
>Ga0310690_10005655_pt1 | contig 16821 bp, 11 predicted proteins | sample AusTroGonzalo_MG_2_FD_207661 | JGI IMG/M metagenome (GOLD analysis project Ga0310690, IMG submission 207661) | Bovine rumen microbial communities from tropical cattle in Woodstock, Queensland, Australia - Gonzalo_04 (v2) (version 2) | ecosystem: Host-associated > Mammals > Digestive system >... | reverse complement strand
TGGCTGAAGTATGCCGTAAATACATACTTGCTTTTCAACATATACGAAAGGGCAGCCTGATACTGCTTCCTCGGGCTGAGCGAAGGATTGCCAACAATCTCTGTGTAAGCGTTGGAATGTGTCGTCGTACTCTGCAGCGACCAATAATCAGGGTAGCCTTTGTCAGAGGAAAGCCCCAGCAGGACAATATGGCCAGCCGCAGGAAGCCAGGTCAGGTTAATCGTAGGATATACTGACCAGTCATTCCAAGCTGCATTCTTGAAATGCTCAACGGCCAGCGACCCGTTCATCTGCCACTTCTGAGAAAAGACCTTGCTGAATCCGGCATACACATTCTGCGACTGCTCGTCCAACAGGGAACTGAAGCCGCCGTCTCCTGCAACATTGATTTTCTGCCCGGTAACCGGGTCATAGTACCACTGGAAGCTCTTGTCGCGCGCCCACTCCAGATTGACGCCATAGTTGAGTTCCCAGTTATTGCCCAGACTATGCACCTGTCCGGCAAATACCTTCCAGCGGTCAATCATCTGCTGGTCTTCCGTCCTGAAATTCCATTCCTCGCCCTCGAATGTGCTCTTGAGCAGTTGGTTTGACGGCTTGTTATAGTGTGTATATTCCGCCCCGACAGAAAGCCCGAATGGCGCCATGTAATCTGCGCGGACATTATGCAACTGCTTGTTTCTGTCTATCCGGGCGGTAGAGATTTCGGTCCCTGTCGTATTCAGGTCTGTACCTGACTTGCCGAAATTCCCGTTATATACGAGGCTGACCCTGTGATTCTCTGCAAAGAAATAATCAGCTCCCCAGCGAACCTGGTGCGACTTGTCACGGGTATCCACCAGCTCATTTTGTGAAATATTGTGAATACTTCCATCATTGAGCCTATGCCGCGCCTCCATTGTATAGTCATTGTGTATCTGGTTAAAACCATAACTATAAATCAAGTCCGTCGAGAACTTCCCTTTGGTATAGAGCAGGGACCCCCGCCCCTGGCCGCTACCGGCATACTGGTTCGCATATTCCCCGTAAATTTCGCCCTGCAGCTTGCCCCTGTCTTCGGCTTCGTGATTCAGGACGATGTTGATGAGGGCACCGCGCACCTGGTACTTCGCCGTGGCATTGGGAATCACCTCCGCTTTTGCAATCCGGCTCACCGGAGTCGAGCGCAGCAGCGCGTTCACCTGGTCGGCCGACAGCGTAGAAACCTTCCCGTCGATTACCACAGTTGCAGCGCGCCCTGCCACCGAAAAGCCTTCGCCTTGTGGCATCACGCCCGGCAGCTTGCCGATGGCCTCGTAGGCATTGTCCGCCGGTGTCTTCTCCAGAATACGCGGTAGGTCATACACCAGCGCACCTTTGTCCACCTTCACTACAGGGATTTCTCCCACGACAACAGCCTCAGACAGTTCATGATACAAACTATCTGCAGCAGCATAATACGCGAGCGAATCCGGTTCCTGGGCGGCAGCACTCGCTGCTGTCAATGTCAATAATAAAAACAATAAAAAGGATCTCTTCATACGTAATATTCTCGGCCGTCCTTTTCGGCCATTATTTCACGCTGCAAAAATGCCCTGAATCTGCGAGAAACTATGTTAAAGCAATGTTAAGAAGTGTTAAATAGTGTTAAAACGCCCTGCAAATGAGGAAAATCGGCTAACTTTGCACCATGAAACTTCCGTCCAGACGCATCATCATATTGCTGATCGTATCGCTGACAGCCCTCTTTGGCTATCAGATATACTGGCTGTCGGGCCTATACAAATCCCGTTACCAGTCCGACGAATCACTCATAAATGTCTCCTTGCAGATGGCGGATTTCGCGGAAATCATGGAGAGAGTGAATGCACTCCGTTCAGAAGGCGATCTCCATGGTAGCGTATCCGTATCCACAGGCTGGTCGAAAGCCGAGAAACAGACCAATGTGAGAACAGACTCTGTTGTTGTAGATAAGGACGGAACCCGCACCATCAAAGTAACCACCGTTAAAACAGAGAAATCCGAAGGCTCCCTCAGCGCCTCGGCATCCTCCTATGCGGTCAACAGCATCGACGAGATGTCCTCTGCCTACCAAATAGGACTTCACCAAGGAATAGACAACCTCTCCGAGCCCAATCCCGCCGTGCTGGACAGCATTCTCATAGAACGGCTTGTCTCTTACGATGTCAATGCGCCACACCGCTTGTTGATGCTCTCCGGAACGGACACCTTGGCGGTCATATCCACGCAGGGATATGCACCATCTTCACGTGCAAAAGACTTTGACCTTTCCTATGGAGAAGAGGGTAAAGGCAAGATATACCGGCTCACTATGGAGCCGCTCACTTTGGCCATTCTCCGGAAAATGGCCGGCGTCATCGCAGCCTCGCTGGCGCTTTTCCTTATCCTTGCATTCTCCTTCTGGTTCCTGATCCACACCATGCTCAAGCAGAAGAGCCTGGAGGAAATGAAGAGCGACTTCACCAACAACATCACCCACGAACTCAAGACACCGGTAGCCGTCGCCTACGCCGCCAACGACGCCCTCCTTAACTTCGATGCGGGCAATGATCCGGAGAAACGCCGCGAGTATCTGGAAATCAGCCAGGGCCAGTTGGAGAAGTTGGAAGGAATGATCGAGCAGATCCTCTCGATGAGTATGGAAAGCCGCAAAACCTTCGAGCTCAAACGCGAAACCATTGAGCTGGAGCCGCTGCTGCAGAAGTTGGCCGACCAGCACATTCTTTCCGCCGGAAAGCCCTGCGAAATCAAAGTCAATGTAGATAGTAACCTGGTGCTCGACGCGGACCGCTTCCACCTTTCAAACATCGTCAGTAACCTCATAGACAACGCCATCAAATACTCCGGAGAATCGGTCCACATCGACATCACTGCAAAAGCTACCGATGAAGGAGTCGAAATCCGTGTCCTGGACAACGGTATCGGAATAGCGCCGGACAAGCAGAAGCACATCTTCGACAAATTCTATCGCGTTCCCACCGGCAATATCCACGATGTCAAGGGCTATGGCCTCGGACTCTATTACGCCAAAACAATGGTCGAGAAGCACGGTGGTACCATAGAAGTCTCCAGCACTCCCGGCAAGGGCAGTGAATTCATCCTGACACTCTGAATCTATGCCGACAATCAAGATACTCCTCGTCGAAGACGAAAAGACCCTCGTACAAATCGTCAGTGAGACCCTTCGCAGCAAGGGCTTCACGGTGGAGACCGCATACGACGGAGCCGAAGGCCTCAAAAGATTCTTCGAGGTCCATCCGGACGTCCTCATTGCCGATGTGATGATGCCCCGTCTGGACGGCTTCGAGATGGTCCGCCGCATCAGGAAGACCGACGACCATACCCCTGTCCTCTTCCTCACGGCCAAATCCACCCCGGACGATGTGGTCACCGGCTTCGAATTGGGCGCCAACGACTACCTCAAGAAACCCTTCGCCATTCAGGAACTCATCGTCCGCATCAAGGCCCTGATGGGCAAGGCCTATATGACCGAACGTCAGGAACCGGAGCAGAACGAATACACCCTTGGAGATTACCGCTTCACGCCCGTATCCCAGACGCTTGAATACCTCCCGAAAGGAGAAACCACGGGCCTTTCCCACCGCGAAGCCGAAATCCTCCGCCGCCTCTGCCGCGCCCACGGAGAAGTCGTACCCATGCAGAACCTCCTCCTCGACCTCTGGGGCGACGACGACTTCTTCAACGCCCGCAGCTTCCAGGTCTTCATCACCCGCCTCCGCCGCTCCCTCTCCAAAGATCCTCGCATCCGCATCGTCAACGTACGCGGCGCCGGCTACAAGCTGATCGCAGAATAAACTCAGCGAGGGAGTCGGCCTTGATGTACTTTTTGAGCATCTTGGGCGAGGCGTGGCCAGTTAGTTTTGTCCCGTCTCGAACTCCAATTTATCTAAAGCACGAAATCAGTCGTACAGAGCCCAAAGTGTGCTTTAGAGGGGGGATTCATTGCGTGAAATGGAACTTCGTGATTAGTAAGTAAATAGGTAAATCCTCCTCCGCGTTTTGCGGAGGAGGATTTGTGTAATGTGCTGGGTAATAGTTACTTCTATTTCACGGCCCGTAGCCTAAATCCGGAGAGTGTTGTTACTCAAAAACTTGGGGCGTTTCCTTATGATATTTTTTAATAATCCGCCGCTTTTCTTTTGTAAAGTATTTTAAAAACGCGTAAATTTACATGCTAGTTAGTATTGAACCTTATGGAAGAAAAACAAAAAATTCAGTATGAACCTCCTGTTGCTGAGGGAGTTGAAGTGGGAACTGAAGGCATTGTCTGCCTCAGCGGTGAGTTAAACGGTTTTGGTGAAGAAATACCTTGGTAACTATGGAGGTCAGAACAATGAAACGAACTTTATGCATGGTCTGCGCCGCCTTAGTTGCGCTGGTATCTTGTGAAAAACAGCCCCAGGAATTGAACCGAGTTCCGGTTACATTTGACATTCATGTTACTCAATCGAGTGAGGCCGATACGAAGGCGGTGAAGTCCCAATGGGAAGATGGAGATATCATCTTTGTGGTCTTTTCCGGATTGACTAGCCCGTATTATCTGAAGTTGACTTTCGACGGAGAGGAGTGGGTAGAAACACAGATGCGCGACAAGTACGAGATGCCTATACCTTTGAATGAGGGTGACGAAGGAACGATGACGGCCCTTTACCTGCCTTTTGCAAGGCCTGATACCTATATTTACGATGCCGGCGGAAGCTATACGTTCAGCGAAATCTTCATGTGTTACTATATGGAGGCGACGTTGCCGTATATCGTGGTTGACGGAAAGATTACCGGCACGTTTAAAATGCGTATTCCCGATGGTTTTGTCCAGTTCTATATGGACGCCGAGGATGCCGCCGACGGCAAGGCGATGCTCTGGGAGCCGAACGTGATGCCGTATGCCGCGACCGGCGTGGCTCCCAATTGTGTCATGGTCAATTATGCCCAAACCGACTATGGCGCCGCCCTGCCGGGTTTCAAATATGGCGACGGTTATATTTTCAGCGGAAAGCTGAAACCGTCTGCACAGGGCGAGCCTGTTACCTACAAGTTTACCCGCTTTATGGGAAAGGGCAACGCGCAAACTGCCACGACGTCCACGCCGCATACGATGAATGCGTCCGGCAAGACGGGCCGTGCCGCCGACATCACCGGCTCCGCCGGTCTTGTCTGGGAGGATGTGGCCGGACCGGAGCTGGTCGACCTGGGCCTCCCTTCCCGCAACAAGTGGGCGAACATCAACCTGGGCGCCGCGGTTCCGACGGATTTCGGCGCCTACTACGCCTGGGGCGAGCTCCTTCCCAAGGTGACCTTCTGGTGGACGACCTATAAGTGGGGGGACCCCGTGACGGAAAAGGTGACCAAGTATTGCCGGTCCACCTGGCCTGAAAAATGGGCGGGCCAAGGCGAGCCGGACGATATCAGGGAGCTCGTGGCGGCGGACGACGCCGCGATCGCCTGTTGGGGCGAAGGTTGGGCCATCCCGTCTACGGATGACTATGAAGAATTGGCTCAGTGTTGTGAGTGGACCTGGTACGATGATTATGAGGATACCGGCGTGAGCGGCTTCCTTGTCGAGGGAGCCGAGGGCGCGTCCATCTTCCTCCCGGCCGGTGGCTTTGTGTATGATTTCGGTTGCCCGACCCAGGGGAATCTCCACGGCTATTATTGGACGACGAAGCTTGACTCCAACCCGACCTATGCCCGTACGTTCGAATTCTATGACGGGATCATGGGTGGCGTAGGAAATACGGATCAGTCCCTGTACCGTCTCAACGGCGCCCTTATCCGCCCCGTCTGGAGAGCTGGTGAATAATAGCCTATAGATATAAAGAATCCTCCTCCGCAAATCGCAGAGGAGGATTTTTTGTTTTCACTAAATCCGGAGGATGATTTTACTCAAAGATTTCAGTGAGTTTCTTCTGCAGGGCTTTGCCGCGGAGACCGCGGGCCACGATGGTGCCTTCGGGGTCGATGAGGAGGTTGTCGGGGATGGCGTTCACGCCGTAGACCTCAGAGGCCACGGTCTTCCAGCCCTTGAGGTCGGAGAGGTGGATCCAAGGCATCTGCCACTCTACGATGGCCTGCACCCAGGGATCTTTTTGGCTGTCGAAGGAGAGGCCCACAATCTCGAAGCCTTTGCTGTGGTACTTCTTATAGGCGGACACCACATTGGGCATTTCGGACTTGCAGGGGCCGCACCAGGAGGCCCAGAAGTCTACCAGTACCCAGTTGCCCTGGCCCACATATTCGCTCAGTTTGTGGAGGTTGCCTTCGGAATCGGCCTCTTCCAGGTCTGTGAACTTCTGGCCCACGAAGGCGCTCTTGGCACCTTCGGACTTTAATTCTTCTGCCATGGCTTTCTCCAGGCTGGCCTTGAGGTCTGCCACAAACGGATGCTTGGTGTAAGGGGCGCCGGAGTTGAGCAGTTCGTTAAGCTTTGCGTGACCCGCTGCCTCGGCAACGTTTTCGATGAAGACCACGGGGACCAGGTTGTCCTTGTTCTCTTCGATGATGGCGAGTTTGGTGTCTACATATTCGTTGAATACCTCTTCATACTGGGCTACAAAGGCTTCTTCCTGGGCCTTCTGTTCCTCCTTGGGAAGGGCTACGTACTCTTTGACCATCTGGTTGATGCGGCCATAGGCCTTGCCGTTGCGCTTGTCGCATTCCGTGATCTTGTTGTTAAGGGCCGATCCGGTGAGGGTGGTATCGGCGAAGTCGATCTCCATGGGAACGCCGTCGTTGATGAGGGGGAAGTTCCAGTCGAAGTTGTCCATGACAACGCTCAGGAAGGCATCCTTGTCGGCCTTTCCTTTGAGCTCGAAAGTTCCGTTCACAACCGCGGCGCTGTCTATGTCGTCCTCGATCAGGCGGCTTACCAGAAAGACTTTGGTAACGTCCTGGGGAACGTTCTTGCCGGTAATGACATACTCGGCCTCATTTGAGGAGCACGCCAGCATTCCAGCGGCGGCTACCGTGAGCATTAAAATAGAAACAGCTTTCATATCCAAATAATTAAACGTGCATCAAAGATAGACAAAATATCCCAAAAAAATCGATAAATAGCAGCTTAACTACAGCTGCCCGCCGCCACCGTTGTAGGGGTTACCCCAGGGTCGGCAGGTGTTGGTGTTGAGCCAGTTGCCCCATCCGGTCCGTTTGTGGAAGGTACACTGCTCGTAGCTTGGTTGGAGGTTGCTGCGGAAGGGGTTGCCGGCAGCAATGAAGTCGCAGGTATAGTCGGATTGGTCAAAGAGGCAGACGCTTAGCGAGTAGTGATCCAAGTGATCCACGCTGTTATTCACGTGCACGTAATGGATAAAGGCGTCATCCAGAGCCCGGTCCAGGGTGCTGGAGATGGATGCAAATTCGGCATCGCCGGTCTCCCGGGCCAGTTTGTGTGCGTAGTCGGCCAGGTCAAACATAGGCAAAAGGATACCATTGACGGGGTCATTGTTGAGCAGATGGTAGCGGTACACGCTCACCGTGGCGCGGTCAATGGCCTCTTTCTGCGTGGGGTAGAGGGCCAGGAGGCGGTCGGCCAGGGGCTTGCAGGCGTCAATGATGGCATCGAGCTTGCTGGCGCGGATCAGTTTCAAGTCTCCATTCAGGGGCCCCTCCGGATACTCATAACCCCTTTGCCAGTAGGGGGTGCTGCGCTCGATCATCTGGGCCACGGCGTCCTCGGTGTTTCCAGTGTCAATGAGGCCGCGGATATATTCCCTCAGGATGGTTCCGTCGCTGCAAAGAACGTGACTCGAGCAGCAGATGTAGTCTGTGACGTCCCTCAGTTCGGCTAGGGATTCCATATTTCCCATTACGCAGTTGTGGAAAAAGATGGCGTTCAGACGGTCCAGACCCGTGGAACGGATGGCGTCTGAGAGCTCGTACATATCCAGTTTCTCCCGGTTGTTCCACTCATCCGCAATGAGGCCGCGGGTGGCGGCGTCATCAAACTTGTTGGGAACATCATACATGGCTTCAAAGCCATTCCCGTGTCCCCAGATGGTGAAGATGTACTCCTTGGCGGGGCACTTGAGGCTGCTGATCTCCATAAAGGCGCGGATGGTGTCCGGGCTGTAAAGCTTCAGGGCCAGGGCCTCTGCGCTGAAGCCAACGGCCTGGAGGCTGTTCTCGCGGATATTCTCCAGGTCGGTCTCACTGTTGAGCTCGAACCATACCACATCGCCTTCTTGGGCATACTTGGAGTTGGTGCCTTTTCCATATTTGTACAGGCACACGACCCGCACCTTGGTGGAGTCCACGAGATAGGGTTTCACCGTATCCCAGAATCCTGTTTCAATAATATTATCCATATTGCCGCCGGCATTGCCGTAGACAAACACCGTGTAGTCGGCGGGGGTGCCGGGGACGTCCACCAGCTCTTTCCGGCTCCATTCGTCAAAGCGGGCTGCCTGCTCCGCATCGGCCTTGTCAAAAGTGACATCATCGCCTTCTCCGCCAATGGTCAATCGGCCTCCTTTGATCTGATAGGGCTCGTCCCAGGGGCCGTCGGCCATGGTGATGTAAAGGGTGCCCTCGTTAGCGGTGTAAGTGAAGGGCTGGTGCTCTATGGCAACGGGTTCCTCACCAACCGTATAGAATACGTCGCACACGCCCGTGCCATCGGTCTGGAAGTTCCAAACGTTCCAGCACGTGCCGAAATTCCAAATGGAATGGGTATGACCCGTGAGGTCGGCCACCCAGGTGCCTTCCAGGGATTTATACTCTGCGGGGATGGTGTCTTTTGTGCAGGACACAACTGCTATTGTAAGGAGGGCCACCAAGGCCATTAAAGTCTTTTTCATGGTCTTTACCATATTTTAACGCGGTTTTCGGGTGCTATGTAGAGTTTGTCGGTGGGCTGGACGTCGTAGAGGCGGTACCAGTCATCCTGCAGGCGCATCATCCCGTTGATGCGGACGTGGTTGAGCGAGTGGCTGTCTTTCATATCGTGTATCTTTTTCTGGGATTCCACCGTGCGCTCATAGGTATGCTTGTAGAACTGTGCGTAAGCGAGGAAGAACTTCTTGATCTGCTCGTCAAACTGCTCGCCGGTGAAGCCCTGGCGGGTGAGCCGCTGCTTGTAGCACTCCAGGGCTATGGTCACTCCGCCGTAGTCGGCCAGGTTCTCATTAAGGGTTAGTTCGCCGTCGGCGGGCTGTCCGGGGTAGTCCTCCATCTGGTTGAAGAGCTCAATCAGAGCCTTCTGTTTCTCCAGGAAGGCCTGCTTGTCGGCCGGTTCCCACCAGTCGCGTTTGACGCCATCGGCATCGGCCAGAGAGCCGCCTGCATCAAAACCGTGGCAGATTTCGTGGGCAAAGCAGGTGGCGGCAGCATAGGTGACGGCTTCGCTCAGCTCATTGTCAAAGCGGGGACGCGTAATCCAGGAAGGAAGGATAATCAAAGCATTGCCTTCTCTCAAATGGAAAGCATTGTCGGTAGTGAAGGCCGATAGGATGGCCCAGAAATCCCAGCCCACCTCATCGAGGTTACGTCCCAACATATTCTTCACAACGGAGTTCTGGTGTTGGCGCAGCTGGGTGGCCACGTCCAGCAGGCAGTCGCCGTCCACCTGGGGATTCATATCGCTGTTCCACTGCTCGGGATAGCCCACGTAGAAGGTCATGGCTTCGGCCTTTTTGCGGGCTTCGGCCTTGGTGGGAGCGCTCATCCAGTCCAGATTCTCAATGCGCTCGATGAGCACCTGGCGCAGATCTTCCAGGATGCTCAGGCACTGCTGCTTGAAGATGTTCTCCGTTCCATAGCTATCCAAAAGGATGCGGTACTTGTAGTATCGGTTGTAGTGAAGCAGGTTGGCCAGGATGGCAACGCGGTCGGTCTGGGCCGTGGTCTTGGGAATGCAGAAGGCGTCCTGGCAGATGACATTGTAAATCATGTAGTCGCGGAAGAGGGGAACCAGTTCCGGGTGCTCGGCCAGTGTTGCAAACTGCCGGAGGAGTTCAAAGCCGGCCGTAGTCAAGGGTGTGATCATGTATCTCTCCACGAGGGCCGGGTCCAGCCCCATCAGCCCTCCAACGAACATGACGGCATCCTTGTACGGGTCATCGGATTTGGTAGCGGGTATCCGTTCGGCGGGCGTGTTGAGCAAATCATAGACATTCACAAAAACACTCATCTCAACGGTCTCCATCTTGACGGCATTCTGGCTAATTTGGGCAATGCGCTCCTGAGAATAACCAAAGTGAGTGAGGGGCTGGCAGTAGGAGGCCACCTTTTCTGCTACTTTTTCGGCATCTCTCATGGCCATCAGGGTATCCAGTTCCACAGGCTTGCCTCCGCTAAGCATATTGTTGGCTACCTCTTTCCCATATCTGACTTCGGGTGACAGGCGCACCAGGGGATTGTAACCCAGCCGGTGCAGCTCAGAGAAGGCCTCATAGAGCTGGTCCACGGTTTCCACCTGCTCCAGCATCTGCAGGCGCTCCTTGATAAGGGCTGCGCTGCGGCTGTCATCGGCCATAGCCTTTTCCACCATTCCGCGCAGCTGGACCAGCAGGGGATCGCTAGACGTGGTGAGCGTCCGGGCCAGGAGTTCGTGGTTGTTTTCGCTTATCTGGTCAAAGAAGGACGGCGAGGGATTGCTGCTGTCCAGCCACTTGCCCAGGGCATAGTGGTAGAAGTCGTCGCCGGGACGCACGGTCTCGTCTATCTCGGTGTCGTAGGGGAACGGCTTGGTGTCCTCTACTATGATGGGCTCCATCCTGCTGTTGCAGGAGGTGAGTATCAGCGTTAAGGCCGCTGCGGCCATCAGGATCTTTTTCATACTACTCCCAGCTTATTTTGGTTGTATCTCCGTCGGTGCCAAAGGTGAAGAGGTAGTTGACAAGACCGTCTGCATGGCGGGCAATCCATTCTTCTACTTTGGATCCCTTCATGTCCAGGTCTTTGACCACGGAATAGAAGACCTCTTTTCCCACCTGTTCGTTGGACGCATTCACGGCGTAGCCGTCGTAGGCATAGCCATAAGCGGCCGTGAACTTCTCCAAGGCGGAGGGGTCTGCGCCGGGCTTGAGCTGTGCTTTGAGGCGGACGCCCAGGGTGGCGGGCAACTTGGCCTTGATTTCCTTGGCCCACTTTGTATTGGTCATCTGTTCACTTTTTACCTGGCCGTTGGCATCGTAATACTCAACGGTGAGGGTGAGCATATCCAGCATCTGGGTGGTAGCGGAAAGGGCGTATTGCATCACCGCGTGCGTGGGCTTGTTGTCGGGGGCGGGGGTTTCACCGTTGTCCTTGTTACAAGAAGAAATCAAAGCGCAGCAAAGGACGGCTGCGAGCGTCAGCAGATTTTTTTTCATTGTTTTTTTATTTATGGTTAATTGTTTTGTCAAGTTCGCTGGCGAGTTCCAGGTTCTCTCTGATGAATTTGCCCAGGGCGGCGTTCTTCTCTCCAATCCGCCACCGCTGGTAAACGACCACGGCCACCAGCATCAGTACTATGACAATGATGGCGGCGGCCAGGGCTGCGGTTATGATCAAAGTAAAATCCATACGCTTTGCTTGTTGAATCCGGGAGCAAAGGTATGCAAAGAGGGGTGGCCCGTTGTGCCACCCCTACAAATCATTGTGCCAATCCTGCAATTTCTACTTTTTGGCCACTTTCCGGTAGTCTGAAGGCGACATGGCGTATGCGTCTTCAAAGAGGCGGTAGAAGGTGCGGCGGGAGAGGCCACAGAGTTCGGTAATCAGGGATACGGAGTCTTTGGAAGTGGCCAGCAGGTTGGCGGCATAGCGGAGGCGATATCCGTTGATGAAATCTACGGGCGTCTTGCCGGCGCACTCGCGCAGGGCATCGTAGATGTAGGTGCGGTTGGTGCCCGCCAGGCTGGCCAGCGTGTCCTGGTTGGTATCGGGATTGGTGAAGACCTCGGGGTCCTGCATCAGCTCGCAAAGCTTGCGGTAGAGCAGCTGGTTCTGCGAGAGGGTTTCCTCGGGCTGTGCCTGCAGGGCCAGGCGCTCTTCGTTTTCGGCCTTTTCCCTCTGCTGGATCTCCTGGTAGAGGCTGCGGTTTTTCTCCTCCAGCGCCTTGTTGTAGATGCGGGCGCGGACAAGAAGGTAGCCAATGAGAAGGATGATAATGATGGCCGAAAGGAGGATGATGCGATGGATGACCAGCGACTGGCGGCGGCTGGAAATTTCGGCCTCCTTCTGACGGATGACCTCCTGCTGCTCCATATCCATCTTGCGCTCCACCAGGTGGATGGAGTCGCTCAGGTGGCGCATACGGTCGGCGTATGCCATAGCCTCCTCCGTACGTCCGGCCTTTTTTAAGGCCTTGTACTGGCTCATCATATAGTTATTGATGTAGGAGTTGTTTATGGCGCTGCCCCGGGACAGGTAGAGGGAGTCGGTCTGGCGGAACAGGCGGATGGCCTCATCGTAGCGGCCCACGATGGTCAGATAGCGGGCCCGGGCTACCAGGTCATAGGCCGACAGATTGCGGGCCTGCCTGTGTTTCTGGTAAAGGGCTTCGGCCTTATCGAAAATGCCGTTGGAGGCATAGTTGAGGGCCTGGTTGATGATAACGTTGTTGCTGCGCAAGTTGAGGACGGCCTCCGGCATATCGGGACAGCGGGCCAGACGGGCCAGGGTTGTGTCGCCCGCTGCTATGAGGGGCAGGGCCCTTTGGGGCTTTCCCCACTCCAGATAGAACTCCGTGGTCTCCGTTACGGCCAGGAACAGGGCATCCAGCACCCAGTAATCACGGGGGTGTACCACGCCGTCCATCATCAGGTTGAGGCCTTCCAGGTAATATTTTTCGGCCTCTTCCATATGTCCCATTCCCTTTTCACAGTCTCCTTTGACGGTGAGGGCGCGGCTCTTGATGCGGGTGGCAATCTGCTCGTCCATGCCTCCCTTGTCCACGTCGGCAATCATCTCATCGGCCAGATGGAGGGCCTTTCCCCATTCTCCGCTGTTGTTGAGCAGGGACATAATATGGAGCATGGCCGAATAGTAGTTGATGCCTTCGCTCCGGAGTTCGGGACTGGGCTTGATTTGCTCGCCGTAGAAGATGGACAGGCGCGTATGGCCCATTTGACCGTAAACATTGGTGCGGATCAGGTTGGCCGTTGTGGGCGAAAATACGCCGGCCAGCTCGGCACTGTCTACCAGCGCAATGGCCTCTTCGGGGGTGGGGTCCGAGAGCATTTTGTTCTGAATCCGGACCTTCAGGTTGTTGGCCTCCTCCGTGCGGTCGGGCTTTGCACAGCCCACCGTAAGGATGGCCAGAGCGGCTAATAAGGTATAGTAAATTCGTTTCACGAGCGCAAAGTTACTGCAAAACAAAAAGGAGTTCGGCCCCGTCCTTGATGTCCTCGTACTTCAAGGTGGTGCCTTTCATTTTGGTTCCGTTGAGGTAGACGGCTTTCACGTACACGTGGTCCGGGGCCCAGTTCCGGGTGCGGACCTTGAGCACTCCGCCGTCCGAAAGCTTCACGTCCACACCGGGGAGGCAGGGGGAGCCCAGCTCGTACTCGTTGCTGCCGGGGCACAGCGGGTAGAAGCCCAGGCAGTTGAAGATGTACCAGGCGCTCATCTGGCCGCAGTCGTCGTTGCCGCTCAGGGCGTCGGGCGTGTTGCCGTAAAAATGGTCGGCCACGTAGCGGACCCACTTCTGGCACTCCTGGGGCTTGCCCAGCTTGTTGTACAGGTACAGCACGTGGTGGCAGGGCTCGTTGCCGTGCCAGTAGCCGCCAATGCGGCCCCAGATATCGTGGGCGCCGGGGATGTCGTCGCTCATCTCAAGGGTGAACATGTTGTCCAGGCGCCTGGTGAGGAACTTCTTGCCGGCAATGGCCATATAGTCTTCGAAGGCGTGCGGCACCGTCCAGGTGTACTGCAGCGTAAAGCCTTCCGTGATGTCTCCCCAGCCGTTGTCCGAACCCGGGCCCTCGTAGGCAATGTCGGAGAAGGGGGTGCGCCAGTTGCCCTGGCTGTCCCGGCCGCGCATGTACTTGGTCTCAGGGTCAATGAGGTTGCGGTAGTTCTGGCTGCGCTTGAAGAAAAACTCATAGTCCTCCTCATGGCCCAGGAGCTTGGCGGCCTGGGCTATGCACCAGTCGTCGTAGGCGTACTCGAGGGTCTTGGAAACGGACTCCATCTCCTTGTCAAAGGGGACGTATCCCAGCTCCGTGTACTCCGGCAGGCAGTCGTAGTGCGGGTTGGTGGCGGTGGTCTTCATGGCCTGGTACGCACGCTCGTAGTCAAAGCCCTGCACGCCTTTGACCATCATATCGGCCAGGACCGAAACCGCGTGATAGCCAATCATGCACCATGTCTCACCTCCATAGAAGCTCCAGATGGGGAGCATGTGCTCCGTGCTCTTGTCATAGTGCGCCAGCATGGAGTTGGCCAGCTGCGCCTGGAGGGGCTTGTTGATGAGGTTGAGCAGGGGATGGAAGGCCCTGTACGTGTCCCAGAGGGAGAAGGTGGTGTAGTTGGTGAAGTCCCCGGCGTAGCCCAGGGTGCCGTCGTGCTCGCGGAAGCGGCCGTCCCGGTCCTGGAACAGGAAGGGATGCAGTGCCGTGTGGTACACGCTGGTGTAGAAGGTCTCCTTCTGCTCCCGGGTGCAGTCCTGTGCCAGCTGGTAGCGGCCCAGTTCGGCCTCCCAGAGGTTCTCTGCGTCTTTGCGGATGCTGTCAAAGGACTTGCCTTCTATCTCCGAGAGGTTGAGGAGGGCGCCGTCTATGCCCGTGGCCGATACCGCCACCTGCACGTTCACCTGCTCCCCCTCGGTGGTGGCAAAGCGCACGCAGGCCTGCAGGGGCGTGCCCCAGGCCTCCTTGCTGCTGCGGAAGCGGCTGGTGTTGTAGATGACGGGCTTACCGTCCTTGTAGAGGGTCAGGTCCCGGATGGGCTCCGAGAAGCGGGCCGCAAAGTAGACGTAGCGGCTGGGGTTCCACCCATTGACCAGCTTGCCGCCCACCAGGGTATAGTCGTCTATCTGCCGGACTTCCGACCACACGGTCTTCCATCTCAAGCTATGGTTTATATTGATAAGCACAAAGGCCGAATCGGCCGCGGGGTACGTAAAGCGGAAGGCCCCGCTCAGGGAGGCAGCGGTCATCTCGGCCTTTACGTCATAGTCTTCCAGCTGAACGCTGTAGTAGCCGGGGGAGGCTACTTCCGTCTCATGGCTGAAGGTCCCCTGCTTGAGCGAGCCGGTGCCGGGGACAAAGAGGAAATCCCCCAGGTCCGGGATGCCCGTCCCGCTCAGGTGCGTGAGGCTGAAACCCAGGATGGCTTCCCGGGTGTACTTGTAACCGGCTGCGGTGTCGTAGTCGTAATCATCTGTGTCCGGGCTAATCTGGATACCGCCAAAGGGCACCTGCGCGCCCGGGTACACATTGCCAAAGCCGGCCGTGCCCACGAGGGGGTTCACGTACCGGATGAGTTCCTGTGCCGGAACTTCCACATACACAAGGGCTAACAAAGCGGCCCAAAAGAGTTTTGTCAAGTTCTTCATAAGAACAAATTTAGGAAAAATCTTCTACTCTATCAATACTTGGTACTATTTGGTAGTGCCGTAATAAAGTTGTACCTTTGTCTACTTATCTGCTGGGGTCAATGGACAAGAAATGGTACGCAATTAAGGTTTTCTTCAACAAGGTGTTCCGAATGGAGGACATCTTGTCCGACATGGGGTTGGAAACCTACCTGCCCGTCCAGAAAGAAAGGCTCAAAGGCCCGGACTATCTGAAGGTGGCCAAGATGCTGGCCCTGGTAGATGCCAATCACCGCAAAGACAGCCGCTACATCCAGGACGGAGCCATTATCTACGAGCGTAAACCGCTTGTGGCCTCCCTCATTTTTCTAAGGGCCGATGATGAAGAAATCCTCACCGTGGACGCCCGCCTCAAGGACGAAATGATCCTGGGCCGCCTGCTGGGATTCATCTACAAGACGGCCGATTTCAAGAAGTGGGCCACCATCCCGGATAAGCAGATGGAGTCGTTCCGCGTACTCACGGAAAACGGCGGAGACGGCCTTACGTTCTTCACGTCCAACCTCGTCAAGCTGGCGCAGGGAGACAAGGTCCGCGTCATTGACGGACCGCTGAAAGGGGCCGAAGGATACATCAAACGAATCAAGAAGGACCGCCGCCTGCTGGTGTGCGTAGAAGGCGTGATAGCAGTGGCCTCGTCCTACATCCCAGACAGGATGCTGGAAAAGATAACGGATTAACCAATGCCGGCCGAAGGAAACATAGTCATCCGGCACGCCCGGGTCAACAACCTCAAGGACCTTACGGTGGAGATTCCCCGTAACCGCCTTGTGGTGGTCACCGGCGTATCCGGCAGCGGCAAGAGCTCGCTGGCGTTTGACACCCTCTTCGCAGAGGGCCAGCGCCGCTTTGCCGAGAGCCTCTCATCCTACGCCCGTCAGTTCCTGGGCCGTATGGCCAAGCCCGATGTGGAGGCCATCGACGGCATCCCGCCGGCCATTGCCATTGAGCAGAAGGTGAACATCCGGAACCCCCGTTCCACCGTGGCCACCACCACTGAGATCTACGATTTCCTGCGCCTGCTGTTTGCGCGCGTTGGCCGCACCTACAGCCCCGTGAGCGGGGAGGAGGTAAAGGCCCAGTCCGTCAAGGACGTGCTCTCCGTCATGGCCGGCGCCGACCGGCCATCTGCCTGGTACATCCTCTCCAACCTCCGCTGGGACAGCCGCAAGGACCACGTGGAGTTGATGCTGGCCCTCAAGGAGGAGGGCTTCGGCCGTCTGTTCAATCTCGCCGATGCGTCTATCCTCCAGATCGAGGACGTACTCAAGATGGACGGGAAG
>Ga0310690_10005653_pt1 | contig 16827 bp, 13 predicted proteins | sample AusTroGonzalo_MG_2_FD_207661 | JGI IMG/M metagenome (GOLD analysis project Ga0310690, IMG submission 207661) | Bovine rumen microbial communities from tropical cattle in Woodstock, Queensland, Australia - Gonzalo_04 (v2) (version 2) | ecosystem: Host-associated > Mammals > Digestive system >... | reverse complement strand
CCTGTGTCCAAGTCGCTATTAATTTTGATAGGTCTGTGAATGGGTCGTAGCATCCTAATACCGGTTCTTCATATTTGATTTTCATTGGGATGCCACAACTCCAAAATACATATAGTAGGTTTAGTTTATAAATTATATTTTTGAAGTATTCTGTGCGATAGTGGAAGGAACCGCCAAGTGAAAGATACACCTGGGAGCTTTGATTTATTACCGCAAGTAGTCTATTCTTATAATGTTTCATAAGGATAGGAGTTTCGTGTAGCGGAATATCTAAATCCAAATATGCGTCATTTCCACGCGCGATTAGTGAGTTTTCACGCACTTCTAAGAAGTCTGATATTTTCTTATAATGCGCGGGATGTATAAAGTTGATTGAGGATGGATGACGTGAGATTATCTTATCTATAACCTCGCGCCACCCTTCTTGGAAGAAATCTCTATCATAAATATATATCCGATGCCGTTTTTTCACGGCAGGTATAGGCAAAACCTCATTCCCCGCGTGCCACCTATAATATGAATTATCAAGTAAGTGTTTTATCTCTATCTCTTTGATATCCATATTGTTATATTTTTCTTTTAGAAAATTCGCATATATGCGCGGGCGCGCGAGAGTAAAGTCAATCAATTTATTCTCAAATGGTACGTATTTTCCATTGGTAAAAGCAGTTCCACCATAGATTACATTAGGTGCCCGTTTGATTGCGTCAGGCACCGTAATATAATCTTTGGATTCGCTAAATACATAAATGTGTTCATAGCCACCAAACTCTACTTCGTCAAGTCCTATTAGGCGGCAGAACTTATTTTCCTCTGTTTGATAGTACGTAGCAAGTTTCATTATTTCAAGGTTAGGAGGACAGAGTTGTGGTTTAGACCATTGTTGAAGTTGAAGGTCTACGAGGCCAATCATTCTTCTACGACCGCGCGCTCGAACTGGAATTGTAATGTTCCATCTTCATTTACTTCAACAATTTTAGACACTACTGGGAAGAAACTATCTTTGCGCTTTTTCGGCACAAAGTCGCCTCCTCTTCGTATTCCCTGAACCATAAGTAAAGTTCCTCGACTAAACCAGCTCTTCTCTATTACGTGTTTACGTCCATCTGCTCCTCTTTCTGATAATTGCTTATCAAACATCGCATACTGACTCTTATAAATCTTTACATTCACAACTCCTGTTGGAGTTAGAAGTGTAACTGTATTTTTCATTTTACTCTTATCAATTACTGTACCAATAATTCTTCTCAATTTATACACTCTAACTTCATTACCATCTTTACTTGGGAATGTATAATCTACTTCTGGTTCTTCTGGCAATTTCATAAAATCATCATATAAATATTGAGAGTTTTCTAATTCATGTTTATCCTGATAGAAACTTACAGATTCCATTGACCAATGCTCTTTACTACCTTGCGCGTACTTATCAAACATTTCTTTATACAACGCATTATTCAATGCTTCTAACATCTCATCTTTATGCTGACTTATGTAGTTACGCATCGGGTCCATTGCTTTCTTATACATCATATCCCATTTTGCCACGGAGATATGAGTTCCATTCGCAATAATATCAGCAGTGAAGTTATCTGCTATAAAGTCAATCGCCGCATCATTTAGTTCATAATACTCAACTTTCTTCTGCTGCTTCAACCACTTGTTGAATAAGAATACTTTCTTACAAAACTCCATCTCTTCTGGAATAAGTCCATAATTGATAAGCATCGCCATATTCTGTAAAGTCAATCTCTGCTTTTTATCAGCAATCATATCAATATATCGTGCCATTATTTCTTCGCGTGGAAGTCCAACTAACTTATCAAATGCCCCACACTTTATAAGATTGGACATCTGTATCTTATTTACTTTAACTCGTTCCAAGAAATCCTTTAAGGAATTAAACGGTCGCATTTCCATAATTTCATGAATCGTCGATTGGGACAGCCGCGTAATTCCTCGCAATCCATACAAGATTTCATTACGTTCAACGACTGGGGTAAAAGTATAAGAGGAGTCATTGATGTTTGGAGGTGCAACTCTAATTCCATAGTTGTTAAATCGTCCGATTGCTGTGGCGACTTTTCCATAATCAATTGTTTTAGTTTTCTTTTTCTTCTTATCTTCTTGCTCATCTTCGTTAGTAATTTCATTTTCTTCCTCCCATTCCTCTTGTTCTTCTTCATCCTCATCTTCTTCAGGCTCAATATCCAAGCCTTCATCTTCATCATTAATTTCTTCAGTTTGAATACCGCCGCTATCTACTATTAAGTTTGCAGTGTTCCAGAAGATAATTGGAAAGAATCGCGCCAAATTCATTTCTTGTAGCGCGATCATCGAGTACGAATATGTATGTGCCGCATTGAAACCATATCCACGGCTCAACGCAATCTCAATATTCCAAACATAAGAACAAAACTTTTCATTCAGTCCTTTTTCTTTTACATTCTCAAAGAACTGTTTCGTTAGCGCATCATATTCCTTTGGGTTCTTCTTCGCAATCGACTTACGAAGTTTATCTGCCCATTGTAAGTCCCAGCCACCACATTCCGGCAACTGTACTAATTTCATAAATTGTTCCTGTGTGATTGACAAGCCGTCAGAGATATCTAGTTCTTTATGTAAGATTTCTCTATCTTTATCTGTTAGTCCATATTGCCGCATTTCAATATCCCAATCAGCTTTATGGCTTCTAAATCTCGCATACTTATCCAGTGGACTTTCTGCGCCCTTTTCAGATGCCATTAGACGAATGACTGAGTTCAAAACTGCTAATTCATCTACGCTTCTTGGATGCGTCAATGCTATACCACGTATACCGCTCTGTTGTTCCATCTGGAACAATGATACGATTTCGTGATTCTGAACCATATCCCACATCTTCTTATCATCACGATTTATCTTATATACACCAATTGTGTTTTCATATGTTTCGCGCAAAGTCGCTCCTGGCTTGACATATCCCTGTTCTACTAACAAATCAAGACAAGTATGGATTTTATCAGCGGCTTCAACACTTAACAAATCCATTTTTATCATGGATACATCTTCCAAATCATGAAGTTCAAATTGTGTGATAATCGTGCCATCGGGCGCGCGCATCAATGCGCTACTTTCTGTAAAGTCTTCATCTGTGAACACTACACCACCTGCGTGAATACCTTGTCCACAAATCAAACCCTCAATTCTTTGCGCGACTTCCCATAACTTCGGATACTTACTTACTTCATTTATAAATGCTTGTGTTGGAGCAATACCATTATCTTCATCACCATAATACGTTTGCTTCAATGTATATACTTGTCCGCGTTCAGCTGGAATTAGATTAGAAATATATGATGCTTCATCTACATCAATACCTAATCCTCGTGCCGCGGTTTGTATTGCGGATTTAGATTTTTCTGTCTTGAATGTCGCTACATTAGATACTCTATTTTCTCCATATACTTTTCTTAGATGTTCCAATGTTTGTCCTCTACGTACTCCTTCAATATCAACATCAATATCGAGTACGGATACACGAGATGGATTGAGGAAACGCCATGGATATGTAGTTGTCTTCTCACGCAAACAATTGATTTGAATAATATCTAACGCATAAAGAAGAACAAATCCCATGCCAGAACCTCGTGCAGGAAGTACGATTGTTCCCGCATTCCAACACTCATCAATAATCTTTTGAAGATTGAGGAAATATGCGCTCCATTGTGCCTTGTTGACCTGCGAAGACTCCCAAGTCATTTCAAGACATTCATTCAATGCTTTATACGCTTCTTCATTTTGAAGATCTTCATGCTTATGAACTCCTTCTATCAATGCTAATACTAATTGATTATCCGCTTTATACGGAGATTTTATAAAATTATCTAACGCTGGTATCAATCTTGTAAAAGCAAATATTTCATCAGGTTGTCGCCGTTCAAATTTACGCCACGGTAAACTCGGAATTTTCAGCGGTTTTAGCACACTAAAATCTTCGCACCTATCCTTTATATCTCTAATCGCGCGATAACAATCTTCAATTTGTGCATCACTCAAATACGGAAAGAAACTTCTAATCTCTTCATCCGACATCATATAAGTTGTCGCGTAGAAACTTTTTACTTCTCTATCACCATCCTGAGAGTTCAAAAATGCTTCATGAATTGAAGCATCTTCTGGTCTACCATAATGACTATCAGTTGTGATGATTACATCTAATCCTAATTCATCTGCGATATCCATCAAACATCTATTGACGAATATCTGTTCTTTATTATTGGAGGGCTGCATCTCCAAATAGAAGTTTCCCTCACCAAATATATCTACTATATACTGACACCAGCGCATCGCAGTATCATAATACTCACTATCGCCTGTATCCATATATCTCAAAAGGAACTTATCTAACTGCGAACCCAGACATGCACTACTTGCTATCAAATGTCCCTGATTAGGTTTTACTATATCTTTCAAATCCTGATAGTAAGTTGGACGTCTACGCTGTCTCCTACTCATATATGAACGCTGCCATGCGCGAGTAGATAACTGACAAATCTGCTTATATCCTTCTAAATCTTTTGCTAAAAGAATGAAGTGGAAGTATCTATCTTTATTCTTATCATAATTCTTCGCGGTCAAACCATTTCTCGTAAGATATATCTCATTGCCGCGAATAAGTTTGAAATCTGGATGCTTTTCTTTTATCTTCTTATAATACTTTTCCGCTTTGATGTAACCAGATATAGTTTCATGATCTGTGAGTGCTACACATTCATGACCAAGTTCTACTGCTAAATCCATTAGACTTTCTACTGTGTTTATACAGTCACGAAGTGTCTGGTTGCTGAAATGACTGTGGTTATGAAGTGAACCTGGGTACCTCGACATTTCATCACTCTCCTTTTCTATATCTTATTATATCATAAATTTATACTTTTGTCAAAAGTCATATTTGTTTTTATCTTCTTCTAACTCGTAGTCCGTAATAAAGACTTGAACTGATGTTCGGCCCATCCACTCGTTTAGGTTCGCACGTCCATATACAGTTAGTAATTTAGTCCTATTATTTTGTATTTCCGCCACAAACTCCTCATCTTTGAACTTCACATAGTCAATTCCATTATAGGAAATCTTCATACTATCTCGGTTTGGGCCCATAGCCATAATACTCATTAGTGGGATATTCTTTATAATAAAAGTAGGTTCGTCAATATGATTTCCAAAGTACTCTGGATGCGCTGCGAGGCAGCCCAATAATTCATCATTATAATCTGAACCGTCCAGAATGTAATCCACTACATAACAATTTTCAAAGTCTTCGGCTTTTAGATTAGAGTTGGCATATTTGATTAGACTATCTAATTTATCTCCATTGAGACCCCAACCAGCTGCATTATCATGCCCGGCTGTATAATTTACCAATCCACTATCTTCTAGGAACTTTTTGAAACTAGGTAATCCCGCGAAGTTTCCACTACTACGAATACTACCCTGTATTTCATTCTTATTATTCCTGCGTCCAATCATTACAGGCTTGTGATACTTATTTACTACATTCATAGCAATAAGACCAGTAAGTTCCTGTGGCACGTTATCTGAGCTGTCCAGTTCTACTACAATAATATTGTTATCTGCTAGCCCATCTTTCTGGATTTTGAAGTCAATTATTCCTAGTGCCTGTTCGCGCAATCTATCTTGTCGTGCTTTTGCATTCTTGCCTACACGTGCGGTTTGTTCAGCAGCATATTCGATATCTCCTGCTTTTGCTCCACGCTTTGTACTCTGGATGGCTTTATTTGGTTCAATGAAACAATAGAACATTGTTTCTTTTTCTTGGATGCTGCCTACACGGGTAATAGCATTAATTAGCGGCGCAATATAAAACGCAATATCTGTTGGTGTAAGGCCGACATAAGGTGAAACTGCCTTTTCTTTTAGAGAATAAGATTGCGCTTCAATTAAAGTACGGAAGCCTTCATTATGTATATTCTTCAATCCTTCTAGCATAATGTAGTTTGTTTCTGTATCCGTTCTGTCCATAACATCAGCAATTTCTCCTAGCGCAGCTAAATCCATATAATTATGCGCCAATTGAATACCTAGAATGTCATCCAACACTTCACAGAACTTATATACGATACCCGCGCCGCAAAGTGATTTATTCCTATAAGAGGGTGACAACTGATTATTTACTACGATTGTATTAGGTGAGTTAGATATTACCGGATTGCCCTTCTCATCATATAGTTGTTCGTGATGGTCAAGCACAATTACATCCATACCCATTTCACCTAACCTACGATGCTCTTCTACATCATAACTTCCAGCATCAGGTACTAAAATCAAATCCCATCGTGCTTCATCAGTCATCCAATCAATCTTATCATCTAATCCGTGTTGCTTATGGTCATGAACAGTAAACTCCATTTCTGTATCGGGGAATGTCTGTTTGATGTATAACCATAGGATACTTGAACTTGTGAACCCATCAGCATCGCAATCCACGACGAACAATATCTTACTTTCCTTTCTAAGATGATATAATAGTTTGTGCGCGGCTGTCCTAATGTGGCTAAGATCGTTAGGATCTAGTTCGCACGCGGGCGAGGGGTTCATAAAGTTTTCAATATCTGTTACTCCTCTATCTTGTAATATTTCTTTTAGTGCCTTATCTGGATTAGTACTATATTCTTTTCTTAGTTTGTATTTCATTCTTCATCTCTACCTCGTTCTTTCTGATATTTTATTACTAGCTTAAACCATCTATAAACAGGGCAGCCATTATCTGGTAATCCATAACATCCACCTGTGCGACAATGACAATTATATTTATATAACCAGCAAAACTTTTCTTTTTCTACTTCTAAATTGTATTTCATATTATCATATTCCTTACCATTCAAACATAAATGGTTCCGCATTACGTAGCATTTCTTCTAACTGCTCAATTGTATATTGTTTTTCTGGTTCTTTTGAATTATAAAATAATACACAATAATCTGCGGTACATTTTTCTTCTGTATCATAAGGACAATCTTCACAATCTACTGTTGTTCCCATTACTGCTCTATAATGACTCATTTATGTTTCTCCTTATCTTACTCTAATTCTATGTCTATAAAGTTCTTCAAAAACTTCTTTTCCTTTATCATATGGACTATCTTTCTTTTCTAATAGATTATCCATATCCCATATATAATAAAAGGTCGCTTGACCTTTGAACTTTTTACAAAGACCCTCTAATTTCATACGATACTTTCGCGCTTCTTCCGAGCGCCAATCGTCATATTCTTTATCAAAGGCTACTGTTATTTCATTCGCGCCCAAAATATTAGTGAGCAAACTTACATGATATTTATTTATAGTAGAACCGCAGCAAGCAACTGCGTTGCTCCATTCTCCATAAAAACCATCATCTAGAAGAACGGACTTTTCTCCTTCTACTATAATTGCGCTTCTACGTTTCTCTATTCCGTTTCTATGCTCATGTATTCCATATAGGTTGAAATGAAGTGGATGCGAGTATAGGGTATGTCCAATCATAACCGGCTTATATTTATTATGACTATCTACTTCATCTTTATTGAGCGTTCGCGCGCGAATGCCTACCAATCGCCCATCTATATCAAAATGTGGAATAACTATTTTATTTTCTCTATTCCAGAAACAAATCTTGAACTTATCCATCACTTCTGGCTTTATACCTTCTCGTAGCCACAATGGATGATGATATGGAAGAAAGTATGATAACATTTCTTTTGGATATTCAGTGAGTTGTGGAATCGTGCTATCAAACTTATACTGTTCAAAATCAATATCAGGCTTATATTTCTTTTTCAGTCCTGAAATTGTTAGATGCCGTAAACATTTCTTTACATAATCTACTGCTTCATCAAACTCTACCCTATGATAATTTATTCGCATAAACTTTTGATAGAGTGTGAAGATAGACATTGCTTCATTACATTCCGTATAGCATCTAAATATCTTATTATTCTGATACCAATACAGTTTCATACTTTCTGCTTCATCTAGCGGATTATGACATATTGTAGGACAAATCAAATATCCCTTATCTTCATATACTGCTATTTGTTCTACACCTAGACTTTCCAAGAATACGCGTACATCGTCCAAAGTAATTGAATTTATAATATCTTGTACGCTTACATCAAAAAAGTCTAGTTCTGGATCAAAACTCTGTAAGGAGGCTACTATTGTCCTCACCCTCTTCCTATATTTTTATTACTCGTTCATTTATCTTGAATAAATCTAGCGGTTCGCTCATTGGTTGATTTACCGCATTTGTCATAAATATATCTTTTCTTTCTCCTGTACCTAAATGTATTCTTGACCATATTCTAACCATTTTATAGCGCCCACGTCGCATTTTATATATATCTAATACGTGTGTTGGCCTTTTATCCTCATCAAGTGTATCTGCTGGGATAATTCCATCACGAACCGCAGGCTTCAAATCTGCTTTCAATGATAACCACGCTTTATCTGAGATACGTGTCATCACGTAGCCCATATCTGCTTTATCTGCGATGGCTTTCGCACCGCGGATCGTTTTCTCATCTCTAAACTCCATCTCATCATCGCTTATACCAAGCGCATTTACCTGTGTTGCTGAGAAAATAAATAACTTATAATCCTTTGCTAACTGTTTCAACTGATTTGCTAACATCATCAAGATAACATCTTCTCTGATATTATTTTTTGAAAACTGACTAATCATACTCGCGGTTGAATGAATATAATCGAAAAATACATACTTCACTTCATCAACTGTCGCATACTTCTTTATCGTTGCTTCTACATTTTCTAGATTAGGATCACTTATTTCTTCAATAATGAAATATCCGCTATATTCCTCCATTATTCTTGCTGCCGCTTTTACTCGTGAAAGTTCGCCCCAATCATATTTATTTGTCAAAATTTTATCTTCATCTACACCTGACAAATATGCTAACATAATAGTTTGAAGTTCTTCCTTATCCATTTCTGTCACAATGAATAGAACTTTTCGCGGCGGCATCGGTTCTCCATATATATCTAATTCCTCTATAAATGCTTTCTTTTCATGTGACCATCTTTTAGGATATGCTAGATGACACGCATCAAATATACTTGTTCTTGACTTACCTGCGCTTGTACTAGCACTTTTCAAAAAGAAACATCCTTCACGCGCGCCTTTACATACTGTACTAAATATCCTTCCTTCTAAATGTGGTCCAAGACTTGGAGACTTTTGTAGATCTTCAATAAGTTGCATTACTCCTTCTGCTGGGTCACTATTCTTATTTCTACCATTAGTAAACTCATTTCTAATATCATTATAATGCTTTTCTACACTATTCAAAATATCAGTGATTGATGCTTCTTCAAACTTCTTTATAAGTTCTGCTTCCAAATACGGATCTGTCTTTTGAATATCATCAATATAATATTCGCTAATATCAAAATGATTTTGTTGTAAAGTCCGCAGAAGTGAATATTTTTTCAGCCTATCATAATAAGTTTTGAAGTTAGCAAGATTTGCGTGTTCACATGCTTCCTTCAAAAAGTCTAAACCATTTTCATTTTTATATGCTTGTAATGCGGCTGCTCCACTTCGTTCAATTTCTTGATCAATCTCCATTGGAGATAGCGCAGTTGCGCCAGCCTCATATAATTTTCTAATCGCAAAAAGACATACCTTCGCTGGTTTGAAATCAAAATCCCTCGCTTGTATGTCCGGATACTCTAAAAATAATAGAGGTTTATGCGCTAAGCAACCGATTACTTGGCGATACGCCATAGAGTCGGATAGCGTCATACAATTCCCCCTTTACTCTAATAATGCGTCATCTAAATTGATTACTTTCTTTTTTCGTGTATTTTCACGAACTGGAACTGCGACTTCTCGCACTTCCATTTGTGATATTGCCGCGGCGATACTACCCGCTTGTGCTTTCTTTTCAGCTCTCCATTTTTTCATTTCATTCATACTTTGTGGATTGATAAGGCCCAAAGACTCTTTCAACTTATTCATTTTTTTTACATTATATATATATTCCAGACAATCCACAATCGCATCATCTGTATATCCATATGTATCTTGAAGTCTCTTACGCTGTGTCCAAATGAGCGGTCCTGGCGCTTTCAATCCAAATATCTGACAAACTTTTAGTTGAAACTTTTCGCGCGCTAACTTCTCTTCATAACACGGTTTACAATACCAATATGTAGTTTTTCCGCTAAGAGATGCGTACTCTATTAGTTCATCTTTACGAATGTCTTGCTTACAGCCATCACACTTACGAGTTAGTTTCATATTATGTACCACTCCAACTTACTACTATTGTATTATTTTCACTTCCGTTTTCTATTGAATAACCTAATCCTACTAACCAAGTTTGAAGTGTACTATTTAATTGTACTGTATCAAAAGTACAGGTATATTTTCCTTCAAGCGCAGTGGATTGTAAAAGTGACATCACATATTCTTTGCTTGATTCTAATATTGCTTCAACCGCGGTATCAGTCATTGATTTTAGTTCTGTAGCTTGTAAGTACTCCATATTTATCACCTCTATATATATATTATATTCCAATTTACAAAAAAAGTCAAATAAAAAGAGCCTTTCGGCTCTTTTTATCTTTATAGGAGTTGTTTCACTTCATCAATGAAGTACTCTACGAGTGAAGATTGAGAAGGCACTGCCTGGCTCAATTTGAAATCTTCTGAGCCAAATACTTTCTTGATGATATCTTTCATAATCATCAGATGCTGATCTTTTTCTTCATCATTTTGTGCTTCACTCAAATACTTAGTCCAAATCTCACGCGCTTCGCCCATAACTTCTGGAAATGGACGTTCTTTGATTTGAACCATTTCTGTATGGTCGGTCACTTCTGCTCCATCCTTCTCTACCGCCATATCAATTGCTTCGCCGATAGCATCTACCAATTCTTGATAACCAAACTTAATCTTTGGCGCGAGATACTGATAACGACTTCCTGCAAAAACATAGGGAGTAGAGCGTGTGTATAAGAACCGTTCTGATGTCCCATCTGGATTCATTTGAACTTGTAAGTAACCGATAATATCAACAATAGAGTTAATAATTGTATAACACTGATTTGGAAGGTCAGGACATACAGCTGTAATGGGTTCTCCATCTTCATTACGCATTTCAGTAGGTTTATCCTTACTATGCGCGATAAAGAGGATACCAAAGCCAAGTAGTGTAATTTCGCGCCAGAACTCTGAGAACTCCTGTTTCAGCATATTCCAGCCCTGTCCCCACGGCACATCACGAATGCTGTCTACATTTTCACGCTGACAGATATATTTTTCACATAGCTGCCAAGCGATAGAAGCAGTATCAACCACCACAGTATCAAACATTTCCTTTGCCTGCGGTTTTCTTAGCTGAGTAAGTACCTGCTTAGCGTCAGTCCATCGGAAGATAGGCTGACTTCTAATACCCGCTAGCGCATTAGTACCTTGTTCAAAGTTCATAAATAACGCACGAGGTAGCTGACTTCCAAATGTAGATTTACCAGTCTTTGGTTGACCGTAAATCAATAAAAACTTGCCCTTCAAATCCCGAGAGATTTTAGAAGGTTCAATTGAGAAAATATCAATATTCGCCATTTACTTCACCTCTGGAAGAAAGGGATAAGGCTTTCGCCTTATTCCCAATCATACTTCTTTGCAGAAGCTTCCGGGGAGTTCGCGCTCTTAGCGCCCTGCTTAGGAGCAGAAGCCCGCGCGTTGATCTGAACCTGCTCAATCGCAGCTTTGCGTTCATTGAACGCTTTCTTGATTTCCACAGGATCATAAGCAAAGTCTTCCTCTTTGCATTCATCATCGCCCTTGGTGATGATTAGTTCATTTACGAACCGAGTTGTAGTATCAGGAACATCTTCACCCCATCCGCTAGACTCTACTTCTTCCTCCTGAGAAAGAACACGCATACGCCCGCGAACAGTTACCGTTCCATTTACTTCCCAATTACGGGAGATATATTCAACAGCATCAGGAGCCTCGACAATAAAGTCAATTACATCAAGACGTCCACCATACTGAACAACGCCACCTCTAATTACCAGACGACCAGTGGTGTCACCTTCACGGTTCACTTCATCGTGCATATCCATAATGAAGATATCAGTTACGAAAGAAGCAACATCACTTACTTTCGCTTCATTGATGAAACTACCACGAATACGCCAAGTGTCAATGAGCTGTCCTGTCCGACTCATAAAGTAATTCTCCTGAAGAGTCGCGCCAGTTAGGCGCACGTGAGATGCGGCATCAATACCAACATTCTGCGCTGTCTTCATCAGTTTCAGATCATTGAGGCTTCTCCAAGCGGGATTGGGCTTACCAGTGGAAGTAAACTCGGTTGCGAACATACCAACCTGAATATCACTGGTTTCCTCTTTACCACCAAATGTCTGGGTCGCACGAACCGTAACGGTTGCTCTCTGATAGGGACGCCCATCGGCGAGCTGTCCATCACCAAAATCTACATCCATTAGAGTTCCCGCGAGATTGATCTTGTTACCTGCCATTACATTAATACTTTTCATTTTACATTTCTCCTTTGCTTCGATTATTTTTATTTATTAGAACTGTTCTTCTGCGGCTTCTTTCGCAGCCTTAGCGGCTGCCTTTTCAGCGGCTTTACGCTCCTTTTCAGCCTGTTTTGCGGCGGCCTTAGCGGCTTCTTCCGCAACTGGATCATAAGCTAGACCTTCTTCGGTTAGGGTATGATACTTGATAACCTTGGTCTTGGCCTTACGAGTTTCGGTTGCTGGTTCTAGTTCAATAGTTTCCTCACGAGTAATCTTGGTGTAACCCTTCTTTTCTAGAGGATTGATGGAGCCAATAACCGCGCTCAAAGAAATACCTAGCGCATCTGCGACTTCCTGCTTCGAATACTCACTGCCATAATGTTCCTTAAAAAAGTTTAGTACGCGTTCACTGTTAATTGTCATAATTCATTTCTCCTTTTTCTTATAAATTATTATTTTTAGCGGTCATGCCGCTTTATATCATCTTTCATTACTTTATCCCGCACACGGGCTCTTCTCTCTTTCACTATAATTATTATACATCAAAATTCTAAAATAGTCAAATATTTATTCATTATCTTCAATTATAAACTTTGCGTTCGCCATTTCACGCGCAGCATCATCCGATTCGGCGTTATCTACAATATCCTGTAATTTAGGAATTAGGTCAGTCTGATAGCCTGTGATAGACTTTTTAATATTATTCAGTTTATCATTGAGCTGATTTACTATCAGCATAGAGCTGACTAGTAATTTTGCCGCATCGCTTTTATCAGGCGCGTAATTTTCTCCATTTTCGGAAATCCTATCTGCCAGCGCCTGAAAATCATCACGCATTTGAGTAGCGGTTGCTAGTCCTGCCTCATCTTCTTTCTGACGGTCATAATCCATTACTTGCTCTGCCAATGTAGCCGAAGTTAATGCCAATTCTTTGAATAAATTCACATATCTCTTATCCATTCTTTACTCCTTTTACCGCACGACCGGTAATCTTATATGTATTATCGCCTACCCATTTAGCTTCTGAAACATATTCATCTTTATCTAGTTTGATTGCTTTTACACCTTTTGTAGCTCGTCCTGTATAGGCAATTTCACTTAGAGGATAACAATTATAGTAGTTATTATTGCTAATAACAACTATTGTATCATCATCATCACTGCTAGGGATCGCTGTGATTACTAAATCTCCTTCATCTAGTTTTATCGCGATTGTTCCTTTCTTGGAACGAGCAGTATACTCACTAATGCTACTCTTCTTGATATAACCCTTTTTAGTAATACAAGTCAATGATTTATATGCGTTGAAGGATGCGGTATCAAGTAATAATAGCGGATGTTCGATACCACATTCAAATATCTCATTTATCTTATATTCTTTGTTATATTTTAGCTTACTAATAGAAGTATTATACATTTTACCACTACTAGTGATAAGAGTAAGAGAACCAAGATTGGTTGTATAGTAGGTTTCTTGCGGCTTCAACGCCTTCTTGATAGGCATCTCTACTATTTTTATAGTATTGTCATAGCGTAAAATCGCGACATCCGTTTCCTTTATTTCTTCTGGTTCTTCTTCATCCCCCAAAACATTTTCAACTTTGGTTCTACGAGCGTCACCAAATTTTTTAGATACAAGATTTAGTGTTTCAATAAGTTTTTCATCCAATGCGGTGGGCTCGAATAATAGGTAGCGGCAGTCTTTGATAAAACTTCTTTTTTCTTCCAATTCTTCAGAAAGTTTTACGCCGTCAAGTCGGCACAGAGAGGATAGCTTCATAGCCAAGATTGCCTTGACCTGTTCTTCATTGAACTTGTATTTAGCAATCAACGCTTTGGATGCCGCAGCTGGATTTTCACTTCCTCTAATAATAGCAACGATATCATCAATGTTTGCTATTGCGAGTAATAGTCCTTCAAGAATATTCTCGCGCGCGAGTGCTTTATCTAGATCAAACTGAACCATATTACGTTTACACTCACGGATGTGAGCGATATAAGCATCACAGGCTTGCCGCCAGCCAAATACTTTTGGAAAACGGCCCATATCTAGCATAATCATATTCACTGCGAAATGATTTTCCAGCGAAGTATCATGATATAGTTTCTTTATCATTCGTTGTGGGTTGACGCCTTTTTCGAGGTAGATACGGATTTCTGCGGAAGTCTTAGACCAGTCTGTCGCTTTGGTTACTCCATAATCTGGATCTTCCAGAGTAAGAATTTCTAGCTGTTCAAGAATTGTATCTGTAAATACTCCATACGGCAGCTCAGTCGCCTTTATCATATTCTGAGCAGGAATATATTGGAGGTTTGCCCGCAATCTGATGCTCTTGCCCCGTCCTGTTCTGAGCGACTCTTTTACTTCCGCTGCGTTAGTAATAGTCCCGCCGCTAGCGAAGTCAGGTGCACAATATATCTCATTATAAGATACATTTGGATCCTTTATGATTTTGATAAGAGCATTATTTACCTCTTGAAGGTTGAACTGTGGTACAGATGTAGCCATAGCCACCGCAATACCAGAACATCCATTTACTAAGTTCCAAAACCCAATGGAAGGAAATACAGACGGGATTTGTTCTGTATCGTCATAATTCATATACCATTGGTTACCGATAGCATTTTTCTTGAGTCCATCGAAGAAGTAGTCTGCTATTTCACTAGACCGCATTTCTACATATCTCGCGGCCGCGTGCGTGTCAGGAGCGGAAGGCTTACCAAAGTTACCTTGTACATCCTCTAACATATAGCGATAAGACCAAGGTCTAGCAGTACGAATAAAGGTATCGTACATTGCAACATCGCCGTGTACATAGGACTGATCCATCGCTGCAGCAACTGACTTCTGTGCTTTTTGGAACTTATCTTTATGAGTAATCTTTTTAGAATACTGAGCATATAAGCCTTGACGTAGGCCAATTTTTAGACCATCGCGGACATCTGGGATTGAACGCTCCTGAGCTACGGATGCTCCATAAGTAAGAAAGGCGTTTTCAATTGTTTTTTGGAAATCGGTTTCGTATAACATTCTTTTCAACTCCTTTCTTATATTATAATATAAATTTTAGTATTTGTCAATTATTTATATATGTAAATCTAGAACCAGGCAATAAATCTTCTAAAGTAATTCGTGAAAATTCCCAATAAGGAATACGAATTAACATTATATGATTTTCTTCACACCATTTATTTTTATAGTCATCTCGATATTTACCACTCTCATAATTTTCTTTAGTATTCCAAGATTTTGTTCCATCAGCATTTTGTCTAAATTGATAATGTTGTACTCCATCATATTCAATTAAATATTTATTATCAACATAAAAATCAAATAGTCCATAAGCATGAGTATTTGGAAATAAACACGTATCGAATGTTTTATGTTTTTCAAATGGAATATTATTTGCAGTTAAAATTTGTGCAATTTTTTCTTCTCCTTTTGAAGCTATACACCCACATGAGATAGTAGAGCCATTAGTTAATAAATATCCCAGATAATTTTTTATAGTCCCGCACTCACATTGACATTTCCATAATGTATGTCCACTATCACTCATTCCGGCGAATTCTTGAACTGTTAATTTACCAAAACTTTGTCCCGGATTTAATTGTAAACGATTTAGTGCTCCTGTAACTTCTTTTTGTACACAACCGCATGATTGCGTATGACCACTTCGTAGATTATTAACTGCTGTAATAGTAGTATTTCCGCAATCACATACACATAAAGCCCTACGATTATGATTAGGATTGGGCGGCATTAATTCCATTACTGTTAAACGCCCATATTTTTTTCCAATAGAATTTGCTATTGGTTCTCCTCCTAAACAACCGCAAGATTTTTGACGATTAATTTCAGCAGTAGTTTTTTCTTTAATTTCACCACATAAAATACATTCTACTGTCCAAATAGGATATGCATTTTTTCCATTATTAGAAGCTCTATAAGAAAGAATCTTTTGATTACGTATAATTGTATTAATTAATCCCGAACGTTTAGCCGCATTACACACCATACATTCTTGATGTTGTTTTCGAACATAAGTTGTTCTCGGAGTAATAGTATAACCACAAATTTTACAAGTTAATTTTGTATGTTCTATTGTTCTAACACCTTCATTATATAAATAATGTTCAAGAATATACCAATTGTCTATTTCTTTTAAAGTATAAAAAGGAACTAATTCACATTTTCCACAGTTTACTTCAATTGTTTTTTTCTCTAATGCAGTAAGTCTATCTGCACTATATTGTATAACATTACCACATTTA
>Ga0310690_10005652_pt1 | contig 16835 bp, 13 predicted proteins | sample AusTroGonzalo_MG_2_FD_207661 | JGI IMG/M metagenome (GOLD analysis project Ga0310690, IMG submission 207661) | Bovine rumen microbial communities from tropical cattle in Woodstock, Queensland, Australia - Gonzalo_04 (v2) (version 2) | ecosystem: Host-associated > Mammals > Digestive system >... | reverse complement strand
AGCCGGTGATGATGTAGGACATCTTTTCCTCAACAACAACGACGAAGCCACCGACCGCGACGACGACTGGGAATGGGACCGCCAGGACGACTTCGGCGATCCCTGGGATCACGAAGACCCCGCCCTCTGATTAGCCCCTCCGCCCCGGGTGCGATGGCAAGCGAAGCTGCAGCCGCAGGAGTTCAAGGAGAAACCTCCCTTTTGGCCGCCGTAGGAAGAAGGGCGAAAAGAGCACTCACAATGACGGCTCTCTCTTCCAAACTCCTACACGATTATTTATGAAACATACAACCGCTTTATTCTAGCTCCCACATACACACCACCCACTCTGGGGACTCATGACAACCATTCGTAAAGTGTAAGCCTCTTGCCGTCAGGCATGGTGACCATGAATAAGCGCGCCTTCTGGTCATATGAAATCCAGGGATACTGTTGGAGGTATTCGTGGTTCTTCCAGCGGCCATTATTCGGCTTAATAGCCAAAATGGCGACATCGTCAACTCCTTTTGAGCAATCGGCAAAGCCAATTTCCCAGCTACACCATACTGACTTGAGTGATTCTGACGTCACGACATATATGACCTTCCTGACACTTGCAATCCTGTTCTTCAAATCAGCAGCTGTCCTAGCATCTGTTTCGTGTGTCATATCCGGGTCCTGCCAATCCACATAACCCCTCACGCCGCCCTTACTATACTTCAGAAACATAAGGACTTTTCGAATAAACTCAACGTCCCGACTTGAATGTGATACAAAAACATCAAATTCTTTCCCTTCACTTTGAGCAGCACTCACCAGTTCCCCATAATCTTCATACTCGCTGGCAAGTTTCTCGATTCTTCTTTTGGTTAATAGTTCTACTGGTTCCATAACAAACTTGGATTATTCTCCGCCAATTATCAAATTGCCATTCATGGTTCCGATGCTCACGCATTGATTACCCGTCTGGTTCATGGTGATTTGTGAAACAGGAACAACACTAGTATTCATAGGGTCGATTGTACCATTCGGAATCATAGGATTCATAGATGATAATCGTGCTTTAATTAACGTCACTAGGCTGTCTGCGTTATCTGCTTCTACTGCTGCGGACATAAATGAGACCCGGTCCTCGACAGCTTCCCAAAAGGTAGAGAAAAACACACATATGTCACTAAGGTCTTTTTTCTTTTCGAGTAAAGCCGTATCTGTGGGGCCGACATCTTGATACTTGTTAAACTCTGCTTGCCATTTCTCCTTAATCAGGTTGTGAGACTCTGTGTTACGCTGAACATCTTTCAGGCGGTCGATGAAAATAACACGCTTGGAGAGATCTCCTCTTTTAGTTAACGCCGCCATCTCATACATACAATCGTCAGATTGGAAGTACAGGTCACTGAGTATCACGACAACTATACTTCCGTTTCCGATGGCGGTTTCAAATTCCTTAATGGACTTTGTGGGGCCGTTATCACGCATGTCAAGATTCACCTTTACGCCCTCTTTTTCAAGATTCGAAACAATCATGTCGACCAATTCCGAACTCTCTTTTCGCGAATACGAGACGTAAACGGGATCGTTGGGGTTGAGGATCTGTTTCATCGGGCAAAAATGTATTCTTGATAATGAATCATCGGGGATCTCCCTGGGATTTTGGGCATAGCAGAGAATACCAACTTGATTATTTACCAGAAATCCTAGGTGATCAAATCCAGTTTCACAGATGCGAGAAACTGGTCTCCTGATGTATATTAGTAATTTCTTTTTTGCAGACAAATATGCAAGAATTCCTTTGAGCACTCTTCTTCTAAGAGCGGCACCTGTTAAAGCCGTATTATTAGGCCTCGCCAGAGATTCTATACTACTACTTACATAAGAGTCATAACCAAATCTATCCTCGATATATTGCAGTAGCAGCTCGACCCAATCTTGACCATTCATCGGCTCTTCATCGACAGTGAGGCACTGGCATTCTGACAACATACCGATCTCGTACTCCAATAACTCTTTTTGTGTTAATGGAACGACCGCGACAAAGGGATCTGACCAAATATCCGGAAGATATGATCTCTGGTTAGGCATTGTCGAGTGTAAATAAGAACAGATCGAGGCGATAGTCATGCCCCTGCTTTCTGAGGATGCTGTCGAGTAGGTCCATGGCAAATTCCAGGTCTGGTGTTTTGTCTCCGAATTCCGTGAGACCATTGTATGCCTGGATGAGTATCTCAAGAATCTTTGAAGAGGAATAGATGTCTTGCAATAATTTCGGAGCGCCATTCAAGCTCTTCCTTAACCACTGCAGGCACTTTGATGGCTCAGCGAGTGCCATTGAACCGATGTGCTTAATAAAACCGCGACTGCTATTTGCTATCCAGCCACCATCGATGAAGTATCCCATCATCTCTTCTTGAACATCCGATGGCCAAGCTGTAATAAGTTTATCAAAGATAAAGTCATACGTTTGGGCCAGGTTAGTTCCTTGCTGTTGTGAAAGTAAACATCTACGGACCCACGGAATGACGAGATCCTGGGATACTTTTTGATCGGCATTTTGAACGAAGTAGTGGATAAGAGCCGCCTTGGCTTTGTCGGATGCATCCAACATCCTCGCAAGAAGGGATTCAGCACCTTCTTTATTCTTGGCAACAGCAATCCATAGGAGCGGAGCCATTTCTTCGTGGCAGAATGGCGTTTCGATTGCTTTCTCAAATATGGGCGCCAAGCGAGGGAATCCATAGTTGATATAGTATATCAACGGATTCAAATTATGAAGAGGCATGGCCAACAGATTGGGGCGATAATCCGACATCAACTGTAGATACAAGTTTAAACTCCTCTCCATGTCTAGGTGATTGAGCAGCGCCATTTTAAATAAAAGCGCAGAGCGGGTGCGGATAGTTGCATTATCCGGCCGGAGCATTTCAAAAGCGGAGAAGATATCCTCGGAATAATCCGAAAAGCGGTAGCACTCAAGCAGATATTCACATGCCGCACCGCGAATCTCGTTGATTCCATGTTGATAGGGCGCGTCTTCGGTTTCATCCTCTTCTTTTCCTTCACGCTTGTCGTTGTAGTTACGAACAACGGACACAAGGAAATCAACAACCTCTTTCTTAAGAGACTTTCCGTTTTCGATGAAATAGTCTGACTGCCGGATAAGTCCGATTAAGTCTGACGGTGAGTTTGCATTGATATCCGGATTCAATTGAGCAATCATCTGAAGGTATAATTCCTCAATCGTTGCGAAGTCGTATTTTGCGTCGACAAGTCCCTTCAAACCAGCATAAGGGTAAGCAGAGGGAATCGACTGGTCTGCCATCGCCATACGAATTGTTTCCAGATATTTATCCGGGTTCGCGGCTACCGCAGCCTCAAACTGCTGAGCGTTGCCATATAGAGTCGGCGTATCGAAGGAAAGGGAGTCATTGCTTGTGTATTTGCGCATTGCTTTAAGCCACTGCGCAGACGTCATTTTTTGGGCCCCGTCGGGGCCAAGATCCAGGCCTGTCCAACCCCACTGCGTACTTATATGATACGGCCTTTTATTCTCACGTTTTCCAAAGCGCCGCATATACTCGAGTTTCTTCTTATAAATGCTGTTGAAATCCCGTCGTAAGATATCATCCGGAATCTCAGACAAATATTCATATTTCAGTTCGTCAATCAGACTGATTCCAACGCCCCACATCTGATGCTCTTTGATTGAATAATCCTTTTCCAAAAGGTGCTCCGACTTCATGACAGCATCAAGAATTTGCCGCTGCTCACTATGAGAATAGAGGATGAAAGCCGGGCCGAGAAGTTTCCGGTAGGAGAACTTCAACATACCGGAACAATTAGACAACAACCAACTATCAGTAAAAACCTCTAGGATTTGATCTTTGAACAAAGGAGGATTGGCAACAAACGCACTTGCCGCTATTAGCCGGATGGTGTCAAACTTTGACTGGTTCAAGCTTCTAACCAATTCCACAACGCCCTCTTCTCCTTCTTTTGAACGCCGTTCAGTCTCAACAATAACGATGCTGAGAATATCCTCCACAAACTTATACCCCAGGGTCGGATTGATTACCGGCTGATACATATAATACGCCGAGCACTGCAGTAAACGGCTATTCTCCTTGGATCGGGTCTTCTCACATACTTCCTCAATGATGGATAAGAACTCGTCATACGCCTTTTCAGGAAAGATATTTAGGATGCCCTCATAAACGTGGTCTATCTCATAGCTTATCTGAATATCTCGGCCGCTGAATCCACCTTGGGCTGCACCAATCGCTGAGGAAACAATCCGGCGAAGATGGACGAGTACAAAAACCGGATCCATATCCGAGATGTTTTTCAATAGATTAATCAACGAATCATCATCATCTCTCCGAATAAGGATATCATATATTTTCTCAGTAATGGCGAGATTCTCCCTGTCAGGTTTGAACGAATTAAGAGTATGAATCACATTGTCCCGCACTGAAGGCAGAATGTCCGATTGTACATAATTAGCCAGATAAGAAAGGACAGGAAATTGCTCCGTGAAAATCAATTGTGAACAAATACCCGTCATAAGGAGACAATCCTTTTCTGACATGGCCGCCCACCCGTCTCTATGGTCAATAATCCTCTGAATCTGAGTAAACCATTCGCCAGTTCGTATCCCTTTGACAAACAACTCCGTATATTGAAGATTAGAAGACAATTCATCTCGGACAAAGGTTATCTCAGCCGTCTTTAGGTCTGTAGAATAACCCATCATGGACAAAACAAGGGCCTTAAGATGGAAACGATATACTTCTTTTCCATCGCTCCCTGTCTCAAAAAGGATACTCCGAATAGCACTTAAATAGGCACTGGGGTTGCTTTCGCGCATAAAGGTCAGTACGGATTTAACCAGAGCGCGTATAAAAAGTCCCTGATGGCGGTCCTTTATAGTAGAGAGCAGGTCATCTCCACGTTCAACGAAGCGGCGAGCATACACGTAATCGAATAACGACTGGTGAAAAAACTGTATTCTTTCATCCGAGGCCTTTACCAGAATCTCCTCATGGAGAAGATATTCCAACTCGTTAGTGTATGTCGAATCTACGGAGGGGCGATAGACAGTCAGAGACTGAGAGTCGTACATCCTGCCGGTAATCAGGTCCAACAACTGAAGCATCCGCTGATGATTCACTCGGTCAGAGGTAGATTCCGCTTCGCCATTGACGGTCTGATCCCAAAGTTTGTTATACAGGCCATGTTCTGTTAGTGTCACATCGATGCTCTTGGCGTTGTTTAACTTTAGGAACAAATACAGGTAGAGAGGAGTCCTCAGGGTATTAAATAAATTTGAATTCTGAGGAATGTTTTCGCGATGATTGACACGCAGGATGTCTGTCACGACCTCAGGGCGCAGCAAATCCATCTGAATCCTGCGGCCAAACTGAAAATGCTCCAAACTTGGATCATACTCCAAATCATACGGTCGGCATGACACAACAATCCGGACTCTGTCTAATCCCTGAATATTCTCAATAAAACGCAAGATAGAGCGCAACGGCTTTCGGTTGGATGACAAGGTCAATGACAGCGCATCAATCTGGTCTACCAGTAATACAACACGCTTAATCCCTGATTGCACAACCAGTTCACCAACTACATCCTCCATCCGGCGAGCGATACCGTTCTGTTTCGCAAGAGATTCTATTGACTCCAACCCTAGCTGGTCTGATTTCAAACCCAACACGAACACATCAGAACGAGACTCCAGTTGCTCCAGGACATCATGCATTACCACAGATTTACCGGAGCCAGGAGCCCCAACCAGCAATGCCACACGCTCCTCGTCTTTTTTTTGATCCGCCTCAATCCATTCCATCAGCGCATCGGTTTGTAGCCTGGGAATATGCTTATCCTCATACAAATAATGGCGCCATTTCCGCAAATCAGTTGAAATATCATGAAAAATCTGACGATAATCTGGATTGACATCGGAAACATTCAGTAACACATTTCCATTCAGTTCACCAATAAACACTGAATGGTTGCCGAATTGGTTTACTACCATATTACTCATTATCGACAGGAGGCTATAATTGGGGGCAGATCAAACCTTTTCTTTTGTAGAGCTTATCCAAAGCATCCACACTTTTATACGACTTCATTATGTCAAGGTCTTCTTTATCTATGGACTTGAAACCAGACACATCCAAAGGATGAGTCATCTGCAAAGAATCTCGAATACTCTTTTCAAGGATGACAGACTCACGCCCAACACTAAAGCATTGAGTTTTTATGCGATCCGGTACATTATGCGGAAGTTTTCCCATATATCCCACCTCTTCATAAATCCAAGGAGATAGTGTGCCTTTTTCGATTCCTTCCTTCAGTGTAACCGAATTAGAGGACTCAATTAGTACTGGGCACTCGATTTCATCAATTGCCTCAAAGAGTGCCATGGTGAGCATTGAGTAGACATGTGCAGTAGTATGATTCCTCCGATTATAGCTAAAATACGGAGAGTCATTCTTTTTAGAATACGCCACATCCAGTTCATAAAGCAAATCATATGCATTCTCCCAAACATCAGTATCGATAAAGCACCGAAGGCCACAATTGTAACTAAGCCAAGCCTTGAAATACCGCGCGAAAGCGATGTCTCCATGAGAATGAGAAAGGAAAACTTGGTATCTTCCTTTGGGGAACCAGAGTTCTTTCAGGGTCTTCCCATCTATTATTCCAGATGCAGAATTCAGATATGACCTAAGTATTGCCTTGCGGTATTCTTTATTCCGTGCACCATTCTTGACGACTAAGATCGAAGAGGTCTCTCTTTGAAGTTGCGAGATTACACTTGTCTTTATAGTAAACGGACAAAACATTATCTTACTTGTTTACGAATATCAAACTCAGCGATTCTATCTCTGATAGCAATAGAATCTTCAATCGCCTTATTCATATCCCTGATAAAGGTTGGCCATGAGACAATATGCATATAAGAGAAGGGATATTCCCAAATTGTATCCGGCCTCGCGCACGTGTGCACGGGAGGGCGCTTCCTATTGAAAGTATTGTCCTGGATGATAGAGAATAGGTTTGAACGATTGAGATGGATGCAGCCTGACGGGCAACAACTACGTTCGGTTATCACATATTCACAAGAGCCATTGACATCTGGCAACACAACTCCTAAAAGAGCATTAGCCCTGGATACTCTATCGCTCCTTTCTACTTCATAAAGAGAGTATGAAATCTCCCATGGTATCCACTGATCACTTTCTAGAACGTAGGGATCCTTCATTCTCGGCGAGATGAGAACGATCGTGATGGAGCTATCATAAATCTTATCTCTGAGTTTGGAGGCGATGGTCTCATCCTTAAACATCGACAGATCCTCACCATCAAGTTCTCCTTTATTGATGTGGTTCTCTTCCTTCAAGCGAGTCTGAATCTCATCTACATAGTGACGCACAATAGTAGGAACCCCAAAAGGGGTCCTAGCCAAACGCTGGACGGAGGTATCCCCGTATTTATACGAGATAAAGATTTTGTGTCCCATTATCGCTTCAACCAGTCTTTGAGTGGTGTTCTAGTATCTCCCCATTCAACGAAGTAATTGTCTGGGACTGTACAATACTCGGTCTTGATAACTGGATAAATCCGAAGGTACTCATTGCCGGTATAAGTGTCGTCTTTATCAGCAATAGGCATAACAGCTATATTCGCCGGGTATTTTTTAGCATCACCAAGACCAAGCTCCCAGTTGCACCATTTGGATGCAATCGCGCCTTCTGTACCAAGGAAGATGAACTTTTTACACCTGTTTATCTTCTCTTTGAGTCTGATTGCGGTTAGGCCAGATGTTGATTTCGGCATACCTTCGTCCATCCAATCGACATATACATCAACACCACATCGTCTCAATAGAGATATAACATTCTTCAAGACCTCAACCTCATCGTGCTTGTGAGAGAGGAAGACCGTGATAGAGGAAGCCGTAGAATCGGTAATACGGCTCTCATTAAGCGCAGCACTAAACCGGGAAGCGTCTCGCCTCTGGATATCCAAATGTGCTTTGGTGATTATATAATCGCCCATCAAACAAAGAAGATAAGGAAACCCACAAGGAGAAGGGCCATTGCCGAATAGAGAATCCAGACCGAAGGAGACTTGATCGCTTTCCATAGAGAGACTTTGAGCCCTTTGTCATTCTTATCAATACGCATCATAAAATCGGTCTCCTCTGGATGCATCGATACTTTGACATAAAGATTGCGATACTCTTTCTCCATCTTCAAGTAGTAAGCATCAAGGAAAAAGAATAAAACATCAGCAACAAGTGCGGCAATGATGTACAAGTACGCAGCATCCGCTGCTGAGTTAGAGGCATACACAGCAAAGAGTGCACAGACAATGGCTACCATCCAGCCTTTCATGCTGAAAGAATTGGAGTTCATTCGCGTAATGACGCCTTGGATAAATAAGAGGTGCTGACGAACATCGTCGGAATACTTGACTGTAGGCATAATGTAAAATTATAGATTAATAAAATAAAGCATAGTCACTAATGACGTTATAAAGAAGCCGGAGTTTGGTATAAAAAAGCAAGTATATCACACGCTAATATAATTATTTTTACATCGTCAAACAAATATAGGACTCATTACAAATCGTTTATAAAATATTAACAAAACGAGAAGACGCAGAGTACCAATTGAGGTTATCATATCAACTGGGATGCGAGTATTTACATTGGGGATAGTTGGAGCAGCCATAGAAAGAGCCGTATCGGCCAGTCCTAAGCACTAGATTGCCCCCACACAATGGACATCTTCCAGAGGCGACTGTTGCGTCCCGGCGCTCTTTGTTGCGATTCACATTCTCAAGATGGGACTTTCGATCCGCTTCAGAGGTGGAGATTACCTCTAGAAGCCGCCTTCTATAATAGCCCATCTGTTCTGTTGAGAGCACCTCATCACGGTATCGTTTGATGTATGGGACGACATCCCACATCTTTAAAACCGGCTGCTCCGCATTCACAAACAAATCCGTCTCACGCGGGAAAACCACAATCCCATAGAGCGGGATATCATTCCCAAAAACAAGTCGTCGAAGAGATCTGATATGCCCGGCATTCTGCCAGATGGGATTTCTCAACTGATGCTCTTGGGTATAGCCATGCCGTTTATATCCTCTATCCGGCAAATACTGCTTCCAACACTCCGCGTTTTCGCTTCCATACACCTTTCCGTGGACGTTTTTAGTCTCCAGGACAAATATCCCGTAGCGCGAGATAATAATATGATCGACCTGCGTGGTATAATTCCCATCCCGAATCAAGAGGTCATTATATACCCGATAATCCTCGCATGGAAGATCCTCCAGAAATGAGGACACCCTCCTCTCGCCATACTCACCCAGGCGCTCCGCCCGACTTCTATAACTGAAAAGAGAAGAAAGGAATCCTTGATTCTCCTTGATCGCGCTGCCAGAATACTGCGTCTCACGATTCCTTTTGCGAAAGCGCGAGAGTTCCACACTCTCTTTGATTGACTGAATCATCAAATAGAGGAGAATTGCGGCAATCGCAGTGATAGCTATGTAGACAAGGATTCCCATCAAGCTATTGAAGTTCTACTGCAGATTTGTATATGATTCATTTCCAGAGAGAAATGAATATAAAAAGCAAAGGAACGGTAAACCAAAGCAAATCTGTATTTTCGTTCGACGCAACAATCTATTCTGGTTGCATAAACGGCTCCACTTATCTCGCATTTCTTCTAATTTCATTATCAATGCAGGGTATGTATTCTGCAGATAAAGCATCTCTTCATCATAATCTATCCCAAGTATAGAATGGCACAACAAGTAAAACGAAGATGAGAGCAATCTATACCTATTATTTGAAAAACCGTGGAGCTGTTCCAACGAATACTCTTTCTTCCCAGCCGTTTTAAGAAAATCCTCCATACCATATCCCATTTGAAGGAACTCTTGGTAGAAACAGAAGTGATGCAAATAATTCAAGAGCTCATTAGCTACCATAAATAGCCCTCTGTTCTCTGCCATTTGACTAGATGAGAGATTATTACCAAAATAGAACCCATCTGTCCTGCGGAGAAATGCTATATGCAATAATTCATGAGCAAATGCTCCCGGCGAGATATGATCTAAATCAAGACGAATAAAAGGCTCTCCTCCAGGGTCAAAAGAACACGAATAATCGTTAGAAGAAACAACCTGAAAAGGGTGCTCGTTATACAATCGCGAATACAAATCACTATTTCTCGAGTCAAGAAATAGTGAAAGTTCTTTTTTATTCAATTCTCGATCTTTCATTGACAGTTACAATGTAAATGACTAGAACTCTTCCTAATAAAAAGATCGATATTATCCGACAGTATCACCCGGATTAAGAGACTTGACAATCGTAGCAAATGGAGCGTTCGATTTATTCAGCTGCGCTTTGAGATAGTCCCGCAGTGGCTCATCGCAACAATACACATAGCATCCCTTCATCCCGCGAGACATTAGAACTCTATAGATATTGCGTACATATTCGTCAAAAGACTCGCCACTTTGTCGGAGTTTTGTGTCGCATGTTGCCGTTTTTTTCGTCTCAACCTTATGGCTGTTTTCGTCATAATATAGATCAGGCCCAATTATAACTCCGACATAATCAAACTCAAAGCCTTGCGCCGTATATATACAGCCCACTTGCTTGATTCCTTCCGGTTTATAGGCCCATTCATACCATTTTACATAACCTTTCGGGATAGGTCTAATTTCATCTCTTGTTTCCCACGGCATCGCAAATGAGCCTATCCGCACCTCTTTTTTCAGGCATCCATTCTCATCCAGTTCTTTAGACCAAGGCCAACAAAAACCGGCAGTAAGGCGAGCTGTCTCTTTTCCTTTATTCTTTTTCAAGATTTCTTTGTAAAGAGTATGCGGCGAGTCAAAAATACGAAAGTCAAATTCAGAGGGATCAAACTTGGCCGTAATGTTTTGATTATAGAGGATTTGTTCTAGCCAATCTATAAAATTATCGGACCCGTTACAACGGAACTGAGACCAAAGTTCCACCTCCCGAACGTTAGCGCCATATTTTCCGGCACTTTCCCGAATCATTTCCGAAGAGCCAACATCCTGGGAACGGATAGCCTGTTTATCGTCTATAAAGAAGACGCAGACCTTGGCACACCGAACGATAGAATCAATCTGCGAGAGATCTGTGCGATTATACGACTTCGTATACTGATGATTAGGCGAGACACCAATACGATGAGCCTCGTCTACAATCAACAAATCCAATTCATTTTCCTGAAAGTTAGCAGGAATAAACTGAGAAAGGCTTGAGAAAAGAAGTTTGGCTCTGGAGCGGCGTGGAAGATTATGTTTAACGCCTTCGAGCAGCGGCTTGGACTTGGTGGCATATCGAATATTCAACTGCTTTTCACCATGAGCCAATTCAGCTAAGACGTGCAATGCAATGACAGTTTTGCCGGTTCCAGGTCCTCCCTTTACAAGAATGACCGATTTCTTCCTGCCTATATTTTTGAGCGCGCTCAGAATAGTATTCTTCGCTACAATTTGCTCTTCGAGAAGGGAGAAAAAATCGGCATTCCCTTCATCCACCATCTCCGCGGCAGAGTCCAACAGCTTCTTGGACGGAAGAATCCTGCTGGTAATAACCTTATTAAAAACAGAGAATCCGTTTCCGCCACACAACGCCTTTTTTAGAACGTCCGCCAATTGTCGCACATCTTCTCTCGAGTAAGTCTTATACCGCTCTTGAAGCTGATTAAACTGGCTAGAATACAGCACGTTCGGAGTTTCGCTGCGGGAATAGTTGTAACAATATGCGACACCCGAAATGCTAACCTCATGGCTGCTCAACACTTCGATAAAACCTGTAAGGTAGTTATCATACTGCTTAACCTGCTGAGACGGATGCGGTTTTGTTTGATAACGTCCACCCGTATAGGCAATTACAGTATTCTCTTCTTCATCAGACACATCGATATTGCCGGCATCTTCGTTTTCCCTTACACTAGTATTCCCCCACTGTTTCAACTCAATATGTATGACCTTTTCCTGTTGCTCCGAATCCGTGCCATAAATCATACAATCAATACGCTGACGCGTATAAGGAACCAGACATTCGAAGGTGACATATGCCCCGGAAACGCCACTGAGACGCAGCAACGAACCTATTTTACCCGAATTAGCCTCCCAAGAGCGCAACTCCGGGTCGCCAACATGGACGCCGCAGAATGCTGCGCCCTCCTTCATCTTATCAAGGAACAAGTTCTCATCAACATCATTGATAAAAGCCTGTTGTTCGGCGGAATAAATAACGCGCCTCTCTACCATAACTCAGTATACTTTGTAGCAACGCCACGAGCCTTATCAACCGGATACTTCTCCGCATTTCTCCGGAGTTTCTCAAGCATAATCTGCTTGATATCAAGATTATACTTGTCCGCCATCTGGAAGGCGTAGTTCAAGACATCTGCCAATTCTTCCCGGATTTTCTCCGGCTTCGCCTCCTCCGGTTTCTTCCAGAGGAAGCACTCCAGCAACTCATTGGCCTCAATGGAGATTGCTACAGCCAGGTCCTTACCATTGTGAAACTGATCCCAGTCCCTTTCCTCATTGAAACGACGCAATTCGTCAAGGATTTCTTTGATTTCTGACATGAGTGTTGTGGTTATGCTACTGCTAATTTACCCAAATCTAATGAAAAAACTTCATATTCCTTTGGGGGACGGCCGATTATCAGCAAATGAATTCAAACATGGCTTTAGATTTAATAAATCACTGGACATCTGGATATAGAGTATCCGGGAACCGAGGATTAAGCCAAAGGTCATAATCCCGACCAGCATAATACGATTCATAATCAACTCCCCCATCCTCATGTACATCTCCAAAATATCCCCGCCAATATGGATAAGAACCAGAGGGATAATAAGAATCACAAGTTCTCGCTTTAGACTTGTCGGTCAAGCCTGTCATTATTGAACCGTTTAAACCTCGATTACAATAGCTCCTTTTGGTTATATCTACAAAACGATGAACACAACAATGACAATTTCGATATAATGAATTCTTATCTGATATCATCTCTACAGCCGAGAAACGATGTTTAAACCAACTTGAATCATAGGTGATCTCAAATACAGCATTCTCATCATGTGCGTCCGACATGGAGATCACCTTCTTTTGGGACGTCTCGCCTGATTGATAAAAAGAAACCCGAATAAAAGGAGTATGCTCAAGTTGATATTCCTCCGCACATGGGAAACGAGACTTCATTTGATGTGCAGCGAAAAGTCTGTTACGTCCACAGCTTCCTTCTTTTAAATTATAAGACACTCCGCCAGCAATCACATCATCATTCAAACGATGTAACTCTGAAACATCATTAATATTGATTTCTAGTATTTGAATCCCAGAATTGCGTTTTTCTATGGTACATGGATGTCGAAAACACACTTCTAGAAAGAATGGAGGGCGAGATGAATCAACGGAATTGGTCAGCAACACATCTGGACGAAAACCTGCCCACTCCTTTTCAATCGCCGCAGTATCATAGTATTCCTTCAAGTCAAAAGTGACCTTTTCAGGGGGAAGCATACAGATATCATAATTCCAACCTCGAACAGTACACTGATCCCAAAGCTCACACTTGACTGGACGCTCGTACTCTATAATCAATGGCTTTTCGGAGTAAAACCTTTCATATAGAAGGCGTTTCCCTACATAATGAATATACGATTCAGCACTACATTCATGATTATCTGAATGATAAAAATGCTTTGTCCTTTTCTTCCCAAGTCTTGGACGCATCTCCCTTCCGCATTTAGGGCATCTATAGGAATGATCATGGCGGTGAGCCACGTCTACAGACTCAATTGCGGTCAATACGCCGCTCTCATCCAGTGCGAAAGGATACTGAATCATATACAAACGTAATACTAATAAAACGGATGCCCTTTGGTTTCTTATCTTACAAAAGTATAAAATGCTGATTAGTTCCCCGCATCATAGCATATCTTTCAACCTCTCTACCATCGCGATACACAGCCCACCCCTTCTTTCCGCAGGGCAGGGTAATTCCACCATAATAGCAATCCGGTTGTATTTGCTGCAATCGGATGCTTTTGTTGTTCATGAATAATTACTTCTTGAGAGCCCGAATAATACGATCTTCTTGCACAAGGATGTCTCGAGACAACATCTGAAGCGTAAAACGATTAGAGCCTGTTTCCTTGACCGCGTGGTAGATGGCGGCAAGAGAACCTGCCTTAAGCAATGTGATAGGAAGCGTAAACTCATCACCGCAGTCAGCCACGAAATCTTCCGAGAAATCTGGCGCCACAATGATTATTTTATCCACATGGAAGTCATTCTTCTCTAAGAGTGAGGAATAAGACCTAACCTGTCTAGATATTGAGCTGAACTTGTTATAGCCGCTTTCTTTGACAGTCTTACACTCAACCAGAACCACAGAGTTGTCTCCCGTACGGATGATGATATCCATCTTGTCTTTTTCCGTGTTCAACTTCTTCCGCAACTTCTCGTCGACATCTAATCCGAGTTGCGATAGAATGTATTTAGTGACATCTTCAAACGTAGTCCCTAAATCTGCCTCTTGAATTGATATCCCGTTTTCTTTCAGAGCATTGATATTCCTGAATCCAATGTTCTCATAGTTCTCAACGAGCAAATCTTCCGTATCCTTGTACGCTGCAAGGATATTATCCACGATACTCCCGCGGGTTTTAATTTGCCGGGCATCGCATAGATCGACAAGTGTCTCTGGAGCGAACAACTCCAAGACATCCCTCGGCATTATATTAAAATCTGCCAGGAACTCTCCATGCATTACTTCTTCTTCCTGAAGCTGATATGCAGATCGAATCGTCTTACTTGCTCCTTTTACGAACTGATCGAGATCAAGAAGTAACCTCTCATACCCACCAGAAGAAATGCCTATCTTCTCATCGGCGTATTGCTTTGCAAAGTAAGCAATCAAATTGTCGATTTTCTCATCGAGCGTTGCGCCCTTAATAGCAGGAGAGATTTGCAGTTTCTCATCACATAATGCAGATATAGCCTTCTTCTTATCAATCATTTTGCTATCCGCCTTATGTATGTCATCTCTGAGCACGTCTGAGAAAGAAACGCCAGAAGCGATAATCTGCTCAATCTTTTCATTGAGTGTAAGCTTATGATCTATTCCGTGCTTGCGGCAAATCATATTGACCTGGGGCTCCTTTAATTGGAGAAGAACCCGGCGGAAATACTTGTCAGCCACTTCTCTCCCTCGAATTGTTCTGGTGAGAGAAACCACTTCATCAGCAACGTATATTACATTATTCTTTTTTGAGAGGAAGATAAGCCCTTTTTCCTTCAGCTCAGACACGACGTCATCAATGTTGTTCGCCTTCTTAATACCGAGAACGGCATACTTTATCATTGTCCGTTCGTCCAAGGACAACTCAAGAGCCTTTGCTAACTCATCTAGGATTGATTGTTCATCCGGAGTAATCTTTGGGGAGAAATTGGATGCGACATCGTTAAAATATGCCGTCTTTAGGCAGGCTGCAAATATCTTGTAGTCCCTGACCCTGCTCTCCTCCATCGTCGGTTTCTCTGCGTTCACATCAGCCTTGAAGGCTTCGATTGCTTTCTTCTGCTTCTTGATTTCGTCGTCATACAACTTGGCAAACCAGTCAAGCCTCATAATGCAGTTGCCATCACGAGTAATGATGTTGAGCAAGATATCAAGCTGAGAGGCCACCTTGGAATAGTCCTCCATGATAAATTCCAGGTACCGATTGGAGAGAGCATCAAAAGCTTGGGTTACCTGAACCGCATCTGCATTTTTCAAATTCGAGTCAGCGCGGCTAAGGATTGCATCCAACTGAGGATTGTTCTTCTCTGCAGAAGACAGGTTATTGATAATCTTCAGGAACTGCCCTTTCTCCAAGGAGTTCAATCTCTCAAGAATCTTTTCGAGTTTCATGGTGGCTATCTTTAGTGTTTGGTTTCGACTACTCACAAAGATAGTAAAATCTTAAAAACTCATTACTTATCGCTACCCAAATGGCGCATTTTAAAGGGGACCTAACAGAAAATGGCGGGGTTTTCGGGAAGGTGGTAGGGCTTTTCGGCGCCAGCCGGCGGGGCGGGTGTGCGGGGGCCTGCGCACGGTGGCCTGTGGCGTCGGGGGCCGTGCGAGGGGTGTGCGAGGGGAAGGCTGGCGCGGGCGCTGGAGGCAGAAAAAGGCTGTGGGGTGCATCCGGGCGAGCATTTTTTTTGCTCGGCTGGATGCAGCCCCACAGCTTCTGCCGGAAGCGCCGGGTAGGACGCTACCGTGGATTGCTACTTGATCTTCGCCTTATAGGCCGTGCCGACCTTGCCGTGGGCGATGTTCGTCAGCTTCTTGGCGAGCATCTTGCGGCGGATCGGGGCGACGAGGTCGGTGAAGAGGACGCCGTCGAGGTGGGAGAACTCGTGCTGGATCATCCGGGCGGCGAACTTGTCGAAGGTCTCCGTCTTCTTCTCGAGGTTCTCGTCGTAGTACTCGACCGTCAGGGACTCGGGACGGCGGACGTCGGCGTAGAGGCCGGGGACGCTGAGGCAGCCCTCGTTGTACTCGCACATCGACTCGCTCTCGCTGGTCACGACCGGGTTGATGAAGGTGCGGCGGAAGCCCTTCAGGTAGGGGTAGATGTCCGCCATAATGTCGCCGTTGACCACGGCCACGCGCTGGCTCACGCCGATCTGCGGGGCGGCGAGGCCGCAGCCCTCGGAATTGTCGAGCGTGTCCCAGAGGTCCTGGACCAGGGTGTCCAGGGCAGCCTTGTCGC
>Ga0310690_10005650_pt1 | contig 16839 bp, 13 predicted proteins | sample AusTroGonzalo_MG_2_FD_207661 | JGI IMG/M metagenome (GOLD analysis project Ga0310690, IMG submission 207661) | Bovine rumen microbial communities from tropical cattle in Woodstock, Queensland, Australia - Gonzalo_04 (v2) (version 2) | ecosystem: Host-associated > Mammals > Digestive system >... | reverse complement strand
TGAGGTGGCCGAATATGCTAAAAACGCACATCTGCGGGGCGTTAAGGTGATCATCGCGGGAGCAGGCATGGCCGCACATCTGCCCGGTGTCATTGCCGCAATGACTCCCCTGCCTGTCATCGGCGTACCCATCAAATCGTCCCTCGAAGGCATGGACGCCGCCCTCGCCATGTTGCAGATGCCTCCCGGAATCCCGGTAGCCACCGTCGCTATCAACGGTGCACAGAACGCCGCCATTCTCGCACTGCAAATGCTCAGCGTCAACAACCCCGAAATGCTCGATAAAGTAGTGGCTTTCAAACAGTCTCTGAAACAGAAAATCGTGAAAGCCAACAACGACCTCGCCCAAATCTCCTACCCTTTCAAAACAAATTAACCCCTAACCTCTAAACCCTAAACCTTAACCTCTAAACCCTAAACCCTATTCATGTTCAAGGTCTATTCCGCGTCTGCTGGCTCCGGCAAAACCTACAATCTGGTCCTTGACTACCTTGCCGCTTGCTTCAGAAGACATCTGCACAGCTTTCTGAAACTGAAGGACAAAAATGATTATCAGTGCGACTATTGCACTGAATATCAGCATATTTTGGCCATCACTTTCACCAATAACGCGGGTGCGGAGATGAAAGCGCGCGTGGTGAAACAGCTCAACCAGCTGGCTTTTGCCCAAACGCATACGGACATTACGGAGAACGACTTAGAAAACTTATGCAAAAAAGTCTTCGGGGAAAAACATACGCTTTCCCCCGAAGACGCTTTCATATTCTTCAATAGAACTTCCAAAACGCTGTTGCATAGTATTTTATACGAATATGCGCGATTCAGTATCACCACCATCGACAGTTTCATCCAACGGCTTATCCGTTCTTCCGCCCTCTACCTGAACCTCAGCATGAACTACGCGGTGCAAATCCACTTGACAGATTTCTTCCGCATGGCTATCGAACAGTATATCTGCGATTTATCGCAAAACAACCAGCAGTTTGAGGTGGTGGTGCAGGAATTGAGCCAGCAGCTGGAGGACAAAGGCAGCGCCAACATTTATCGTTTTCTCACCAACAGCCTGAATATCCTTTACAAAGACACGGAAAAGAGCCATCCTTTCGTAAAGAATATTTTAGAAACATCTGATTTACTGCAGATTGTAGCCAATTGGAAGAAAAAGCACCATGTCATTGAAAATACATGTAAAAAGCAGCTCCAGCCGCTTTGCGCTCAGGCGATAACTGTCTTTGAATCAGCCGAATCCGCCGGTATTCCAACCAATCAAACGATGAAATGGGACAAATGGTTCCAAAACATCGTCAACGATCCGTTCGACACCGCAAAAGGGATGGAAGAGAGTCGTTTTGTCAAGGGCATGAACCGCGACAAGATTTTCAAGGCGGCAAAGAGCAAAAACGATTCCTTGGAGGCGGAACGTGAGCATTATATCGCTCAAATTGAGGACATTTTCCAACAAATGCAAGCGATTGTGCTGCCCATGGCCAAAACGTACTATTCCTGCCGCGCATTGGCCAAAAGTGCCAACTACTTACTGGTACTCAACGATTTAACACACCACATCGAAACCATAAAAGAACAAACGGACTCCTTCTTCCTGTCGGAGAGCAATCCTTTGGTAAACGATGAAATCCATTCCGACACGAAAGGAGAACCGCTTTTTGAAAAGCTGAGTTTTTATAAAACCTTCTTCATCGATGAGTTTCAGGACACTTCCTTGATGCAGTGGCAAGATCTTAAGCCAATGTTAATCAATGCATTAGGTGATGAAAACGGAAACATCACCCTCTTTGGGGATGTCAAGCAGTCGATTTACCGTTTCCGCAACGGGGATGTCCATCTTTTTTACCATCTGATGGATGAAAATCGATTGAAAAGCACTGATTCAGAGCGAGATATCGCACAATTGCTTTCCGACGAACAGCCGTTTCACGCGGAGCGGTTGGATACCAATTACCGGTCTCGCGAGGCCATCGTCACCTTCAACAATCAATTCTTCGAATTTTACGCCCAACAGTTTGGAAAATCAGACTATTACATCGATGTGGCACAAAAAACGACAACAGATAAGGAGGGCGGTTTGGTTCAGATTTACACTAGCCAATCGGAAAAGCCGTTTAAGGATCTGCGCAAAGTTTGGCCAAATTGCCCTGCGGATTACTACCAGAACGTCTATTTGGCGGTGCGTCCCGAGGAGGCCGATCTCATCTATGCGGTCATGGATGCCAAAAAACGTGGGTATGGATACGGCGACATGGCGGTGCTGCTTCGCGGGCGCGCCAAGTGCAACACGTTCGCCCAACGGCTGATGGCCGCTGGTGTTCCCGTGGTCACCTCCGACTCCTTACAACTTTGCGACAACGCGAGTATCGGATTGGTGATTAGCACTTTACGAATGCTTATCAACCCTACGGATAAGCTGTCGCAATCGCTGATTCTGCAATATTTTGCCCAAAAGTACCACCAACCTTGGCACCGCATTTTGGAGAAATCCACCGACCAAAACTTCTACGACTTGGTAGAAACGGAATTTCAGCTGACCGACTTCCGCCAAATCATCACTCAGTGGACAAAGGATCCGTTCCCCCTAACAGTAAAAGAAATCATCCGTTTTTACGAATTTCAGCGAAAAACAGACCCTTTCATAGCCGATTTTCTTGATTTGGTGAACGAATATGCCCAAACGCAGGCAGCTTCCATCTCGGGTTTCCTCGATTGGTGGAACGACCTTCATTCATCGGGCGAGACCATTCCGCGGCTATCTTTGTCGGGGGCTGCCGGCGCCGTGCGACTGATGACCATCCACGCCTCCAAAGGGTTAGAGTTCCCAGTGGTCATCACATGGTGCAACGCAGTCAACGCGCAGCCGACCTCCTACTGGGTACAAGACACCGAAAGTGGACAATATTGTTACGTATCACACGAAAAAAGCCTCAAATATTCCGATTTTGAGTCAGAATATGATGAAGAAGAGGATAAAAGATTGCTGGATGTGCTGAATTTGTGGTATGTGGATTTCACCCGCGCCCGCGATATGTTGTACATTCTGACCGAGTTCCCGAAGAATCCATCGCAAAACAAAGCGGACGTTCGTTCGCAACTACAACAGTTTTTAGGCGATAGCGATGAGGACATCCATTATTTCGGGGAAAAGGAGTGGCACAACCCAAAGAGAGAGGAAAAAACAGCTAAAAACGAGACGAACTTTCACGTTTCCTGCTCCGACATGACCTTTTTCAACAGCACCATGATGAAGGTCATCTGCTCTGAAAGTCTATCCGAATCCGTGGAGACAGGAAATCGCATCCACCAATGTTTGCAGAAATTGACCTCTTTTCCCTCCACCGAAGAGGAAATCGACACCCTTTTGGCATCTGAGCCGGAAAGCATTCAGGAGCGGCTGCGGCAACTTTTCAAACGCACTTCCGAAGACGATCATCTAAGACCCTACTTCTATGTAAATGAAGAAGATAAGGTGCTGAACGAAATCTCCATCATCACAGAAAGCGGCGAGTTGAAGCGTCCCGACCGCATCGTTTTCAAACCAGACCACGTGATGATCATCGATTACAAAACCGGCAAGGAATACCAAGCCAAATACGAAGCGCAGTTAGCTGAATATCAATCGTATATGCAGAAGATGGGGTATCAGGATGTGCGGACGGAGATTCTGTATATTGAAGGGGAAAAATGCTAGTTAGCAGTTAGTAGTTAGTAGTTAGCAGTTGATGTGCGGATAGGGATGAATGCGTAGGAGCATCCGCTTCCAAGCGGATGAAACGGTGGTAAATAGTAAATGGCAAATGTTTGGCGGGGTTCAAAAAAATTATCGAACAATGTTTGGATATTAAAAAAAATGTATTTTTGCAGTGTTGATAAAGGGAGTGTCTTTATCGTAAAATCATCAACGAGTGCAGTCCTGGTGGTTTCAAGAAACAGCCCGATTTACTCGGGCTTTTTTCTTAGGTCAAAGGCCGTCAGCAAAAAGATTTTCTCCTGATTGTCCCATCGGGTCTGTATAACAATTCTGAAGGTTTCACTCTCTAAAATCAACTTCTTGTCGTCCGATTTTTTCACAGACAAATTCCCGAACTGTACCACAATCGGTATAAAATCTTCCACCTCAAATCCCAGCTCCTTTATTCTGGTCCCGTGTTTTTCCACAATGTGTTTCAGTCCGAACCCTTTGTTGGTTTTCGGATCATTTTCTCCCCAAACAATGTCGATGTAGCCGATATCTTCACGATACAATGCTTTTGGGCACTTCCCGTTTTGCATTTTCAGCAAATGTTTGATTGCAAGTTTAGGTTGACCGCAAAACTGGTCATATATTGGCCCGAAAATTCCATTCTTGTATTCTACATCCATAATATTCGTCATAACAGTTTAATTTAAACGATAAAAACATTAAATTTTAGGCAGCAAACATACAAAATCCTTTCAAGAAAAACGATGGCAAAAATCAGTTTAACTTGCTAAAAATCAAACATATAAAAATGACATTTTTCGAGGTAAAAGTGGCAGATTTCGAGGTGAAAATGACAAAATGTAAAAAAAGCGCGGAGGAAAATGCACGCACACACTGAGCGAGTCTGTTGGATTTTCGGAAGAATTTGGCGAGGATAGTGCTAGGAGCATCCGCTTCCCTGCGGATGAGACGATGGTGAACGGTGAATGTTTTGCGGTTTTTCTACAGGGTTCGCCTACGGCGAATTAAGATGTCACACAGATTCCACTGATTTCACAGATTTTTGAGGCGTTGTCGTTAGAGTTATCCTCTATTTCAGAAACTTCTTAATGACTTCTCCTTCAGAAGTAAATAGTCTCAACAGATACTTACCCTTTGATAATTGGGTAGTATTTATCATCCGACAATCTTTTTCGATCGTTTGTATGAGGCGACCTGTGATATCATATATTTCTATACCGTCCAACTGGATCTCGTTAGCACCATTGATAATCAAATGGTCGGTTACAGGATTTGGGTAGAGCATGATGGAGGACAACTCATTGTCTTGGATTCCCGTAGTTCGTGAAATCGAAAAATACAATTGATAGGTTCCTGTCGAAGCCGTTTGCTGAGGAACGACATGGTAATAGAATCTGCCACCATGTTCAATGGTCATTGCGGGTATGGAAATCCCATAGAACGAAGACCAGTTGTTGCCGTCGTCCGAAACTGCAATTTTCGCATCCACAGAACAGTTAGGGTCATTTGTGCAGTCGAACATCACAACTTCAACACTGTAATTATAATCTGCCGGAAAATCAATTTTGTAGTAATCTTCATCCGATGTGGTATGGAACGACGCATTGGCAACAATGGAAGATGTCGGTTCGTCTATTGTAGCCAGTAAATAGGAAGTGTTGACAGTATTGTTTGGCTCATATATGTCAGGTTCAATCATAGCGGTTCTTGTAACAGAAATATGCAGGGAATAGGTTCCGATTTCGCTAGAAGTGACGGGTAAGACTCTGAAATACAGTGTGCCACCGTCGCTTATTGTCAGTTCAGGCATGGAATTATTGTAGTTTGACGACCATGCATTACCTGTCTGAGAGTTAGCAAAATGCGCATTAGCCGTATAGGAACTGTTATTGCCGCTATTAAGTATATTTGCGTTTATGGTATAGAAATAACCCGATGGCAGATTGATTTTGTAGTAATCGTTGTCAGTTGTGACATGGAAATTCGCGTTCACGTTATAGTTTGCATTGCTTGAGTTGACGGTGCCAAGGTTGTAAGCGGTAGCCGAAGTGTTGTTGGGTTCATATTGATCAGGTTGTATGCCACTACCTGATTGAGATACCGTTATTGTCTTTGGTGGGACACCTCCGCTCCCTGTAATAGTTATTGTCGCTGATCGTGATGAATTTGAGTTATTGGCTGTTGCCGCGATAATCACAGATTCGCTTTCTGTTCCTGAATTTGGAGATACAGTGAGCCATGAGGCAGATGAAGCCGCTGTCCAGTTGACATTGCTTGTCACATTTACAACTTGGTTTCCTCCTGAGTGTTGGAAAGAAATGGATGACGGGGACACGGAAAGCGTTGGCGCAGCTACCACTGTCACAAATACGGGATTCGGATAATCGGAACTACCCGCATAATACCATTGAGATTCCCCATTTCTCTGATATGCTAACTCCATAAGATATGTTCCAGGTGGTGCAGTTATGGTTCCTGTGAAATCAAGCCCATTTGTGTAATGGTAATTGGATGGTAACCCATTTGTAATATTAAGCACTTGAATATTTTGAATATGAGAACCGTCTTCAATGCTTGAAAGATTGACTCTCACTTTTCCGTAAAAGGTCTGTGAACCTGTGTTCAAAACATCCACATTGACTGTTGCTGAGTGCCCTTGTACAAACGTTGTGTTGGAAAAAGACGAATAAGTTTCCATCTGAGCCGAATAGGTGATGTCAAACATCGTGTAAGGATATGCGTTAGTACCGTTGGGAACCATATCCCAATTGTTTCCATCTTCGCTGTACAAAGCAAATGCATAATATGTTCCCGGAATTAACGGCACTCCTCCGTTTATGTTTATATTACCGGTAGAGTAATAATTATAAGGCAAATTAGTCACACTAAACACTTGCGAACTTACTGCAATCTCTTCTTCATTGAATATGACAACTGCCATATAACCTGTATAACTACTACCTGTGTTGAGGATTTGTATTGTTCCAGTTATATTCGACCCAAACCACACATCATTCACATTCAGTGTTGAATACATTTCAATTTCAGAGCCGGTGTTTGTTGATGGTTTTATTCCAATAACGGCACCTTGGTTGCTGGTGAAGTCAAATGTGCCAGGTGTTAAATTGTTTATGGAATAGTATGCATTATTACAAGAGCCTCCCCAGCCCCAATTAAAATGGAAGTAGTTGCTATTATCATACCCGTCACAAACAAATGCATGTCCACCTGCAGCACCATGCCCATCATAAACAATAGGTCTTCCTGTATTTAATTCTGTTTTTAACAATGAAATCCAACTACTTTCTGAGTAATTAGATTTTAAAACAAAGTGAGTACTATTATCATATCTGAAATATGATTTGAGTGCATCGGCTACATCTGATGTATAAGCAGAGCTACCATTGACTACCCCATAATTCATATCAACGCTTACGCCACAATGATACATTAAAGTAGCGACAGCATTAACTTGTGTCGAGGAACTAGTTGCTGTTAACTGATTTGGCATGTGAGACCAATCATACGTGGTATTTGCAAAATTTGCAGATTGAGTACCATAAAAGCTGCAATTATAGGAATGATACCCTCTACCATGTGTTGGATGATTCCAATATTTCATCACCTGAGCCATTGCGGTAGCAACACACCCTGTCACAGTATGTCCATTAGAATTAGAAGCAAATATATTTGTTGGACATAGCTCATTATAGTAGGGTGACTGATCCCATTGTGTTGCCAGCAATGGGTTGACGGCTGTTGTAGATTTTGGTGCAAGGGCACCGCCCTCAAGCAAGGTGCTCCATTCGGCAACAACCTCTTCCGTCGGTTTGATGTTTTCATCTATTGCATAATGAATCTGTTCTTCGTAACCCATCAGCCAATCTCTCAAGTTTGGTGGCATGTTGGTAACATCAAAAGAACTTTCCTCGGAATAACCAAGTATGGGTTGCACTCGATCGTCAGCAGAAACAATCACAAATCCTCCTTCCTGAGTTGAATTGAGAATATAAAAGCCTGTAAACGTTGGAGCCATCGGCTCACAAACGAAATCGGGTACTCTGTTCAGCTCGGTGTTTTGTTTCCAGAAATTCACTGCAATAATTTTTGCCGTGGTTGTGTCAATTGGGTTTGAGAAAGCCAAGTTGACAGAGAATAAAAGGGTTAATGCTATTGTTAACTTTTTCATGGACATTTCTTCTAATTGTTTAATACTTTAGCGCCTATTATTTCTACATCATAATTTGTAGTATTAATAAGATTTTTTAGACCTTTGGGGAGTTTCACCTTTACTTTACATGGGGAGGATGATTGTGGGGGGAAAGTTCCTTTTATAGTATATACGTTAGATTGTAGAACTTTGCCGTTCTTGTCATAGTAGGAAAATTTCATCTGGATTTGCTCATAGGTTGTGTATTTCGAGAGATTTCGGACAATTCCTGTTAAGTTGTTGAAATCAACATTTTCAATATCCAAAGTCAGGTATGATTCAGGATGCAAAGATTCATTAGATATCGTGTTGTCATATTGCTCTTGCTTCGATTTGTATTGTTCATGCTCAAACACAGCATAGCCGATCACAGCGAACACACATGATAAAAAAAAGATACCGAAGCACCACAATACAATCTTCTTTTTTGATTTCTTTTTCTCTTTTGGTTCCGCAGCTTTCGAAACATTACATTGTTGATATGCCGATTCGGAGAATGGCGGCATCTGAGGTCGTTGACCACGTAGTGGTGGCGGAATCTGTTTGCTTGAAAACAGATCTGATAACTCTTCTATATCGCCAGCTCTTTTCCATTCACTTAACCCTTCATACCACACCCATGTTTCTTTAGTGATGTTTTGACTTAATAATTTTAGTTTTGATAATGGTCCGATTGTGTTTTGACCATCTGAGATATAGTATTCTTTCATGTTCCTCCTTTTTTGATGTAACCAATCGAATAACAGCGCAAAATGTTGATTTATGTAATTTTAAAACTATTCACTACTCTCGTCACCACTTCATCTAAATCCTCTTTCATTGATTTTGGATATTCAAGAATTACAGTGTACCAAATGTCGTTTTTCAAAATGGATTTCTCATAATATACGAACCCTTTTGAATCTACCCCTGAACGAACGTACCAATTGTTTTTCAACACTTTATACGTGTCCGTAGGTTTGCGATTCTCTTTGAATTGCTTTTGAACATTTGTAAATAATGCATTATAACTTCCAAAAACAGTTATGGTTAACCCTCCGTATGAGAAAGTGCGTCCATCATCATTGTCTGACTTATCCGAAACGCTCATTACCGAAGGATAGTCTATCCGATATCCGAAACGGTCGTTGTAATAGGTTTTATAAGATATTCCTGTCCAACTACTACTATTGTTTGAAACCTTTGTCGTTGTATTGTCTGGGACTTTGTTGACTTGGTTTTGGCAAGCCATTATAGAAAGGAACGACAATACTATTAAGATTCTTTTCATCTTGATGTAACTTGTTGTATAATAATTTTATGCGGTTATCGAAATTGAATCTTTTCACTAATCTTTCGGCACCCACACGCAACGCACTTTGTTCCTTTCATCAGACTCTTCGTCTGCGATCTTTCCGTTCGTGAATTTCAGATTGTAATATCTTCCTGATTTTTTGTTCAGTTCCAAAGCCCAGTAGTATTCGCGACTGAAGTTGCCAAACATATCCCGGTATTGATAGATGGTTTGCAATTCGCCAATGGTTGGAAGCCGCCAGCCATCTCCTTTGCAAGCGCATACACTTTTAGCCACATCCCACGACATTCGAGATGGCTCATCCATGCCATTCACATAGATTTCTCTGCCTGGAATTTTAATGGTGCTTTCAGGTGCATTTGGATTGTAAGGTTCTTCATTTGTGGATTGAGCAAGACTTGTTGCTATCCATAACAATGTAATTAACACCAATGAGATTCTTTTCATTGTATCATGCCGTGTTGTATCCCTGTCGGCTCATCAGGTTTTCCCCGCTCCTCAGTGCCCCAAGAGCATATTACATAAAAGAAGCGTGGCACTGAATCACCACACTTTGTTAGAAGGTCGTAGGAAACCCGAAGATAAAGATGTAGGATAAAGCAGCCCACGCTGAAACGTGAGAACCGCTTGGCTTTCTTGCATCTTCAGAAAATTTCCTACGTTTTCTAACACAAGTATAAGCGAAACGCTTCGTTTTATTCAATAAAAATTCCGTCAACCTTGCGACAATATGTGCCTTCGGGTTGACGGTGCAAAGATACAAAAAATTATACGGTGCGCAAGATTTTTTTGTTGCGTGCCTTCCGCACGCTGACACACACGCTACGTCCGCCTACCCCACACTGCGGCTGGCGCCTGATATGGGGTTATTATGATGGCGTGCGTTCCGCACGCGGAGGAAGCGGAAGGGGCATCGCAAACCGGAACTCCCATACCGTTGAGCCGTAGTTGAGCCGTAGTTGAACTGCATCTCGCAAGTATATGGCAAGTATATGGCAAGCTCATGGGCTTGCCATATACTTGCCATATACTTGCCTACACCTTGCCTACACCTTGCCATCTCCTTGCGAATAGCTTGCCAAGCACGCTTTAAGGGTATGCCAAATAATTATCATAAAACTCTTGACAAACGCTTTGTGATTCGCTGATTTAGGTTGTCACTTTTTAGTCTTACGACTGATCCGAGTTGACGGGTTAATAATTTGCGACTGATTCAGGTTGTCGCTTGTACTTTTTTCGACTGTTTTTCGTTGTCAGCCGCCCGCGGTGCGACTGATTTCGGTTTACTCCACGCAGAGTCGGAGCTTTTGGTTTGCCTCAGCTTGTGATTCGCTGTTTCAGGTTGTCGCTTGTTCAAAGTTCAAAGTTCAAAGTTCAAGGTTCAAAGTTCAAAGTTCAAGGTTTCAACAGCGAGGCAACTCTATGGTTCAATAAAAATATTTCAACACCCATGCGGCATATTAATAAATTTCGTATTTTTGCACGAAAATAAAATATAGTCATTATGTCCTTTATTACTGAACGTATTGCATTAGATGGGTTGACTTTTGACGATGTGCTCCTGATTCCGGCATACTCGGAAGTGCTTCCTAAAGAGATTGATTTGAGAACGCGATTCACGCGGAATATCCACTTGAATCTGCCTTTCGTGTCCGCCGCCATGGACACCGTCACCGAGTCGAAAATGGCCATTTCCATCGCCCGCGAAGGCGGTATCGGCGTGATACACAAGAATATGTCGATTGAAGAACAGGCCAAACAGGTGGCTTCCGTCAAACGCGCCGAAAACGGCATGATCAACTCGCCGGTGACCATCACCCCCGACAAAACTGTGGGCGACGCCCTGCGCATCATGGCCGACTACCACATCGGCGGCATCCCCGTGGTGAACGAACACCATGTCCTCGTCGGCATCGTCACCAACCGCGACCTCCGCTTCGAAAAGAACTTCAACCGCAATATTTGCGACGTAATGACCAAAGAGGGACTGATCACGACCTCCCGCGACACGGATTTGTATCGGGCCGCTGACATCCTGCAAGAACACAAAATCGAGAAACTTCCGGTGGTTGACAAGGACGGAACACTTTTAGGATTAATCACTTATAAAGATATCACGAAAGCCAAAGACAAACCGTTCGCATGCAAAGACGCCCTAGGTCGTCTGCGCGTGGCGGCGGGCATCGGCATCACCAACGATGCCATACAACGCGCCGAAGCCCTCGTGGAGGCCGGTGTGGACGCGCTCGTGCTCGACAGTGCGCACGGGCATTCCAAAAACGTCATCACAACCCTGAAAAACATCAAACTCAAGTTCGATTGCGTGGATGTGGTGGTCGGCAACATCGCTACCGGTGAAGCAGCTAAATTGCTGGCTGACAACGGTGCTGATGCCGTGAAGGTGGGTATCGGACCCGGCTCCATCTGCACCACGCGCGTGGTCGCAGGCGTTGGCGTGCCACAACTCAGCGCCATCTACGACGTCTATAAAGCTTTGCAAGATTATGACATACCCATCATCGCCGACGGCGGCATCCGCTACTCTGGCGATATCGTGAAGGCTCTCGCCGCTGGCGGAAGCTCCGTAATGCTCGGCGGTCTGCTCGCAGGCGTGGAAGAATCCCCCGGCACCACCATCCTCTTCAATGGCCGCAAGTTCAAGACTTACAGAGGAATGGGGTCGCTAGAAGCTATGCAGCAAGGCTCCAAAGACCGCTATATGCAGAGCGACGTGGATGATGCCAAGAAACTCGTTCCAGAGGGCATCGTCGGTCGCGTGCCTTACAAGGGTGACCTCTATGAAGTGGTCTATCAGATGGCGGGCGGTCTGCGCTCCGGTATGGGCTACTGCGGCGCAATGAACATCGAAAAGCTGCATGATGCACGCTTCTGCCGCATCACCAACGCCGGCGTGCTCGAAAGCCACCCACACGACATCACCATCACGAGTGAAGCTCCCAACTATTCCAGTGAATCCAAGTAATTTAGTAATCATTAAAAATAATACGTTATGAATAACAAGAATATCATCGTAGGCGTTGACTTTTCCAACAGCTCCATGAACGCTATGCGTCATGCTGTTTCATTAGCCTTGAAAACGGGTGCCGACATGCACCTTGTTTGGGTGAAGACCCCGGGTGTCACCAGAAATGCCGAAAACGGGGAAGATGACTATATCCACAAACTCCAAGCTACCTTAGAGGAATGGAAAGATATGTGCAGAATGGAATCTCCTAACACAGAGGTCAATACGGTTATTTTGGAAGGTAAGGTACATGTGGAGCTTCCCAAATACGCAATGAACTTTTCCAACCCCATTATTGTGATGGGTGCCCACGGTTCTTCCGGCTTCGAAGAGGGCTACATCGGCAACAATGCCAACCGCTTGATCAGAGAGACGAAAGTTCCGATTTTGATTATGCGTGAGAACATCGAAATCAAACGCGACCTGCATAACATTTATGCTCCTATCGATTTGAGTTTCGAGACCTTGCAGAAGATGCGCTATGCCACCTACTTGGCTAAACGTTTCGCCGCTAAAGTCACCATTGCCGGTATCTATTATCCGAACAATGCCGACACCCGCCACATCATCAATGTGCAAATGCGCCACGCGGCAGACATGTGCGAAGATGCGAATGTGCGCCACGAGATGGTTCCGCTGACCGTTCACAGAGATTATGTCCAAACCCTTCTGAACCACGCCCATGAGCAGGATTCCAACCTGATCGTCATCATGCGCGAAGAGAGCGAAACCGACTTCACGTCCAGCTCCAACATGAACGAGATTCTCAGCACTTCCAAGATGCCGCTGCTGATTATCCCTAACGTACAGTCCGCTGGTTTGGGCAGATAATGGGAAAAATACGCAAAAGGACACTGCGCGGGGGCAATATGCTCAATCCCACCCCTGTGGTGATGGTCTCCTGCGGCAGCACCCTTGACGAATACAATATTATCACGATCGCATGGACGGGCACGGTGAATTCCGACCCGCCCATGTGTTCTATTTCCGTGCGTCCCAACCGGCACTCCTACCCCATCTTGAAAAGGACTGGAGAGTTTGTCATCAACTTGGTTGACAAAGAATTAACCCCCTTCGCCGATTGGTGTGGCGTGCGCTCGGGAAAAAAGTACAACAAATTTTTAGAGACGGGACTTACCCCCATCCGGGCTACCAAAGTAAACGCACCGATGATCGAGGAAGCACCCGTCAACCTGGAATGCAAGGTCACACAGGTGATTCCCCTCGGCACCCACGACCTCTTTTTGGCAGAAATCGTCGCCGTGCACGTCAATGAAAAACTATTCTCCCCGAAAACCGATGCCATCGATTTGCAACGCGCCAAACTGGTCACCTACTCCCATGGCCACTACTATGCGTTGGGAGAAAAACTGGGCAAATTCGGGTTCTCAGTGGAGAAAAAATAAGCAAAAAGCAGCTTTTTCCATTCTTCAAGATTAACGTTTTCGTGTTCATAAAAATTGTTAAAAGACAATAATGACACGACAAATACTGTTATTTTTGCAGGTTATATTATTTACTATGAAGAAGATTCAAATCTCTTATATCAGAAAAGCTTTGTCGCTGCTGTGCCTCGTTTGCGCACTGCTGATGCCGTCGTATCTGGACGCGCAAAGTGGGAAGAGCAGTAGCCAGTTGAAAAAGGACAAGCAAAAACTGGAAAACGAGATTGCCAATACGCAAAAACTGTTGAAAAAGAACGAATCGAACCAAAAAGCGGCTGTGCAACAGGCCGCTCTGCTCCGACAACAGATCCAGAATCGCGAGAAAATGGTCACTACGCTAAACTCCCAGATTCTACAAATGGAGGATGAGCAGGATCTTAACGAACAGGAAATCCGTCAATTGGAAAAGCGCTTGGCCTATATGAAAGCAGATTATGCCCAAGTGGTGTACAATGCATACCGTAACCGTCGTTTAATCGATAAGGTGACTTTCATTCTGGCCGCAGACAATTTTTCCCAGATGTTCCGTCGTCTGCGCTACTACAGCATCTTCTCCCGAAACGTGCGTGAGCAGTCCGAAAGAATCCAAAAAACAACGGAAGAACTGACGAAGAAAAACGAGGAAATCGTGGAGTTGAAGAATGACAAATTGAACACGCTTTCCTCTAAAGAGCAAGAAATCAAAAACTTGGAGAATGACCGACGGAAAAAAACACAGAATGCCGAAAAGCTGAAGAAGGAGTCTCAGAAACTTAGCGCTGATTTGAAGAAAAAGCAGCAGAAGCGCAAAGAGATTGATGCCGCCATCCAAAAAGCGGTGCAGGCGGAAATTGCCCAGGCCAATGCCGCACGCAAGAAAAACGCCAAATCGTCGGGTGGAAAATCCTCGAAATCAGAGAGCTCCACCGCATCTACCAGCACCTCCTCATCCTCCTCAAAGGCCTCAACCACAATCACCTTGACCCCAGAAGAGAAAACGCTCAACACCTCCTTTATCAACAACAAAGGAAAGCTCCCATGGCCTGTCGCCAAAGGCGCAAAGGTGAGTGATTTCGGCAATTACCCGCACCCCGACGTGCCCTCAGTACAAGTAGAAAACCGTGGTATTGACATTATGGTAGAGGCCGGCACTCCTGTACGCGCGGTGTTCGAGGGAGTCGTCACGAGCGTGATGAACATCATGGGCACCACGGTGGTAATGATCCGGCATGGTGAATATCTCACGGTATATCAAAACCTTTCGTCAACAAGTGTAAAGAAAGGTGACAAGGTTTCCACAAAACAAACCATCGGCACTGTATCCAAGAGCCAAAGTTCCGATACCTACGAACTGCACTTCGAGATTTGGAAGAACGACCGCTACGTCAATCCCAACGAATGGTTAGCCAGAAAATAGGGAATTATGATCATCAAAACCGCTGAATACCTGCAAAGTGAGGCCGACTGGAAGAAATGTCCGGCCCCCAATCTGCCCGAATATGCCTTCATCGGACGTTCCAATGTGGGAAAGTCCTCCCTCATCAACATGCTGGTGAACCGCAAAAGTCTGGCCAAAACCTCCTCACAGCCCGGAAAGACACAGACTATCAACCACTTCCTGATCAACAAGAACTGGTATCTCGTGGATTTACCTGGTTATGGGTACGCGAGAACCTCCAAAACCAACCGTGCCAAATGGGGGAAAATGATTTCCGACTACCTCCTTTTTCGTGAGAATCTACAGTTGGTATTCGTTTTGGCCGACGCTCGATTAGAACCGCAACAGATTGATATTGACTTCATTAATAACCTTGGAGAACAAGGTATCCCCTTTGCCATCATTTTTACCAAAACGGACAAAGTATCCAGCGGAAAATCCATGAGCAACATCCAAAAGATGAAAAACAAACTCTCTGAAACGTGGGAAGAGCTTCCCGTCATGATGAAATCCTCCGCCATCTCAGGCGCAGGACGGGATGAGATCCTGGACTTCATAGAGCAAATTAACGAAAATTATCACGCTATAAAATAGACACTTATGAAAAAAATCATCTATCCCATTGTGTTGATCTCCTTGGTTTTAACCTGCAGCTGTTGCAAATCTTCCAAAAAGAATGTGAAAAACGGTCAATTTCCGCTTATCAACACTCAATGGATGTTGGAATCCATTGAAGGTGAGGAAATTGGAACAGATTACGCTTTGCGTCCGTTCATCCAATTCGACTCCAGTTACAACATCACAGGCTCTTTAGGCTGCAACTCCTTGTTCGGCACCTATACGGTCAACAAAAAAGATAAAATGACCATCCATTATACAGGTTCCACGAAACGTCTTTGTCAGCAAATGTCTGTTGAAAGAAATTTCATCAAAGCCTTAAAGAAGGACATCAACAGATATGAAATCAAAGGAGACAAGCTCATCTTATTCTTTGAAGACAAAGAAGTGATAAGCTTCAAAGGCGTTGATTTGAACGCCGTGGAATAAGAGAAAAAAAATGGCTGACATATCAATAATGTCAGCCATTTTCTTTATAAATGATTCTCTATAAAATTATCTGCGTTTGCCTTGGATTTGGCTACCCACGCGTGACATTGCGCAACGGAAGCCGATATAATCCGTAGCTTCATCCTCGTCCAAATAGCGTCTTGTGCCCGGTGAAGACCAGTAAGGAATATCCTTCCAGGAGCCGCCTTTATAGACACGTGCGTGGTCGCTGACGAGTGAGAAGTCATAGTTGGCAGAAGTCTTGGCATACATCATATCCGTTGCCTCGGTGTTGGTGGTAGCGTTCTTCCAGTCATCCATATTCTTCAGAGACTGCCAGTCACCATCCAAGTAGTTCTTGTTATCAGCAGCGCGATAGTTACGACGTCTGTCGTTCTTGAAGTCAGACACGGGAACCATCGGGATTTTACCTACGCTATCACGTTCAGCCACGGTACCGTCTTCCAACAGCTTCTTGGTTTCAAAGTAGTTACCACGGAACGGGTTGTATTCCGTCACGTCATCGTGAGAAGATTGTCTATAGACATCCATCACCCATTCGGAGACGTTACCGCCCATTTGATACAAGCCGTAGTCGTTGGGCCAGTCGGAGTTCACTTCTTTGGTGTAGAAGCCACCGTCGTTCAATGCGCTGGCGACACCCATATAGTCACCGCGGCCACGGCGCA
>Ga0310690_10005648_pt1 | contig 16841 bp, 9 predicted proteins | sample AusTroGonzalo_MG_2_FD_207661 | JGI IMG/M metagenome (GOLD analysis project Ga0310690, IMG submission 207661) | Bovine rumen microbial communities from tropical cattle in Woodstock, Queensland, Australia - Gonzalo_04 (v2) (version 2) | ecosystem: Host-associated > Mammals > Digestive system >... | reverse complement strand
TGGCTCAGCCATCGGCGGCATCGCCGGCGGATGGCGCGGCCATGAGATAGGATCGCTCATCGGTACGGTGGGTGGAGCAGCAGCAGGTGCCGCCATTGGCCACGCTGCCGATAAAGCACAGGAGCGCAGATATGAGGAGCGCGCAGCAGCTCGCCAACAGCAGGTACGCCAGCGCCGCGCAGAGACGCAGAACCGCAGCTATGGCTACGACCAGAGCGGTTATGGGCAGGGGGGACAAGACCAGAGTGGCTTCGACCCGCAGATGCGTGGTGACGACCGCATCACGTTCGACAACGGCAGCACCCCTAATAGTGGCAATGTGCCCAACGTAAGCAACACTCCCAACAGAGGCAATGCCTCCACGCAGGGCTTTGGTCTGGCCTTCGGTGCTAATACCGGTCAGGCACTTGTTATCCGCAATGCCGGCATCTATGAAGACCTGCGCGACGGTACCCTCACCCGTGGTGAGGCCTGCAAGGTGATCTTCGAGATTGCAAATACCTCCGACCAGCCTATCATGGATGTCTTCCCACTCGTGGAAGAGGTCACAGGCAACAAGCACGTGCACATCTCGCCCAACATGCGCATTGAGAGCATCGCCCCACATCAGTCTGTGCGCTACACCGCCGCCCTTGTTGCCGACCGTGGGCTGCGCAACGGACAGATTGTAGTACGCGTAGGAGTGGCACAAGGCCGCAACCTCATCAATTCGCAGACCCGTCAGTTCAACGTGCCCACAGCAAAACGGATGAGGTAGAAAGAATCAACTTACTTCCTGCTCCTTGTCCTGAGCGGGAACGCCCTCGGCGAAAAGACGACGCAGGCCCTGTTCGTAAGCGAGCAGGGCTTCTTTGCCTTTCTGAGTGAGGCGGCAGACGGTTTGGGACAACCTACCCAAACCGCTCTTGCTCACCTCCAAATAGCCTGCCTCTTGCAGCATCTTGATCTGCACGCTGAGGTTACCCCTCGTGGAGTCGGTAATCTCGCACAGATACATGAAGTTGGCACTCTCTAAACTGTCGAGGGCCACCATAATCTTCAGTCGCAGCTCGTTATGAAGCAGCGGATTGATGACAGGAAACTTAAACATTGTCATTCGTCTTTTTCTTTAATAACGGAATTCTTCTTTACATATTGCCTCATGATGTGTCCTGGGATGATGAAAGCAACAACGGCGACAACGGCAATAACAAGAAACTGCCACAGCCAAAGATCTCCCTGAAAGAAGAGACAGACAAATGTCAGGATGCTGGCAATAATGCCACAAATAGTTATGGAGCGAAAACGAGATATGACACCTGTAAGAAAGCTACCCATGCCGATGAGCAAACCCTGAATGACACAGTAGTAAATGGGATAGATACCCATGATGCCCGTGATGAAACCGAAGACGGCACTCGCGACACCGATGTATATCCACATCTGCAGAGCGATATTCGCTTCAATAGTCCGATGACCCGTGCGTTCGTAGTCTTTCTTTTGAAAGTGAATCATCAAGGGCACACCCACTAACGGTATGCCTACCCAAAGCCATTCGTACCAGTGTCTGTGCAGAAACATCAGCACAGCAAACTCTATGAGGAAAACGATGGCAGTAGGGTAGCCCCAGGCGAGAAATAGATTCTCGCCCGTGGGCTCCTTCCTGCTCATCACCTCACCACGGATGCGGGTGATGAGGTCTAATTCACTTTGATAATCCATTTACCTGATGATGATTTTCTTACCATTTAAGATATAGACACCACTCTTCGTGAGCATGCCTTTCAACTTTCTTCCGTGCATGTCGTACCAGATGTCCGTCTTAACATTACCACCATTGATGCTTACGATACTGGCGGCAGCATCAGCTGCACGCTGGGCGGTAAGGTCATTCTTCAGTTTTTCGATAATGGCATCCACGGCAGCTTTGTTTTCATCAAATGTCTTACCCTCGTCATAGGCCAGTGCATTAATGGCGACCTTGGCATCAGTGATGAGCTGCTGGCATGCCTCGCTATCCCCTTCCTCTGCCAATGCGTCGGCAACAGCTTGCTGTTCTGTCTTATAGTCGGCAAAGTTCTGCTTGTCGACTTCCAGCTGCACTTCGGCAGCAACGGCATCCCGGGTAGTCTGCACGGCTGCGTTCAGCACAGGTATGGCTACATCGGTCTCTTCCTGCGTGGCATCAGCCTTGTCTGCTACAGCCTGCGCCGCGTCAATAGCCTCCTTCAGCTTGGCCGCGATGTCAGCGTAGGTATCCTTAATGCTGTTGTAGTATTCCGTTGCTGCGGCAATTGCTTCGTTCAGTGCAGCTTTATCGGCTACGATGGTAAAGGTTGCTGAGGCTATTCCGCTGTAGTTACCCATACCCGTAACGATCACGGTAGCCGTACCCACATTCACATTATCAGCATAGCTGAGGGTATAATCAGTTCCTTCGGCCAGTATCGTATTACCATCGGTCACGCTGACAACGGGTGTCAGCTCGCTACCAGTAAAGGTCTGGTCGGCAATGAAGGCAATCATCGCGTCCTCCAAGGCCTTAGCGCTAATTTTCACCTCCTGACTACCCGTAACAGTGGTGTAGTTCTCCTTCGTCACTTCATAATAGACGGTGTAAGAGCCAGCATTGATATAAGTGGGACTCGCATCGAAGGTACAGCCGTCAGCCATCTCACCGTATTTCACCGTAGCGCCCTCGGGAGCCGTCACGCTGATGCCATGGGCCTGACCGTCGTAAATTCCCTCATAGCCTGTAGCTGTTATCTCCATCGCAGCCTCTGTTATGGCAAAGTCGGCAATAGCCTCACCAGCCAGATAGTGGCCAGCAGCAGCAATGCTGGCTTTCACGGTATAGTCACCGACATTCACAGGCACGTCAGCAGTGAAGACATCAGAGCCCTTTGCTGCATAGGTGAAGGTCTCAGCACCATTGCCAGTATTACCCGTCACCTTTGGACTATTAATAGTAGGATCGTAAGCCCCGTAAGTCCAGCCGATAATAGTCACCGTGGGTGTGATGGGAAGACAGGCGGTGAAGGTAGCTTTGACATAGGCCCCGTAGTCTTCGGGCAGCGTAAACTGATAGGTTCCTGCACCCCGCCCATCGACACTGACCGCAGTTACGGTCAGCAGGTCACTGTATCCAGGAGTCTGCTGGCGAGCCTGTGCCACGTTGGTGGTTTTACTCACGACGATGTCAGTGACCTCAATGTAATACTTCTCATTGGGTGCAACGGTCAAGATGACAGTCTGCTCGCCAGTGTCGCTGACGTTGCCCACCATGATTGTGCCGTTCTGCATTTCAGCGATGACGACGCGGTCAGCCCATGCGCCCATACTGACGATGGCCAGCGCCACGGCGGATATCGTTCTTAATATATTCTGTTTCATTGTCTGTTTGTTTAAGAAAGAAATTACCATTAATTATCAAACATTCCTTTCAGTTATTACTTAATCACCACCTTGTTACCATTAAGGAGATAGACACCCTTTGTAGTGGGCTGCCCGTTCAGGTGACGCCCGTCAATAGTGTACCAGTATTCACTCCACCCGTCCTTTAAAGAGGATCCGAGGCTCTTTATGTCGGTTGCATCCCCTATGACGATAATCATACTGCGTGCTCCGGCAGGAGCAATGGCAGCAGGCAAGTAGGCATGTCCGGCAGGCACAGTGGCGGCGCTGGAGAGTACGAACTCATCGCCGAAGAGCACGAAGTCCTTATACGGTGTAATGGCGGTGGCACTGGTAGCACTACCCTTGAGCATGCTGCTATTGTCGGCTGGTGTACCGCTATAGGCCATGCCTTTATACGTCGATATTGCGACATCGTCACGACTGAGCAAGATGGCCACGCCGACGGGGATATATCCGACAGGAGAGGCAGTAACACTCGTAGCCGTGGCGGCACTGACTACATAGGCTGAAAGCCCGCCAGGCGTTGATAAGTTCTCCTTCGCCACGTAGGTAGCCCAACTATTACCACTGCTGAACACGCTGCTCATGTCACGCACAATGTTGAAGGTGGCCGATGCCGTGCCAATATAGTCAGAGGCATCGGCAGCGGTGATAGTCACGGTGGCCGTGCCCACATTCACGTTGTCGGTATAAGCAGCCGTGTAGTCGGTCCCCTCTGTAAGGATGGTACTACCATCCTTCACGGTAACAGCAGGCTTCAGTTCACTGCCCGTGCAGTCCTGGTCAGCAATGGCAGCAATCCAACTGTCCTGCAACTGCATCTTGGGCATAACGGCTTTCACTAATCGCACAGCATTGGCGGTGCGGCGTGAGAAGTCAGCCATAGCGGGCTGCCCAGGCTGGAACGTCAGGCCGATGGCAAGGTTCTCAGCATTAGCAACTGAAGCATCAGTTGGTGTGCTACTCCAATACACGCCGATGTCATCGGTCACCGTGGTGGTCGTGTGCCAATTCTCGGAATCATAGACAGAAGTCATCTGTCCGGCAGCTGGCAGGAACACAGCACCAGCATTCTCCATCGTCATCCACGTGTCTGCAGTATAGGTGCTGGCGGGTGCGCCTGCCATCCATGTGTCGGGCAGTAGCACGAGCCCCTTCACGTTGTTCACAGTGGCGAGGGCCTTTAGGTTGGCGGCGTTCGCACGCTCATTAAGCAGATAATTCCACTCATCCTTGCTCAGTGTACTCCAGCCGGAACCAAGGTTGGCAATGACTTCAGGATTAGCACCCCATTCGGCGAAATCGCCCTGGAACATCAGAATGGCCTCCTCATCATCATAACCGTTGAAGAAAGTGATACCATAATAGTCCTTTGGTGCGCTCCAGCAGAAAAGGTCAACAAGGTCGGCGGTATAGCTACCACTTGTGTAGGTCTCGATATTATCCTGACCCAGCATGTCATATTGCTGCGAAGCTATCGACCACGTTCCTTCATACATGTCACCGATATGGCGCAGGTTACCCTTGGCAAACTGTACCTTCTTCTCTTCGCTGACGGAGAACTCACCCTCCATAGGGGTATTCTCTGCACCGATGGTGGTGAACACGGTGATGGGGCTGGCAATACCAACAAGACCATTGTCATAGACAGGCTCCACCATCACTTCATACTCAGTGCCGGGCTGTAGGCCTTGCAGTGCGTATTCCACATTCTTTACATCGGGTATGGTAATCCAGTCGCCAACGTTCTCTGGCGAAGTGATAGTAATGTCCTTGATAAGAAGGATTTCGTCGGGCTCGGTGTGACGGATAAAGAAGAAATAGTAGTCACCTTCTTCACTCTCAGGAGCACGCGTTGAGCGAGCCTCGCTGCTCTGCTCCGTGGACTCGTTAGGTGTGGCAGAAGTGTTTCCGACAACCTTGGTCTGACTGGCTGGCTGAAGGGCCTGAATCTGCTCTCTCACCCTATTCAATTGGTTTCTAGCCCAGAGGTTATACATGCCTCCCTCGTCTTCAATCTGTTTCTCCAGTTGCTTGGCTTTTTCAAGCAGTTCCTGCAGCTTGCCAGTATTCTGCTGAGCCTCCTGTTCCTCTTCCTTTTGCTGCTGTAACTTCTGGGTGAGTTCCTCTTGGGCAGTAGTTTCTTCGCCTTCATTGAACTTCTTGCTCTGCTTGTAGAAACCAGAAGTGAATCTCACCGTGTTTCCACCAACCTTTGCCGAGTTGGCGTCTGCGGCATACCACGATACAATTGCATTTGCAGGCACATTGGCTATGGCGATGACATTGTCAACACCTTTCTTGCCGTAGGAGCCATAGGTAGTGCCGCCCCAACTCTCGAAGGTCTCACCGTCGTCGTCGAGGTCTATCAGCATCGGGTCGCCAGCAGGCGTGCCCTCACCAGCGGTGCGGTAGTTCACGTTGTTCTTGCCTTCCATGCCTTGGCGCTTCCATGCAATGTCCTCAGTCTTCGGGTCTTTCGGGTCGGCTGTCGGGCGCGTAGGAGGAGCATACTTCGTGTCGGTGACTATTTGCACGGACTTCGTCCAGCGGCTAAAGTTGTCGGGGGCACCGTCGTCGCAGATGCTACGCACACGGACATAATAGATGGTAAGCGTTTCCAAACCCGTAAGTGTGTAGGTGGTCTCACTCTCTGTCGCTATGCGTGTCACCTCGATAGTTGTCGTTTTGTTTTCGGGGAATGTCGGGTCAGTACTGTACTGCAGCTCTTCCTTCAGCGTGGTGGCCTGATAGGTGAACGTAGCACCTTGGTAGCCGACATCAGTAGCTGTCAGGAAGCGAGGCATAGGTGCGCAGTAAGGCGTGCAGTCCATAACGAACGATGTCATGAGGTAGCTGGTGCCCTCCTCGCCGTTGGGAGCCTCGGGGGCTGTGCCTGGCATCATGGAGTAGAACTCGTCACCTGGCAAGAAGAAGAGCGTGAAGGTGCAACCGTTGTCCGATCCTGGCCAGCGCTTGTTGCTAACCCAATAGACATCGTATGTGCGTCCACAGCAGAGGTTGAGATAGCCTCCGAAGGCATTGCTGTTGGCCATGCTGATATAGGCCATCTCGATGCCCGTCTCGTGATCCACGATCTTGAAGGCACTCTCGCAGTCGCTGTAGCCTCGGGCTGACCAGAGCAGCTCTGACTGTTCCTCTGATGGGCAACACGAGGTGTAGAACGTTACTGGGTCGCTCCATTCGCTGAAGTTGTCTTCGCTGAAGACAGCCTGCACCTGTATCTCATATTGAGTGGCGGGGGCTAAGTCCTCGATAGTGTATGAGCGGTCAGTAATGCCACTCACTGCGACGTAGTCTTCCTCTCCCTCGGCTACTATCTGGCGATAGCGTAGGTTCCAAGCAGTAGCATCTCCACGCAACGAACACTGCACCAGCGCGCTGACATCACTGATGTCAGTGACAGCAATTCCTGTGGGAGAGGGGTAGGTGGCAAAGGTGAGCCTTATCTGATTCTTATACGAGTAGGCATCGTTGTCGTAGGCATTCCCCATGGTAGTTGCGTCCATGGGATCGAGGTCATTGTTCTTTGACTCAGCCACGTGGCACTGCTGCCCGTTACCATAGAAGATGCCGGTAGTAAGCACACCCCAGCCGCCACTACTATAGCCGGAGTTATCGTCAATGGTAATGAGAATGTTCGAACTGCCGTCGTAAGCAAATGGCTTCTGAAAGTCGAGGCTATTCCATTGGTTTGCCGTAAACGTCAACTCGCCGCTATAAACGCGGTCGGCCTCTGTGACGGGCAGGAAATCGCCGCTGCTCAACCCCGACTGGCTGGTTTTAGTAACATAGACGTCGATGTTGCGTGTCAAGTTGCCCTTCCCAGTATTGAAAGCGAGGCTCCAGATGTTGCCAGCCTCATTACCAATTTCGTCGGCAGTATATATCTGCTGGCTCAACGAGTATTTATACTGTGCCGTGATGGGCACACCGTGGAAATATGATGCCTTTCCGATGGTCACCACTTCGTTCCTCGAACCCGATGGCTCGTCGCCACCGCCACCGCCCTCGGGAATGGCCTGAATGAGGTTGGCATACAGTGACCAACAATCGGTGTTCTTGTAATCATCCACACAATTCTCGGGCACGTAGATGGCGGTCAGATTACCACATCCAGCCAAGATGTCGGAGAGGCTGGCGTCGAACCAGGGTATGGTCATGGTCCCCAATAAGGTTAGTGTGGTGAGCTGACTGTTGTAGGCCAGTGCGCTCTCGCCGATATAGACAAGCTGGGATGGCAGCGTTAGGCTAGTCATCCATGTGTCTTGCAGGGCGAACTTACCGATGGAGTTCAGGCTCTCGGGCAGAATGCTAGGCACTGGTTCTTCGACGGCCTCCTCCCTCCTTGGTCCACGACTCTCGTTGCGTAAGGTCTGAATGCTCATCAACGGAATGCTGCAGAAAGCATAGTCGCCTATATGGGTGATTTCCTCGCCCAACTTGACAGTCTTGATGTCATAGGCCCAGGCGTACCACGGTGCGTCGCTGGGACTCGCGAAGTCGGCCATCTCACCGGTGCCGCTGATGGTCAGCGTGCCGGTTATCATATTAAACTCCCAGGTCATTGCGCCTGGGTCGCCAGCAGGATCGCCACAGGTTCCGCTGGTGGGCGTGCCCACTGCAGCGAAGCTGGTACTCATTGTTAGCATGACAGCAATGCATGTCATGACAAATCGTAATAAGGAATTCTTCATAATACTTGTAGTTGATAATAATTATAGTAATAGTATTCTTTCTGAAAAGATAATGCAAAGATAATGTTTATTTTTTAAACAAACAATAAAAGTGGCTCCTTTTAAAGAATATTAACCAAAGAAGGGGCGGGAGTAGTTACGTTTTTAGTCGAAATTATCTACTTTTTGTTGAATTTTTGATTTTCTCTGCTGCATTTCGGACCCAAAACGACTGATTTGGGGGTGGAAACAGGGGAATTTAGTTGTTTTTCAGCCCAGTTTTGAGCATTTTTGAACTTTTTTCATCGTTTTTCTTCGAAAAAATGCGGTTTTAAGCGACAATTCCCACCATATCTGTCACTATTGTCACCATATCTGCACCTATCTATCTCATTGTTATTCAACCGTTTGCAACAATTCGGAGCAGAAGTGCAGATATTTTATAGAAAAACTTTTGATATGCGCGCGTGCGTGCGCGCGCGTATATACATAAAAACAGATGCCTTCTCCAAGGCATAAAGAAGGCACCTTTTTGCCATAAAGAAGGCATCTTTCTGGTATTTTGAACGCTCCAAAATGAATTTTGGAGGCTCCAGAAATGTTTTTGGACGCAGCAAAATTTACTTTGGCACGAGCACGGAATCGGTGACAACCTCGACGATGACGGGGGCGATGCCCTGGCGGAGAATACCGAGCTGCTTGGCGGCACACCAGGAGAGGTCGATGATGCGCCCACGACCGAAGGGGCCGCGATCGGTAACACGCACCACGACGACACTATCGTTAGCAGGATTGGTGACACGCAAGCGCGTACCAAAGGGATGGGTGCGGTGGGCACAGGTCAGACTGTCGTGATGCAGCCGCTCGCCGCTACTGGTGAGCCGTCCCGTCGCCCGCTTGCCATAGTAGGAGGCGATGCCTTTTTGCGTCTGGCCATAGGCCAGACTAAATGACAAATGACAAATGACAAATGATAAAATCAGACGGATGATGGACTTACTACTCATTGTTCTATTCATTTATCATTTGTCATTTATCATTTAGGGCGAAGCCCGCTACACCACGCCCTGTGCCAGGCGCAATATAGACCTTGGCTTCGCCGAGCTCTATACCACTCCCTGTGCCAGCATGGCTTTGGCGACCTTCATGAAACCGGCCACGTTAGCACCTTTCACATAGTTGATATAGCCTGAAGGCTCCTTACCATACTTGACACATTGCTGGTGAATGCCGGCCATGATCTGATGGAGCTTCTGATCGACTTCCTCAGCCGTCCACGACATGCGCATCGAGTTTTGCGTCATCTCCAGTCCGCTGGTAGCCACGCCACCGGCATTGACGGCCTTGCCAGGAGCAAAGAGCTGTCCGGCAGCGATGAACTTATTCACGGCCTCGGCGGTGCAGCCCATATTGCTGACCTCGGCGACGCACAGCGGCTTCTGAGCCAGAATCATGTCAGCATCGTCACCATTGAGCTCGTTCTGCGTGGCGCAGGGCAGGTAGATATCGGCCTTCTGCTCCCAAGGTTTCTTCCCCTCGAAGAACTGGGCACCATCGAACTCCTCCTCGTAGGGCTGGCAGACATCGTTGCCGCTGGCCCGAAGCTCCAACAGGTACTCTATCTTCTCGGCGTCGAGACCGGCGGGGTCATAGATATAGCCGTCAGGGCCGCTGATGGTAATGACCTTTGCCCCTAACTCGGTAGCCTTCTTGGCGGCACCCCAGGCCACGTTTCCGAAGCCGGAGAGGGCCACCGTCTTACCTTTGATGTCGAGACCGTGGGTCTCAAGCATGTGGTGCACGAAATAGAGAGCACCATAGCCAGTAGCCTCAGGACGGAGAATAGAGCCGCCCCACTCCAAGCCCTTACCTGTGAGGGTAGCGCCGTGGAACTGCGAGGTGAGCCGCTTGTACTGTCCGAAAAGGTAGCCAATCTCGCGGGCTCCCACGCCGATGTCACCAGCGGGCACGTCCATGTCGGGGCCTATGACCTTATAGAGCTCCGTCATAAACGACTGGCAGAACTTCATTACCTCGTTGTCGCTCTTGCCACGAATGCTGAAGTCCGAGCCGCCTTTGCCGCCACCCATAGGCAGGGTGGTGAGGGCATTCTTGAACGTCTGCTCAAAGCCTAAGAACTTCAGGATGCTCAGATTCACAGAGGGGTGGAAGCGCAGACCGCCCTTGTAGGGACCGATGGCGCTGTTGAACTGCACGCGGTAGCCGATGTTCACCTGTACTTCGCCCTTGTCATCGACCCAGGGCACGCGGAACGTGGTGATGCGCTCGGGCTCAACGATGCGCTCCACTATCTTTGCTTTCTCAAACTCAGGGTGCTGGTTATAGACGTCCTTGATGCTTTCTAGCACTTCGCGGACTGCCTGCAGGAACTCTGACTCGCCTGGGTGCTTACGCTCCAAGCCTTGCATGATTTTCTCAACTTCCATAGTTTTATGTTTTTAAAGTTAATCAGTATGTTAGTTGTACACCGCAAAGATAGCAAATAATCTGCATATGACCAAAAGAAAAGGGGAAAAATTTCCCCTTTTCCTTGCAATTTGTCATTTTAAGGTTGATTTAGTAGCCAATCTTGCCCTTCCAGCGCAAATACCAGTTGCGTTGATCAGTAAGGCTGTTCCTAATTTCAGCCTGCACCTCGGGTCTGTTGGCCTCGCCACGACGGGCATAGATGTGCTCAGCCATGAAGGTACCAGGATTGCTCTGGCGCAGGGCAAAGCGCATGATGTCGTAGAAGCGGGTGCCCTCAAAGGCAAACTCCAGAGCCTCCTCGTTGAGCAGAAGACTATCGACATAAGCCTGCTGATAGTCCAGGGGGTACTCCGTATATATGGTCACGCTGTCATTCTCTTCTATCAATCGCAGGGGGAACTGATAGTATTCGTTCATCGGCGTCCAGCCCGAACCACGCGTGTGGATACCCATCATGTTGCGTTCGGCACTAGAAGTTGTAACCCAATCGCCTATGCTCATGACTTCATAACGTGAATCGGGGAAATCGAAACGAGCCAGGAAGAGCGAGTCGCTCCTGTCGTCACTCATGTAGTAGGGAATAACACTATTCTGTATAGCCCTGTTGCTCAGGCCCTCGGACAGAATCTGATAGGCCATCCTGGGATAGCCGGCACCATTGAAGGCCTCAGCCATACGCAGATAAACCATCATGCGGCGATAGATATGCACGTTACGCGAACGACGTATATCTTGGCGAGTATTGGAGAAGCCCCACTTTGAGATGTCCTGCGTCTCAATACGATCACCCGTAATTCTGTCGCGCTCGAAGCTCTTTTCCCAAACATTCCACAGACGCAAATCACCCGACTGATGATCGGGGAGTCCGGGAGGAGCATACTCCACGCTGCTTCCATCATAGGAGGGATGGCAGTAAGCCTGCGATTCCGAGATATCAATCATGCGCTGCGAAGGCGTGATACTGGCCTTGTACTGGTTGCGGTCGCATGAAGAGAAGAGGTCGCACAACTCACTATAGTGACCCTCGGAGGGGATGGAGTCACCGGCAATCATGGTTATCAACTCACCGGTCTCATCAAATTTCTCACTGCTGATATCCCAGCTACGGGTCGTTGGCGCGTCCCATGTAGTAGAACGTGGATCCCATCTGATATAGGACAGATTTGTGGGATAGGCAGTGCTTGTACCATTACGCTCAGCAATGTACTGATAGTAGTTGAGTGCTGCCTGACGATAATCCTCCTTGCTGCCCGTGATGGAAGCACGCCACAGATAAAGGTCACCACGGATGACGCTCAGCGGGAAGAAAAGCATTTTCGACTCCACGTTGCGGATGGTGCGGTAGCCTGGGGTCTCCGTATTGTAGCGGGCAGGCAGCGGAGCCAAGTCGTTAATGAAGTAGGTGCAAATGGTCTGCAAATCGGCAATGTTGGCCGTTTCGGCAGCCTCGGCCTCTTCCTTGCTAAGCAGGGGCTCGGTGTAGAAAGGCACCTGACCATAATTGAGCACTAACTGCAGGTAGGTCCATGCACGGATGGCCTTCACAGCAGCATACTCTTTCATAAAGATTAGCTGGTTGCTATTATTGCGCATCGATGTGTCAGCATGGGCAATGAAATAGTTACAGTTGTTGATGACGGCATAATAGTCGCTGGGAACATTGTACTTGTTGTCATCGCTGACGCTGAACGTTGCCAGTTCGCGCAGATCGTCACTGGCCACGCTGGTCAGATCGACCAGGTCGCCACGCACCTCACCAAACAGGATGGTGCGGTCAGCCAATGTCTGCAGTTTGGTGAGAATACCCGTCACAGAATAGATGGTATCTACGGCATTGTTCAGATGTTCCTCGTCGGCATAGAGCACATCGTTAGAGTCCTGTGAGAAGAAATCATCACAAGAGGTGAGGGTTACGGTAACACCGCAAAACACCAGACACCCACAGAAGAATTTATATGCTTTGGTAATCATAATTGCTAATTACTAATTGCTAATTACTAATTTCCTAATTATTACAGATTCAGCTTCACGCCTGCCACAATGCTACGGCTCTGGCCCAGACGGCCCAGATCGATACCCTGGCCGATAACGCTACTGGTCATATTGAACTCGGGATCACTGCCTAAGTACTTCGTAAACGTAAGCAGGTTGTTGCCCTGCACCCATAACTGCAATCCCTGAATGAACTCCGACTTCAGCGGCAGGTCATAGCTCAGGGTGACGGCCTTCATGCGCAGGTAGCTGCCATCCTCAATCCAGCGATCGCTGAAGCGTGAGTTGCCCATAGGATCCTGGAAGGTGACGCGAGGGATATCAGTCTGCTGTCCTTCTACCTGCCAACGGCGTACTAAAGCCGTAGTCTGGTTCATGAAACGGCTGCCGCCCTCTAACTGTGAACGCATGTAGTTATACACATCGTTGCCCAACGAGTAGTTGAAACGCACGTCAAGCTTGAGGCGCTTCCACTGCAAGGTGGTAAAGATGTTACCATAAATGTCGGGATTTGGATCGCCGATAATCATCTGGTCGGCCTCGGTAATCTGTCCGTCATTGTTCAAATCAGCGAAATGCACGTCGCCAGCCTGGAAGTAGTTCTTGTCGATACCGTTGTCGGCCATGAAATACAGACCAGCGGCAGCAGCCTCTTCCGTAGTGGCGAACACGCCAAGCGTCTTATAACCATAGAAGGCATTAGCCACGTTGCCAATCTGCGTGCGGACGGTGGCACCATAGATCTGATTGTCCACGAACTGCTTTCCGTCAGGCAGCTCCGTAATCTCGTTCTTGTAGTGACCAGCGCTAGCACCCACCTGCCACTGCCAGTCCTTCAGAGCCAGCAGCTTGGCGGTGAAGCTCACGTCGAAGCCTTCGTTCTTCAGCTTACCGGCGTTGCTCCAGTTCTCACTCAGACCGCTGAGGAAGCCCAGCGACTGACGGGTAAGCAGGTTATCGGTATTAGAACGGAAGTAATTGACAGCAAAGCTCAGGCGATTGTTCAGGAGGCTCGACTCCAAACCGACATTCAGGCGACGGGTGGTCTCCCACTGAATCTCGTTGTTGCCGATACCGTCGAACGACAGGCCGGAGATGGTCTGCAGGAACTGCGAGGCACGGAAATAGCTTCGTGCAGCATAGAAGTCGATATCGTCGTTACCGCTGATATCATAGCCAGCCGACAGGCGGAGGTAATCAATTCCTTTCACGCCAGCCATCCAAGGCTCGTTGCTCACGACCCATGCAGCCTGCACGCCTGGGAAGATGGCCCAGGGAGCCTTCAGCAGCTTGATGCTACCGGCATCCTCACCAAAGCGCGACGAGCCGTCAATCGCCAAGTTAGCCTGCACATAATAGCGGCTCAAGTAGTTGTACTCGGCCTGAGCATACCATGACAAACTAGTCCAGTTCTCGCTGATACCCTTGGCATCCTTGTTCTTCAGGTCAGCACGCATCTGCGGGGTCTTGTCACTACCCGTGTCGTAGCCCACCTGAGCATTCGTGGAATAGCTCTCCCTGTTAATACGGGCACCACCGAAGATATGGAGGAAATGAGCATTGAAGCGCTTGTTCCAGTCAAGGCGAGTATCGCTCTGCAACGAACTCTGCTTCGAGGCCAACGAACGCACCTCATTGTCACGATAGCCGCCTAGGCTGGTGACATAGTAAGAAGGTGTGCCGTTGATAGGGATATAAAACAGCTCGTTGGAGTTTACCAGATTGTAGCTGAAGTGCTCGCTCAGGAAGAGGTTGCTGCTGAACCGGTACTTCGGAGTCACGGCTAAGTTGATCATCGAGTTCTCGAAGCGGTTCTTGTTGTCGCCCTCGGAATACTCCAAGAAGGCGGCAGGGTTACCCAGCTGCCAGTTGTAGCCGCTGTAGTTGGCCAGTGCCTCATCCAGATAGGTTTCCTCGGTAATGTCGTACTGGACACTGGAGAAGCGACCGTGTCCCGTCTCGTCATGACCATAGCTGTAGGGGCTCATAAAGGGGCTCTTCGCATAAGCCAGGAAAGAAGGTGAATTCGGTGTTCCTTCATCATAGCCTTCAGGAGCACCATCGTTACGCAGGTTACGGGTGACGTTCGAGAAAGAAGCGTCGAAGCGCACATCCACACGCTGCGAGAGACCGATGTCGGTATTGAATCGCACATTCAGACGATCCATGCTATTCTCCTTCATCGTGCCCTTCGTAGTGCCATAGCCCACGGAAAGATTGTAGTTGGCCACATCGTCACCACCCTCTACGTTGATACCGTAGTTCTGTGAGATACCTGTGCGATACACAAAGTCCTTCCAGTCTGTGTTCTGGTGGTACTGATCGTAATAGTAATAATCGGGATCCTCATTGAGGAAGCTGAACTTACGAATTGTGGTATTGGTAGATTTCAGCATCTCGGAGGCATAGCTGCGATACTGACCGGCATCCATCACGGAAATGTACTTCGGCTCCAAGACAACAGCAGCAGCAGCCGTAGCCGTGATGCGCGTAGCCATCGACTTGTTACGACGCGTCTGGATCAGGATGACGCCATTGGCACCCTTGGCACCGTAGAGGGCAGTACCGTTGCGCATCACAGTCACCTTCTCAATGTCAGCAGGATTGATATTGGTCAGCACATCATTGTAGAAGCCATCGTGCAGCAGGGTGCGACCATACTGCTGGTCGATGATAACATCATCGACGACAATCAATGGCTGGGCATTCACATTGAGCGAGTTCAGACCCTGGATGAACATCACACTACCCACGCCGGCCGTACCATTGCGAGTGATAGAGTGCACATAAGCTCCTAACTGGTTCTCAACCTCACTCTTGATGTTCACCTCATTCGTATAGGCGAAGTTAGCGGCAGTACGGTCGCCACGCACATTCGTCACGCTGCTATACTCTGCGTCGAACGTCGTTGGATAGAGGAGGACGGTCTTCTGTTCCTCGCCTTTCACCAAACCAATACGCACGGGGTTGTATTCGGGTGTGGAAATATACAGCGCCGAAGTGAACAGCGGCAGTGCCAACTGGTAGGAGCCGTTGTCTTCCGTCAATACGCTATAACCGTCAATCTCAGCAGCACGGACAATGGCACCCGCCACCGGCTGCTTATTGGTGGCATCGAGCACATAGCCACGGACAGTACGCGTTTCATAGTTTACCTGCTTCACGGTCATGACCCTGTTGAAGTCCAGAGCCTCTTCTTCCTCATCCAGGTCGTCCTGGGCAAAGGTACTCGCGGGGAAAGCCATTAGCAGCGAAAATCCAAATAAGATATATCGTTTCATAAATCCTTCTTTTTTAAGTCATGTGAACATTAACGTTGCATATACCACCACTTGTAGGGTCTGTCGTCGTAGCGGCCATGAGGATACATCAGCAGTCCGGGGGTGCCCCAATGCAACTTATTGATACCAGCATCCTCCGGCAGCGCATCGACAAGCTCTAAAGAACCATGAGGCACCACTAAGATACAGTCGATATACATGCTACGGGTATAAATTTCGTTACGTACCTGCGAGTTTGTAGGTTTAGTCTGTATTCTCAACAGGACCTGCATGTCATCATCATCAATGTCATAGGTGCAGACAGTGAACTTATAGTCCTCAGCCAACTTGATGTAATTGACGACATCAGGTACTGTCTCATAGACCTTGGCTCCGTCAGCCGGCGGCAGCGCCTCACCCTTGGCAGGACCACCCGGCCAGTAGAGCGTAGCGTCGAACGTCACTGGCAGACGCTGCTGCTTAGTGGCATTACTGTCGTTAGCCAAAGCTGGCATGGTGACCAAGTAGATGTCGTAGCCGACATTGGAAAGGACATTGTCCAATATGAAGTTCACGTAATAGTTCTGGGAGGCCTTTTGCGGCTGGAACTCTACGAAAGAGTTCTCCCAACACTTGCCGTAGAATCTGTTTTCACTGGTGACATAGCGAATGGCTGAAGAAGCCAATGGAAGTGAATCACCTCGCTCGTTTTCATACTTTTGAATGTCTTTGATGCTGGAACGGTCCTCAGCTTCCACAACGATATACCGGAGGAAAGACATCTGCTTGTCAATATTCCACTGCTTGGCTTTATGCAATTGGCCATTACTGCACTTGACAATCTCATTCTGGGCCAGAGCACCATAGGGTGCTGTCAGCGGTTTGGCATATTGATAGTACTCGAAGGGAGCCCCCCACATAAGCCTGCGATTATTATAGGCTTTCGCACAGTGTACCGACATGGCAGAATCTTGTAGCGAAGCATCGGTATTAAAGGAGCGGCTGA
>Ga0310690_10005645_pt1 | contig 16844 bp, 12 predicted proteins | sample AusTroGonzalo_MG_2_FD_207661 | JGI IMG/M metagenome (GOLD analysis project Ga0310690, IMG submission 207661) | Bovine rumen microbial communities from tropical cattle in Woodstock, Queensland, Australia - Gonzalo_04 (v2) (version 2) | ecosystem: Host-associated > Mammals > Digestive system >... | reverse complement strand
AGTATCTGCTTTTGAAGATCGAGTGTTCCCGAATAATTTTTCTGGCCGATAAACTTCTTCACAACAGCCGGCATTCCGCCCAGAATCATGTATTCCATAAAGTTTTCATTCCAGACCGCGTATTCAGTCTGACTGAAAGACTCAGTATTTTCCATGTGTTGCAGAATTGTTCCGGTCTGACTTTCCGCGTAACCTTTCGCAATGAGAAATTCCTCAAAATCAAGGGAATGCATCTCTAAATCTCTCTTGTAGCCGACACTTACGGAAGTCACTTCGTTGTAGTTTATTCCGAGCATGGAACCGGAGCAGATTACATCGTACCGCCCGTCGATTTTAAAGAATTTCAGGCATGTGGCGCAGTCTGGGCAGGCCTGCATCTCGTCAAAGAAAATCAAAGTTTCTTTCGGGACAAACTTGAAATCAGGATTCAGCAGCGAGATTTCCTTTATGACCGAATCGGGTGAGTAACCGCTTGAAAAAATATTTTTATACTTAGGTTCTTCGATGAAGTTTATTTCGACAAAATGCCTGTAGGATTTGGCAAAATTCCTGATCGAGAAAGTTTTTCCGACTTGCCTGGCACCTTTGACAATAAGGGGAAGTCTGTCAGGATTTTTCTTCCATTCAATAAGAAAATCATCGATTTTTCTGTAAAGCGGCTTTTGCATTTTTGACCTCTCATCACAAAATTCCCGCTATTTTTAGCACAATTTTCACAAAATTCCAGTATTTTTTCCAGCAATTTTTCACAAAATTCCGGCTATTTTCTGTCGATTTCTCACAAAATTCCAGGTGCCCGACTATAAATTTTTAAAAAAATAAGTTTTGTTTGACCAAAAAAAAACAGAAGGTAAAATCATCCGCTTTTGAAGTTCATTCACTGTCTGAGTTTTTTAATAATTTTTTAAAAAAGGAGAAAATCATGGCAAAGTATCGTATCGCTTGGCTGCCGGGTGACGGCGTCGGAAAAGAGGTTATGGAAGCTGCAAAGATCGTTTTCGACGGTCTTAAACTTGATGCTGAATACATTCACGGCGATATCGGCTGGGAATTCTGGTGCAAAGAGGGCGATCCGCTTCCCAAAAGAACGACTGATATGATGAAGACGACCGATGCGGCTCTTTTCGGCGCAATCACGTCAAAACCGCAGAAAGAGGCTAAAAACGAGCTTATTCCTGAGCTTCGCGACAAAGGTCTCACATATTTTTCTCCGATAGTCAGACTCCGCCAGGAATTCGACCTTTACTGCAACGAAAGACCGAACATCGCTATTCCGGGCAACCCGCTAAACCTCAACGGAAAGGAAGATATCAACATCACGGTTTTCAGAGAGAATACGGAAGGCAGCTATGCCGGTGTTGAATACGGTCCTGTAAGCGACGAGCTTAAAGCTGCTCTTGCAAAGGATTCGCCGAAGATGAAATTCTTCATGGATACTCCGGGAGAAGATCTTGCGATCTCGACAAGGATCATCACGAGAAGAGGTGCTGAGAGGATCATCCGCGCAGCATTCGAGCACGCAAGAAAGTTCGGAAAGAAGAAAGTCACACTTGTTGAAAAACCGAACGTTCTCAGAAAGACCGGCGGACTTATGGTCGAAGTTTTCGAGAAGATCGCAGCTGAATATCCTGAGATTACCGCATGGTTCGACAACGTTGACGCAATCGGAATGTGGCTTGTAAAATGCCCCGAAAAATACGAAGTTCTCGTTGCGGAAAACCTTTTCGGCGACATCATCAGCGACCTCTGCAGCCAGCTTGTCGGCGGCCTCGGCTTCGCTCACAGCGGAAACATCGGTTCTAATTACGCTGTTTTCGAGCCTGTTCACGGCAGCGCGCCGAAATATACCGGCATGTACAAAGTCAACCCGATGGCTACGATCCTTGCAGGAAAAATGCTCTGCACATACCTTGGCGAGCACGAGATGGCTGCAAGAATCCAGAAAGGTGTCGAGCTTACCGTTAAAGAGCGCAAAGTTGTAACTTATGACCTTGGCGGAACGGCAAAAACGCTCGAAGTTGCTGAAGAAATCCTTAAAAACGCACTTAAGTAGAATCATTTTTAAAAAAAATCATGTCCGAAAAATCGCTTTATCTCACCAAAATCCAGCTTCGCGAGGAGCTCAAAAGATGTCTCAACTGCAAAACCCAGCCCTGCATGACTGCATGCCCCGTTAGCTGCAATCCGCGCGAGTTCATCCAGTATTCAAAGGCTGAGGAGTGGGACGAGGCAGTGGCTGCGATCACGCGTGTCAACCCGATGGGTCAGACCTGCGGCCTCATCTGCCCTGATAAATTCTGCATGAAAGCCTGCACGCGCTCGGGAATCGACTTCCCGGTCAACATTCCGAGAGTCCAGGCGACGATCCTGCACAATTTCAGGGTCGATCATCCCGAAAAAGTCTCGCTTCCGCACAACGGTCACACTGTTGCCATTGTCGGAGCAGGGCCTGCCGGGCTTGCAGCGACTGCGCTTCTTGTCAAAAACGGCTTCAAAGTTACGATCTATGAAGGTCGTCACGAAATCGGCGGCGCACTCTGCATGATCCCTGAAAACAGGCTTCCGCACGAAGTAATAGAGCGCGATTACGAGTTTATAAGCAACAACGATTTAGTTACGCTGAAACTCAACGCGAAGGTAAGCCACACAGTCGAACTTCTAAACCGTTTCGACGCCGTGATCGTTTCGACAGGCGAGCCCAACTGTCTTGAACTCAAGATCCCGGGAGAAGAACTCAGCGTTTCATACACCGATTTCCTCTACCATCCGGAAGATTTCCAGACGAACGGCCACGTCGCGGTCATCGGAGGCGGAAACGTCGCGGCAGACTGCGCAGCGACAGCGATGAGAAACGGCGCGGCATCGGTCGAAATGTTCGTCAGACGCCGCATTTCGGACATGCGAATATCGAAAGCGGAATATCTTGATCTCGTCAACCACAAAATCGATCTCTGCGGCATGACAAGTCCCGAAAAAATTGAAAAGATCGGGACCAAACTCTGTCTCACCGTCCGACGCAACTTCTTTGACGGCGAAAAATGGGTCCCGCTTGAAAATTCGTCAGTCTCGCTTCCTTACTTCGACCTCATCATCCGCGCAGTCGGAAGCCGCTCCGACACAAAGAGCGACGACAACGCGAAACTTGTCTATGCCGGCGACTGCAAAACAGGCGGTTCCACCATCGTCGAAGCTATTTCATCAGGCAGAAAGGCTGCCCAGGAAATAATCAGGGTGTTTGAGTAAGAAATCCATGCATTATAAGCATTTGATCTGATCTTCATCCCACAAATACCCTTCTTCACATTCACAACCGAACATATTGCTGCCTGTCTGATAGCACTCGCCTGTTGTATGTTCTATATATTTGCATCTGTTTGGTTCACAAACGGGGGCACATTGAAAACCGTCCCACAGGTAACCGTCATCGCAGATACTGACACAGGAATCGCTCCAATCCCATTCGTATCCTTCTTCACATTCGCATGAATACCAGCCGAGATCACCCGGATAGCATCCTCCGGTTGAATGTTTTACGTTTTCACAATGGTTGGGGATACAACCGTTTACGCAGCCGATTTGTCTGTCAACCCAGTAATAAGGTTCCTCGCAACCGCAGTAATAGCTATACTCCTGAATATTGTCCGGGTAAGTCGGCAGCTCTTTATGTATTGTGCAGACTCCATTGGAATGTTCATAGTTTTCGCATGGATTGGGTTCACATGGCGTGACACATTTTTCCTGCCAGAAATTCCAGAAAGCACCTTCGTCTTCATTGCATCCGCAGGTAAAGGAATCTTTGTCGAGCTTGGAATAAAAATTCAATTCGCATTTTCCGTTTGAATGTTCCATCTCTTTGCACGGGTTAGGATCGCAGAAGTTCACGCAATCTGTTCCTGTCCATGCAAGTCCTTTTTCACACGGAGCATCAGCCACGCATAATACAATAATATTGTCCTGACTGCTGTTTTTTGGTTCTGCTGAAATACTTGAACCATATTTGAATATCCATGATCCGGACGGATCTTCGGCGTATGTAGTCGATGACCAGTAGGAAGAATTTCCTCCGCCGATATGAAACAGAAAAAACATTAGTTCGTTTATGTTTGGAAGTCTCCAGTTTGAAATTCCGGCTAAAGTCTGCTCGTTGCAGTACTTCAAAGCCTCTTCCCAAGTTGGTGCATACGGACGGAGTCCTCCCATGAAAATTTCGGATTTTTTGTTTTCTCGTGAATTGTAGTTGATGTAATAGATTTCCGGACCGCCGTAATCCGACAGGATTTCTACTTTCCAGAATGAATCGTTGCCTCTTACGCAACGCAAATAAATTTTGCCGCTGAGATTTGAGGTCGTACGTGTCGCTCCATTTGAGAAATTGACAATCCACATATATCGGTCGTCTGCCGATAAAGCTATAAAATTCGCTGACGGCGTTTTCGGAAAATAATCTGTGTCTATCGCCGGATCGTATCTGCTCCAGTCAACAATTGAAAAAAGTTCTTTGACTTTCGGAGCTCTCCAGTCATCATGCCCACCGTAATTCAGATTTTCGCAGTAATCGGAAGCCTCCGCATAATTTCCGATTTCGAAAAAGCTCTGCGACCATTCAAGTCCGGTAACTTTGTCAATGACGACCGGCTCGTTTCCGATAGATTTATTAACAGAAAACATGCGCGGAACACATTTCCCTAGTTTTGCGAAGTTAGCATCCTGACCGTAAAAATCTTTATCCTGTTTCGGGCATTTTATCTCTTTTTCGTTGTTGTAACACTTTGTAAGTCCCGTGCAGATATTAACGAAAGAAGGTTCTGTGCTGCTATCACCAGTTTCTTCATCAGTTTCTTCATCAGTTTTTTCGCCATCTTCGTCTGTCGTTGTTTTATCGACATCGCTTGGTTCCGCTTCTTCTTCATTATTTTCATCGGCATCGGTCACATCTTTATCCGGCAATAAATCGGTGTCGTTGTTTTCAGTTTTTTTCGAGCCGCCGCACGAAACGGCGAAAAATATCAGCGTGATAAGCAAAAGAAGGAGTTTTTTCACGGATTCCTCCTGAAACGACAAATAAAAAACGTTATATTTTACGAATCTTGAAAATAAATTCAATAAAATACGTCATGTTGAACGGACGTGAAACATCTCTTGGATTCTTCGCCCGCTCAGAATGACCTGGTTTTTGCCAACGGCCTTTTAAGTTGAGTTTTTTGTATTTCAACAACACTTTTATCAAGATAAAAATGTATTTTGTTGACACTTTTATCAAGATAATGGAAAACTGTTCCCCTTTACGGGATATCTGCGGTGATGAAAAGCTTGTAGATCAGAGTGTTTGAGGGATAGCTAAATCCCGTCAGAATCTGGCGTTTCGAGTTTGTCGATTCGCCGCTTCGGTATAACGATATAACGGAATATCGATATATCGACAAAATTAGCGGCGGCTAAGAACCGCGCCGAACATTAAATCGCGTTCATGCCCCGGTTTGATTTTGAGGAAATCTCCGTCCGTGATTTCGGAAAGAAGTTCTTCGTTGCCGAGATTTTCAATGAGGCGTTCTTTTGCCGGAATCAAAGAAAAACCTTTGTTTTTATTGAGAAAATCATTGACGACTTCTTCGTTTTCGCATTTTAGGAAACTGCATGTGACATAAATAAGTTCACCGCCGATTTTCACTTTTTCGGAGAATTTCTGAATCAGTTCTTTCTGCAGATTGTTGAGGTCTGAAAGCATTTTATCGTCTATTTTCCAGCGGTCTCCGGGGTTGCGCCTGATAACGCCGCTTCCGCTGCAAGGTGAATCAATGAAAACGGTGTCGAAACTGTCATTTATATCCTGAAATTCTGCTGTTTTTATTTTTGTTCCGGCGCGTGCCGCACGCTCCTTAATCTCTTTGAAAAGGTGGGTTCTGGAATCGCTTGCCGTGATTTCGATGTTTTTGAAAAATGAGGCTATTGAAAGAGATTTTCCGCCGCCGCCGGCGCACGGTTCAAGCAGGGTTTTGGTGTTTTTGTTCACTAACAGCGACGCAAGCTGGCTCGATTCGTCCTGAAACTCGAAAAAACCCTTTTCAAAAAGTTCCGAATTTTTAAGGCTTTTGTTTGTCGGCTCGAGAATTATTCCGGCATGGGAGAGCGGGGAGTGAGAATTGACAAAACCTTCGTTTTCAAGCCTTACAGAAAGCTCGTCACGTGCGATTTTCCGGATGTTTGTCCTCAAAACGGTCTTTGCCTTTGAATTGAACCATTCAAAAGCGTTTTCATCATATAAACCTCTGATTTCATTGGCTAAAAACTCGGGGAAAGATTCGTTGAAAAGTTTGTCGAAAATTTCGTTTTTACGCAGAATCTCTATTTTTCTGCTCAAAATTTCATCGGGTTCATCTTCAAAAACCATCGCAATGTTTTTGGCGCAGATTTCAGGATTTTCCGAGACTTCATCGAAAAAAAGTTTGTGCCTTAAGTAGAAGAAAAAACGGTCTGAAACCCAGATCCTGTCTCGCTTTCCGAGCCTTTTCTCCTTAAAAACAGAGTTCAGCAGAATGTCGTATTTGTCTCCGTCGGACTGCCTTTCCAAAGCGGTTGAAAGAATGTTCCCCAAAAACTGATTAAATCTCATCTTTATTCGCTAAACTCAATATAAGTCCTTGATTGGACTGCGCTTTTGCATGAAGTTTTACAATTTTTGCAAAATCTTCCGCCGTAAGAGTCTCTCCAAACCATCTCCGAGCACCGAGCCAGCCCTGAAAAGCAAGCATCATCTGTGAATCTATTGATGCTTTCCCGCTGGAATATCCGATTGTTATCACGTTTTTGCCTTCGACTTCGAACGGAAGTGTGCTTATAGTCAGAAAATCGTCTTTCCACTCCGAAAGCGGATGGAACGAGCCGAAATTTTTTTCCCAGCCTTTCTCTGTTCTTCCGAAAATCATGATTTTGCATTTTTCTTCAGAAAGTGCCGCTGCGATCGAGCGCGCGCTGCCGCCGTTACCTAAAACGGCACATTTTTCAAGGTCAGAGCCTTTGATTTTAAGCCATTTTACGAGACCTGCGCCGTCAGTGTTGTCGCCTATGATTTTTCCCGCTGCCTTAAAAATTGTATTTACGCTTCCGGCCTTTTGAGCTTTTTCGGTAAGCTTGCCGCAAAGGCTCAGAGCTTCGATTTTATGCGGAATTGTGACGTTTGCACCGATACATATTTCACTTTTCAGAAGTTGCAGAAACTCTTCTGCGTCTCCTCTGAAAATTTTATAGAGAATGCGGTTTCCTGAAATAATAGCGCAGTGTTCCTGAAAAAAGGGAGAAAGCGAAAAATCAAGCGGATAGCCCCAGATGTAGATGATTTTTGTCAGAGAAAGAGTCAAAACTTAAAAATCAAGGATGTCGTCAGAAATAGTGTCAAATTTTTTGCCTTCGGAAATGATGCCCAGATCAAGGTATTTTACGATTTCCGACATGAGAATGAAGTCGTCGTTATCCGGAAAAGCATTGAGATATTTGATGATTTCCCTTGAATTTACCATAAACTGAAGAGAATCAAGTTCCGTTTTTGAAAGATCGGAAAGTTTTCCTTTGATCGGGTTTGCAAATTCAAGTCTGCCGTGGTTGGCGATATTTCTGTATTTTGTAAGATTTCCTTTCTGGTTCGAAATCTCCATAAAAACGTCTTCGAGCTGCCTGTTTGCTGCTTCATCTTTCGGTGCGTTATCGATTTTGAATGAATATTCGCCGTCTTTTGCCAGAAGTGCGCGAGAAAGAGCCTTTTCCTGAGCGAAGTTCTTGTTCGTAATCGATTCGCATGCAACGATTCCCGTCGTGCTGATCGTTACTTCGATCTGTTCCGTGAAAGGCGAGGTTATGTTGAGCTTGAGATATCCTGCGGAAGCTGACTGAGCGAGGATCTTGAGCAGATCTGCTACATCCATAGCCGAAAGACTGCCGGTCGATGAAGTGTTTATATTTGCAAGGTTGTCTTTTTCGATATCCGATTTTGTCGTTTTCTTAAGGTTGAGTCTGCCGATATTGACTTTGTCGTTCTCAGCATGGGCTGCCGGCTGACTGGGGGTTATTACCTGAAGAGATTCATCGAGAGTGAAAGCTTCTTCGTCATCTTCAATTTGTATTTGAGTTTCAGGAATAGTTTTTTCCTGCATCTTTCTTGATTTTGTAAAACTGTTTTCCTTGAATGAAACTTCCTGCGCGTTTTCGTTCGGAGCAGGTTCTTCCCCCACAAGTATCGTGGAATCGCCTACTGAAAAATTAGAACCTATCTTGAGCTCAGTCGCTGTTGATGGACTCAGCTTTTCTCCGTTTACATAAGTTCCGTTTGTGCTGTTGTGGTCTTCGATGAAAAGTTTGCCGTCGCGTGCCGTTATCGAGGCGTGATTGCGGCTCACTTTTGAATCGACGATCGCAACATCTGAGGAAATGTCACGGCCGATAGAAAGTTTCTGTCCGTCGCGGATGGAAAATTCACCGCCTGAATATTTTCCTTTTATAAAAGTGAATTTGATTTTATCCGTGTCTGTTCCGAGGTTTTTCACCAAATTGCTGTATTTGCCCATAAAAATCTCCTTTTCAAAGGTTCAAAAACACTGCCCTATACTATATTAAGAAATTCTTTTCAAGAAAATTCAGTCCTTATCCTTTTCAGAAGGTGTTTCTGGTCTTGTTTCAAATGTTTCTTTCGCCGATTCGATAAAAGTCATGACAAGTTTCGTCTCCTCTTTTGAAACTGATGCTGAACCGATGTTTTTGGTGATAAAATCAATCCTGTCGTAAAAATTTGCAGTCTCTTCCTGTGTCGGCTCATATCCCTTTTCCATCTTGTTGAGGAGGACCATTATGGAATCAAGATACTTCGTGATAAGTTCCTTTTTAAGAGACTTTTCCTTATAGGCGAGACACTCTTCGTGTTCCTGCATCAGCTCGATTTTTTCTGCTTTGAGTTTGTTTATCTCTTCCTCCATTGAAGAGACTTTTTTCATGTTTATTCCGGCATAAACTATAGAAACAACTGCGACCGCTGTCAGAATGACCGTAAAAATTCTGCTCATTTTTCACCTCGAAAACTTATTTCATATTGAAAATTTCTGCATATTTAGTTGAAATTTTATATGTCTGTTTAGGACTCGAAGGAGTATCCGGTAAAGTATATTCAAGCTCATAACCTACCATTTTTGCAAGATATTCTTTTTGAATATGATCTTCTCTCTTGCCCAATATTTCTGCCAGTTCCTTTTTGGACATCGGCTTGATTCTGCATAACTCAACTATTATTTGCTTTATAATGTCTTTCTTTGTTCTTTCTCCTAAATTATTTATTCTGTCCTGCAAATCCTGGGGGATAGGCTGATGACCTTGGGGATTATCCTGGGGGATAGGCCTATTGAAACTTTTATTCAGCACATAATAACTTGCTTCCGGCGTTTTCCCTTTGTGAACAAGAATTTCTGTATTTTTCAGAAATTCGAGGCTCTTTTCGGCAAAATCAGACTTTTCACCTGTAATCTGAGTGTATGAGAGAGTGTCTACGGCTCCTATTTCGCGAGCAAATATAAGGGCTGATTTTTGATTGTCTGAAAGTTCCGCACCATCAAATAATTTCAGCCACTTTTTATCTTCTTCATCAAAAAATTTGTGTAAGAGCAGCCTGATTGTAAAAGTGTCGCGCTTGCGGTTCGATTCAAAAGTCGGCATAGAAAGACCTGCTTCTTTCATCAATCGGCGCATCGTACGGATACCGGTTCCTTTAAATTCTGCAAGGTTTGTTTCGTGAAATATTGAAGCAATAAGCTGATTCCGGGTATCACTCCCTGCTGTTCCGATTTCATCCTGAGACTTTAATGAATAACTGGAATTTATAATTTCTATTCTGTTGTTGTAGCGGATAATCTGAGTTGGGCGGTTATGGTGATAGGAGCGGTGCATAACGGCATTTACGACTGCTTCACGAATAACACGTTCCGGCAGATCCGGTTTTGTTGTTGCGTAAATCTCTCCTTCTTTCAGCGAATGGTGTTGCGGCAGATCAGACAAGACAGCGTCAATCATTCTGTCGATCTGAAGCATAAGAGGTCCCGAAAATTCGATCGCGGAGAATCTTTCCTCGACGTTTTCCACCCATTCATTGCCGCGGACGCGGATATAGTCAGTTCGCATAAGCGGGTAAAATCTCCGAATCGCCTGCTTTGTTCCAAAAAGCATAATTCCTGCAAAAGTCAGACATCCGTCTTTTGTAATGCAATCCAAAGATTCAAGCAGATTCCTGTCATCAAAGTTGAGTTCTTCAGCTTGAGGATTTACTTCTTTACGCAACTTCCGGTAATATTCCACCGCCTTTAAATCAACATCTTCAAAACTTGAGTTTTTGACTACAGAGGAATCAAAGCTGGTGTTGTCCTGATAAAAAATATATAAGTCTTCTTCTGTACAGTGCTGATCACTTGAACCGATACGGCGCAAAGCCCCTTGAGGCAGCCCTTTGTTTTTGAAGTAAAGCGGTTTTTGCTGACTCGGCAGTTCAGAGACAAATATTTTTAAGATATTTTTCCCGTCCGGCTGCTCGATGTCTATTCTTGGTCTTGCAGGGGTATTGAACATACTCGCGCACTGTGTCGAAATATTAAGCTGAGCTTTGTCACAGTCTTCTATACCTTCAACAATAAAGCGGTTTTTTCCGGTTGCAGATTTGTTTTCACCGATTCCGTAGAGAATATAACCACCGCCAAGGCCGGGTTCATTACTGAAGGAGCACACTGTTTCCATGAGCGACTGATTTGTGTCGGCTTCGCCTTTTGCTTCGATCCAGACAGATTCGTCTGATTCGCAGAGAAGTTTATATAATTCTTGTGCTGAATAAATTTTCATTTTTTCTCCGAATATAAACCATCCGCAGACAAACGCGGCTTTTATACAAATCCGTGGTTGAAAAATCAAGGATTAAAGCGGTTTTATCGGGTTGAATATAGAATGTTATTCCGGCCCTTCGATGCCGTCTCCCCTTAAAATGCTGTGGCCGCCGGGAACCTGAACAACCTCGATTTTCTGGTCGATTGCGTCGATAACGGCGGGAAGATGCGAGATTATGCCGAGCATTTTGCCGTTTTTCTGCATCGATTTGAGTGTGTCGAGAACGTTGGAAAGTTCAGGTCCGCTCAGTGTCCCGAAACCTTCATCCAGGAAAAGTGAGTCGACTTTTACGTTTCTGCCGGCAAATTCTGCTATTCCCAAAGCAAGCGAAAGGCTTACAAGAAAGCGTTCTCCGCCTGAAATATTGGAGATGCTGCGCGGTTCCCTGAAGTTCGCATCTTCGATCTGAAAGTCGAGATCGCCTTTTGCAGTCAGGGTGTAGCGTTCCTTCATCTGATGAAGATATTTGTTGGAAATCGCGATCAGCTGCCTGAATGTGAGGCTCTGGACAAATACTGAAAATGTCGATCCGTCCTTGTTGCCGATCCATTTTTTCATCTGCTCCCATTTTGAAAAGATGTTTTTCTGATCATCATATTCTTTTTGAATTTCACGCGCCTCTTTCCCGTTTTTTTCACTTTCTCTGATCTGCTGGTTTATTTTTCCGAGATTCTGATTCAGTATGCCGGTTCTTTCTTCGATTTCGTCCGTTTCCTTTATGCATTCGTCCCTGTCAGGCATAGAAGGTCTTTTGGTTTCTGCAAAATCTTTAAAAACGGCTTCCGTTTTTTCCGCATCTTTCTTAGCGGAATTGAATTCGTTCTCGGCTTTTTTCCGCTCTTCGCAGAGTGAGCTGAATTTGTCCGGTTCAAGAAGGGAAGCGAGGAATTCTTTTTCATCTGCAAAATTCCTGTCGCGGATCAATGTCAGAAATTCCCGTTCTTTTTCTTTCAAGCGGGTCTCGCGCTCATTTATCCGACGGAAAAGAGCTTCGCGGTTCGTTTGCAGGGCGGTGTATTCTTTTGAAATTTTATCTTTGGTTTCTGTAAGATCTTTTATCTTTTCTTCGCTGCTTCGGATCTGTTTGAAAAATTTTGTTTCCTCTTCGGAAACGTTTTTGTCGGCGAACTTTTCTTTTCTGAGAGTTCTCAGATCTCCGCAGTTTTTCTTCAATTCCGAAAGTTTTTTTTCTTTTTCGGCACTCTCTTTTGCTGCATCTGCAAGCTGTTTTGTTTTTTCTGTCTGCCAGTATTCAAGTTCAGACCCGGATTTTCTGATCCTGTCTCTGACGGAATCCTGTTCTTTCATAAGCCTGCCTCGTTCATCGTTCAGCTGTTTTAAATTCGAGGCTGCGGCGTGAAAGCGGGAATCGTCAGCTTCCGCCGTGCAGGTGCGGTGATAGCCGTTTCCGCAGACGGGGCAGATATCACCCGGTTTAAGGCGGAGTTCCAGCTGACCTGCAAGGAAAAGGCCTTCATCGGCAAAAATTTTTGAAATCTGAGCTTCTTTTTCAGTGATTTTTTTCCCGAGTTCATCGTATGTTTTTGATAATTCGGCCAAAGCTGCTGATTTTTTTTCGTATCCTGCAAGCTCGTTTTTCAGTTTTTTCTCATTCTGCCTGTGATTTTCAAGATCCTTTTCATCCCGTGAAATCAGCGCTTCTATTGATTTTATATCCGAGTCAAGGCTGTTAACTTCATTCCATAAATGAAGCAGTTTTTCCTGCTCAACGCTTAACTTCTGCCTGATATCCTGTGCTTTTTGCAGTTTGTCACAGGAATTTTTGTAACTTTCTTCTTTTGCCGGAAGTTCTTTCCCGACAGTGTCAAGTGCTGAAATGTCTTTTGCATGGTCGCTGCGCATGATTTTCAGTTCGGTGTACAGGACTCTGCACGACTCGGCCTGCTCTGCCCGTTTGAGAAATTCCTCTTTTTCCTTAAAGCGGTTTTTTCGTTCTTTTGCTTCGTCGAAAGCCTGTTTTGACTCTTCCGCAGCTTTTTGTTTCGAATCGAACTCCGTATACCACATGAGATCTTTCTTCAAAATTTCCTTCTGCCGGTTCAGTTCCAGCTGCTGTTTCAGATTTTCATCAAGCTCTATACGTAAACCGTTGAGTTTATCATCACTTAAAATGTTGTCTGCCACGGCATCAAGTCTGGATTTTATCGTCATGCATTTCTTTTCTTCATCATCCGAGCGTTCCGCGATTTTGACCGCAATATCTCTGTAGCGTTCGCTTCTGTTCAGTTTTTCCAGAATTTCGGCGCGTTCTTTTTCTCCGCAGTCAAGGAATTTGTTGAATTCGCCCTGTGCAAGCATGACGGAACGGCAGAACTGGTTGAAATCGAGTTTTACGATTTTTATCGTCGCTTTTTCCAGAGCGTTGTAAGAGGCTTTTCCCGAAGAAATCGTTTCTCCGTTTTTTTCTTTGATTGAATACTCCGGCTCCTGCAGCGTACCTGAAGCATTGTTCCGTGCGCGTCGCTGGGACCATTCGGAAATATAGACGCCATCCTCGGTTTCGTAGGTGATGCGCGAATAACAGCTGCCTGTTTCCCGCGTCATGACTTCGTTTCCGGCATCGCCTTTGTTGATGATTTTCTGTCTTGCGGTTTTGCCGTAAAGCGCGAGCGTTATCGCATCGAGGATGCTTGTTTTTCCTGAACCTGTGGGACCGTGAATCAGAAAAATGTTGTGGTTATTGAGATAGTTTTTGTCTGTGAAATCGATTTTCCATTCGCCGTAGAGGGAATTTATATTTTTGAACTCCAGCTTTAATATTTTCATTTTTCCACCTCGTTTGCGATTTCCATGAAAAGCGGAAGGTATTCGTCAATACATTGTTTTGCTTCTTCGCTTTCGGGATCACGTCCGATTTTGCTCAGAATAAGAGTTCTGAATACATCTTCTTCGCTGAGCTCCTTCACATTGGATACGCCGAAGGATTCCAGCGACGTGTCGTAACGCTGTTCCGGAAATTTCGGTTTCCAGCTCACAATATAAAGCGGCGGATTTATGCTGAAATCTGACAGTGCGTCGTGAATGTTTTTTCCGATTTCAACTTCGTATGCAATTTCAATATATGTGTTCCGCTCGAAATTCTTCAGGCAGAGACCGGCCATTGCGGTTTTTATTTCTTCAACCGTTCCTTCGATGCGTATGAAATCAAAGAAGGTCGGAACTTCCAGCGGTGTCACCTGCGGCACAGATCCGCACTCTGTTTCAACGAGCAGGATTTTTCTCGGAATATTGACTTCGTCGAAACCGAGAAGAAAGGGTGAACCGCTGTAACGGATCCGGTCGTTTTTTGCGACTCTGGTCGGGTAGTGGATGTGGCCAAGTGCGACATAATCAAATTCCGGCGGGAAGGCTGAGACGTTTATCGCGCCTAGATTTCCGACTAAATCAATGCGTTTTGTTCCGTCGTCTGTTTTTGTGCTGCAGTCAATCTCCGAAAGTCTTCCTTCCAGATTCGCGGCATAGAGATGACCCGTAGCGATAATCGGAATATTTCTTCCGGCGCGCAGTGAGTCTGCGGCTTCGTAAGCCCGTCTGTAAAGCTCTTTGAAAGAGTTGTCTGCAAAATTTTCGTCTCCGTCATAGGTAAATTTGCGTAAATCTGGTTCTCTGACGAAAGGAATGGCAGCGCAGATGCCGCAGACATTTCCGGCATTGTCTTTCAGCTCAAATACGCAGTTTTCGATCTGGACATCATCAGAAATGCTCCCGACTACGTGAATGTTGAGTGCTTCCAGCAGATCTTTCGGAGCATTGATCAGCGGCGCGGAATCATGGTTCCCTGCGACAATGATGACATTTTTGCAGCTGGTGTCGAGCAGCAATGCTAAAAATTTGTAGTATTCGCGCCTTGCAGTCACAGGCGGATTTATCGTATCGAAAATATCTCCTGAAACGACGAGAGCTTCTGCTTTCTGTTCATTGATCTGATCTTTAAGCCATTTGAAAAAAGCGCGCACCTCTTCGATCCGGTCTATGTCATGCATAGAATTTCCCAGATGCCAGTCTGCCGTGTGAATGAATTTCATTTTATTTCTCCAAAGAAAGTTGTGTCTACAGCAGCGAAACTATCGCCAAATAGTGCAGGATTGCGCCGAAAAGGACAAAAAAGTGCCATATCCCGTGAAAATATTTCTTTTTTGAAAGGTAAAAATAACTTCCGGCAGTGTAGATGACTCCGCCTGAAATCAGGTACCCCATCGTTGTGTAAAGCCCTTTCGTCCACAGAGAGTAGAGCATGAATACCGAAAGCCAGCCCATAAGGACGTAAAGTCCGGTAGAGAGGCGCTTGAATTTGAGCGTGAGGCAGGAAAAAACTATTCCGGTGAGTGCTAAATACCATATCATGACGAGAAAAATGATCGAGTAGGGGATATCGAGAACAAGCATCAGCATCGGAGTGTAAGTGCCTGCAATCAATAGATAAATCGCGCTGTGGTCAATTCTGCGGAATACTTTTTTCGCGGTCTCGTTCGTCATGGCGTGGTAGCAGGTCGATGACTGGAACGAGATGAAAAGCATTGCGCTGTAGATCGCAGTTGTTGCGCTCTGCATGGAAGTGCTTGATTTGTAGGCAAGCATAACCATTGCATAAATTGCGAAAAGCGCGCCGAACGCATGACTGAAAGCGTTCAGAAATTCTTCGCCGGGAGAGTATTTTTTTTCTTCGTGATCCATTGCTGCCTCCTGAAAATTCAGTAACGGCTAAGAATTACAGCTGAAAAATTTTATGTCAAGGAGTTTGAAGGAATTTAAAAAAGTTAAAAACAGGAAATTACCATTCCCAAGTGATTACACATTCATTTTCCGTGAAGCAGTGGCAGACCCACTCTACAACATCAGTAACCCAATCGGGAACTCCACCGATTATATTGGCAACTGTTTCTGCGAACATGCGGCATTGATCAGGAGTTACGACCATGTGGCATTTATCCTCGTACCACATATATTCGTTGCCAAGAATATCGTTTTTGCAACCGCAGGAATATGAATCTTCTTCAATAGTGCAGACGCCGTCTGAATGTTCGTCTTCAAGGCACTTGTTCGGATTGCACGGATCAGCTACAGTCGGCTCGGTCGGTTCGGTCGGTTCAGTCGGTTCAGTCGGCTCGGTCGGTTCGGTCGGTTCGGTCGGTTCAGTCGGTTCAGTCGGCTCTGTCGGCTCGGTCGGTTCAGTCGGCTCTGTCGGTTCAGTCGGCTCAGTCGGCTCAGTCGGTTCGGTCGGTTCGGTCGGTTCAGTCGGCTCTGTCGGTTCAGTCGGCTCATCCTGGCTGTTCGGATCATCGGTATCTGCTGCCGGATCGGTTGCTTCTGAGTCAGCTGTGTCAGCCGGATCGGTTGCTTCAGTATCCGATGTGTTGTTTTCGTCTCCAGTTACGCCGCCTTCCAATAATTCGGAACCTTTTCCGCAAGCGAACATAAGGAACATTGTCGTGAAAAGCACGAAAATAAAACATACTTTTTTCATCTTTTTCTCCATTAAAACATTCAATATAAAACCGTAAATTTCTGCCACCTTTAAAAAAACCGAAATATTATAGTATGAAAAAATAATAATGCAAGATATTTTTGTATTATTATCTGAAATTATTGGATAAAAAAAACGGGGGCCGAAGCCCCCGCGAAAAATCAAATCCCGAAAGAACTAGTCTTCTTTCGAATAATCGTAGTATTCGTTGCCGAGATGCGTGATAAGCTCTTCGCCCATCATGTATCTGAGTGTGTTTTTGAGTTTGGTGTGCTGGATGAAAACATCGTGTTCCGGATAGAGGCCTTCAGCAACCATCGGGGACTTGAAGTAGAAGCTCATCCATTCCTGGATTCCGTACATTCCTGCTCTTCTTGCAAGGTCGATGAAGAGAAGCGTGTCAAGAACGACCGGAGCTGCAAGGATGGAGTCTCTGCAGAGGAAGTTTACTTTGATC
>Ga0310690_10005644_pt1 | contig 16846 bp, 36 predicted proteins | sample AusTroGonzalo_MG_2_FD_207661 | JGI IMG/M metagenome (GOLD analysis project Ga0310690, IMG submission 207661) | Bovine rumen microbial communities from tropical cattle in Woodstock, Queensland, Australia - Gonzalo_04 (v2) (version 2) | ecosystem: Host-associated > Mammals > Digestive system >... | reverse complement strand
ATCCTGGCTATTTCCAACCCTATCAGATGAGGGATGCCGACCACGAGTGCGTTTCCCATGCAGAACGCCCTCTGGTTGTCGGTCAAGCCCTCGGTCCAGCCCTTCGGGAAGCCTTGGAGCGCGTCAAGCTCGTCTGGAACGAGCCTGCGGAGCCTTCCCGAGTCCCCTCTGACCACGTGTCGCATCCTTGAGGGCGATTTACCGCCCTCTGATGTGAGAATCGTGCGCGACGGCTTGTCCAAATCGTCGGGGAATGCCACTGGACCCTCCGTGTAGAGGTACTCGAAGCCGCTCTTCGCCACTCGGGGCTCTTTCTTGGCCCCTTTGAGGTACTTCCAGCGTTCCAAGCTCGATTCTTCGAGGAAGAACTGCTCGGGCACCTCGGAATCGGGCACCATGACGTCCCTCAGCGTCTTGTGGACGCCGTCGAAGCGCGGCTCGTAGTCGGAGGTCCACACGTAGCCACCCGCCATGCGGCCGTACTTCAAGAAGGGCGACTTCTTCGGGTCGCCGAACGACTTTGAGGCTTCGTACGGGTCCTTCGGGACGTCGAACTCGCCGCACTTGCCGTGAAGCTCGAACGGGAACGCCTCGGATATGCAACCGAGCTCCGCTCTTGTCCCCCTGTGCCTAGCGAACACGTAGACGCGCCTCCTGCGCTGGGGGAGGCCGTAATCGGCTGCGTTCACGACCATCCACTCGACGTCGTAGTGCAACTGGGCGAAGCACGAGAGCATGATGGCGAAATCTCGGCCCCTCTGGGACGTGGGGGACTTCAGAAGGCGGTCGACGTTCTCCAAGAGCACGTAATTCGGCCTCTTGAGCTCCAACATCCGCTGGATTGACCACCAGAGCACGCCCTTCTTGCCCTCGATGCCCTTAGCCATCGGAGCAGGCTTGCTCACGCTGTAATCCTGGCACGGGAAGCCCCCAACGAGCAGGTCGAAGTCGGGAATCTCAATTTTTCCAGCCTCGTGCTCGTCTAGGACGCGCTCGATGTCCTCGTTGACGCACGAGCCAGCTCCGAAACGCGATTCGTAGCACCTCCAGGCGAACTGCTTACCATCGGTTCCAGGCGGCTCCCACTGGTTAGCCCAGACCGTCTCAAAGTCACCAGCTGGCGGCTTGTATAGGGCGTCTCCATCTTTTCCGTATCCTTCAAGGCCGAGTCGGAACCCTCCGACACCGGCAAAAAGCTCAGCAACGCGAATCATGCGCTTGCCTCCTTACATATTCCATTCTCGATGTTATCAGATTGTTCGGCGCGGATCAAATGCGCACTATGCGGCCCCTCATGTTCCTGCCGTCGCGCTCGTGCTCGATTCTGAACGTACTTGGCGCCTCAAGGCCGACTATGACAAGCGGGGCGGTGAGGAGCATGCCCATTGGACGTAGGAAGTCGACGTACTTCTCGTATGAGCCCACGGCGTCGTCGAATCCACCTGCCGACTTCATCTCGTCGGTAGCCGTGATTATCACGCCGAGCTCGGTTTGTATCGCCTTCTCCACGTGGTTCAATTCGCTCGCCAGGGTCGGCTTGAGCAGGTTCCACGGAGCGTCGTTGCCGTGGTTGAACGCAACCTCCATGCTGATGGGGCCCTTTGCGAAGTCGATGCGGAAAATCCTTCCCTCAGCGTACTTGCGCTCGGAGAAGATGCTCGACTCTGCGTTCCACCCGAGTTCGACGAGCTTCTCCTTGAAGATGGCGTTGAGTGTTGTCGAAATCGACTTCCTGCGGCCTTCGCCGTTCGCTCTGAAATGCTCGACGACGTCGTCGTCGGTGACTGACCGCAGCATCCCATCGACCTCAGCCCAATACGGTGCGTACTCGCCTACGTTGGCGGCGAGGTAGTCTCCGTGCCTGAAACCGTGGATTCGGTACTCCATGCGGTGAATTGTACTAGAAAACCCGTCACAGTTCATCGAGCAGGTAGCTTACGTCCTCGTATCCCTGGTAGAACGGGCCGTACGAGCTGCTCCCGTGCCTCTTCCTGAACGTGAGGCGCAGCTCATCCTCGAGTTCGTCCCTGTCGATTCCCTCGGGGACGAAGCAGTAGTCGGCGTTCATGGAGTTGCCCGTCAGTATGCGCACCAGCCGATGCCCGTCAGGGACGACGAGCGTCTCCTTGTCGACCATGTCGAAATCGAAAACGTGGTAGGTCATGCTCGTTCCTTTCACTCGCGCTGTAAAAACAATCACCAGTCGAAACGCACCGCGAAAGGATGCGCCCATATTAGCACATTCATGGAGGCTCCATCATCCCCTCCTTACCTTGTGTCCAGTCGCAGACTCGATTCCGTCGCTCCCGACGTTCACCATCGTCGGGGCGAGCCATTTCAAGACCAGCTTCCTCTCGCCGTTCCTCGGGCCGGTCCAGTAGTGGTGCCAATGCGCCCTCCTCATGTGGGGCCGCACGGTGCCTCCTTGGTGCTCTCCACGGACGGACTCGGCCCTCTTGTACGACCTCAGCTCGGCTCCGATTCGGTATCCGACGTCGTGCCATGTCGCCTGGCTCCTGCGCTTGGCGTTGTTCCTCTTCAGGCCCTTCTGTGGCGTGTAGGACGGCGTTATGTCGGCGTTTGCCGAGCAGAGGTACGCCAAGCCGTTCACCATAAGGGCCGTGGGGTAGATTCCCATGTCGGTGTCGTCGAACATCAGCTCGGGAGTCTTTGGGATGGCGAACTTCTGGATGCAGAGCAGCTTCTCGCCCGTGTTCACGACCGCCCTCGCATTCGCCTCGGCGAATCTTGTATCACCGCCTAGGTAGACGCCTTTCCCAGACTCGACTCCGGGGAACAGGGAAGGGTCGAAGCCCAACACGTCCTCGCAATCGACGATGTTCACAACGACGCCGTCGTTAAGCGGATGGCACGGCAGTCTCATGTAGAAGCAGTCGTGCGGCCTGTTCACGATGCAGTCTGGCAGCAGGTCGACCCACTTCTCGTCGATTATGGAGTCGGAGAAGTCGCGGTCGAACTCGTACACCTGCATCCCCGAGTCGAGCCACGCGTTCGCCATCTGGACCTCGTACCTGACGTCGAGCATGTCGATTCCACGGCCCTTCTGCATCGCCTCGTACATAATCATCTCCTCGAATGAGATGTCGAGCTGGTTCCACATGTGCTTCGCCCACACCTCTACCGTGAGCTCGCGTTTCTTTACCATAAACGCTCCTTCCCAATAAAAAACCGCCTCTCGGCGGTCGTCACGTCTCTTCAGTTGCAATCGAGTTATGGCGGCTCCATTACTCGCACCTCCCGTCAAGCCATTGCTGGTAGGCCATGAATCGGTCGACCTCCTTCTTCCCCCGTGGAGATAGCAGGTCGTAGAGCCTCTGCTGCTCTCCGATTTCGGCAGGCGAGTCGCAGATTCTCCCGACCAGCGAGTCGAGCGTCACGTTCAGATAGTCGGCCATCCTGATGGCGTTCGGCATCGGGATGTGCTCGAGCTTCTGCTCGTACCTCGCGTAAGTGGTCGGAGGAACTCCGATAGCCTCGGCGAACTCCCTTGCCGTCTTGAATCCGGCGGCCTTCCTGATTTCCTTCAGGCTCATCTAGTCCTCCTTTGCCCCGTAGACATGGCTGTGCTCGGGCAACCCCTCGCTGCGCCTCTTGTACGACTCGTGGAACTCCGAGTACGGCTGGGTGAACCACCCGCCGTTCGACCCCTGCGCCATCCTGCGCCTGAAGTTGGAGCATAGGTCGTCCATAAGCTCGGCGTCACCCGCTATGGACATCAGCTCCTCGTCGTCCGCGCAGTCGGGGTACGAGTAGAACCACGGCTCGATGGCTTCCTCGTCGTTGAGCGTCATCACGACCGTGTGCATGGCCTTGATTAGCTCGAAGTTCCTCTTCTGCTCGATTTCCATGATTGCCATGACTTCTCCTCTCATTCAGGCGCGACTTCTATGGTCAGGCAGTTTGCCCCGTATGGGCTATAGACGTAGCCTACTGGCATATTCGCCCACTGCTCGTCGACGTGGTCCATCAGCCCGTTCTCCTCCAACCCATCGAAAGCGGTGAAGTAGTCGTCCTTCTCGGGGTCGTACTGCCGCACCTCGATGTAACCTTGAAGGATGATTCCCTGCTTCAACATGTCGTTGATTGTCATGGCTCCTCCTAGTAGACGAATTGAATCCTGTTTTTCTTGCCGAACTTCCCGGCATCGCGCACGATCCTGTAAGTCTTTCCACGTTCCATCGGGTTCGTGCCGAGTCCACGCTTGAACTTGTCGAGCGCCTCCCAATGGTCGTCGGCGTTGCATGTTCCAATCGTCACCCATTCGGGCTTGTCGAAACGGTGGATGAAATAGCAGTACGTTCCGTCGAAAACCTCGTTCTTGCCCATGTTTCCCCCTAATCTGCGTAGTAGCCGTCTCCGTCTGGGTTCATGTGCCATTGCTCACAGCAGTCGGGCTCCTCGCCGTCCCACAGGTACACATGTATCCTGTCTCGGTACTCGATGCGTTCCTCCTCGGAGAATAAATCCAACCCGTCGCAGTTCTCGTTCGTTCCGACCACGCACACCTGATAGCCCTTGCCGTCAGGGCGCACAAGGTCGATTGCCAGCTCCTTGAAGTCGCCGTTGCTGAAAACCTCGCACACCAGCGTGCCGAACTTGCATGGAAGCTCGATGCGCTCTTCCGCAAGCTCGTAAACCTTGAGTTCTTTCATGTGGTTAGCCATTCAACACCTCAATCCCGTTGTAGTATTCAAAAATAATGACGTCGACATTCGCCGTGCCGTCGTCGTAGAAAGCAATCCTGTCGAGCCTCTTGTAAGTCGATTCGCTGCCGAACAGGTTCGACTTGCTCATGAGCTTGTGCTCTTTCTCGATGTCGATGCTCCCGTAAAACGCGAACGCGCTTTCAAAGTCGTCGAAGCTGTCTCCATATGGGCTTCCTCCGAAGCGCCTCACTCCGTTTGATAGCTCGATGAATGTTCCTCCCTCCACGTCGTACCTGATGATTGAAACGGCTCTCTTTGTGTCAGCGTTTTCGATGATTAATTGTTCTCGTCCCATGTTTTATCCTCCTTATACTCATTCAGCACACACTCGTAGAAGGCGTACTCGTCCTCGTCAATCTCCCTGATGCTGTTGTTCAGCGCGTCTGTCACCCAATCGAGTACGTTGTCGATTCCGACGTCGTTTACAAATGCGACTGGATCCGTGTAATCATCGCCCTCGTGTCCAGCGAAATAGAACCAGTTGTAGTTCCACCCACGATGGCCGATGCAACATACGATTCCGTTCCCGTGAAACGCCGCACCGTTCTTGAAAACGATGACGCCTTTCTCGTAGCCGCGTTTCACATCTTCCTTCGTAATCATGTCTCCTCCTATCGGTAGTCAGTCTCCCATGTCAGGAACCTCGTCACGCCGTCGTGGCACACGGCGTTCCCTGACATGATTTCCAGCAGCACGTCGGTATACCGGTCGCGCTCGCATCCTTCGGAGCACATCATCGCCTCCAGGTAGAACTCTGCCGCCATGCTCCTGTCCTGCCACACGGTCGCCTGGTTGTAGCAGACCGTCACGCACTCTCCCTGGCACGTGAGTGGCGTCAGCACTTCCATGCTCACGTCGATTGCGTTGTCGAGAAGCTGTCCTTTCATGCTGTCCTCCTAACCCTCGACGGGGATGTTCTCTTCCAGCTTCCATACGAGCTTGTGCATCCCGTTACAAATCGGGCAGCGAGCCCATGCGTCAAGCTCGCCGTTCAGCGGGTCATCCCACTGGATGTCGCTCCAATCGTCTTGTTGTCCGCAATGAGGGCACGTGCCCTCGTCGTATCCGTTGCAGAGCACCTCCCGTTTCCAGTAATCGACTGCATGGACTATGTCGGAGAAGTAGTGGCCCCAGTCCCAGGAGTAGTCCCACCGCTCGTAGCCGAGCGCCCCGTCGTAGCGCGTCTCGGTGAAGTAGCTGCCGATGACGTACTCGTGCCTGGTTCCGCAATCGTGGAGCAGCAGCATCCTCAAGTTGCCGTTGTCGTCGTAAGTCTCCAAGACCTTCGTGTTCTCGCTGTTGTAGTTGCTCATGCTTCCTCCTTTTTCCTAGATGATTGGAACGTCGTGCTCGACGTCGATGACCATTCCAAGGTCATGACCGACTTCCCACACTCCGTACGTGATTAGGAATTTGTTGTCGACGCAGTCGAAGAACACTCCCCAGTCGAAGCCGCATTCAATCTGCTCCTTCGCGTACTCGTCGTCCGTATGCTCGGCGAAGTCGATTGCAATCCTCTCGAACAGCTTGAGCACCTTCTCCTCTTCGTCGTACCTGTCTGGAACCTTGTACATCCTCACTGACGTGTCGAAGTTCCTGCCGTCGAAGTACCTCGCGCAAATCGTCACAATCATGTTTCCTCCTCAGTCGATTCCATCTTCGCCATGAACATGGCATCCCTGATTGCGTCGACGATTAACGCGCCGACCACGATCAGTACCGGCGATGCCAGGATTGCCATGATGATTAGAGTCATTCGGCCTCCTTAAATCTCGATGAACGCACTGTCCAGCTTGCCGTTGTGTTCCTCTACGAACGCAATCTCGAGGCCCTCTGGGTTGTACGACATGTTGTCTATCGTCTTCTCGGCGCCCCGCTCCGTCTCTATGAAGCGGATGACCTTGTTCTCGGCTGATTCCTCGTTACGCGCGTCGACTATGACGTCGATTGTGGTTACGTAGTCGACCACGACCCTGTATTTCCTCATGCTCCCTCCCATCTATGAAGGAGCCGCCCCGAAGGACGGCTCCAACGTGTTACAATTAGCCCAGAGGGACGAGCTTGTGAAACTCGACCCCCTGGCATTCACCCGCTACTCGCCTTGGCCGTCGCGTGGCGGGTTTTTTCGTGCCCTGATGTACTCGCTGACGCGCTCAATGGCTGACCATAGGGCGTTTGCGAGGATGCCAAGCACCAGGGACACGAGGTACTGGAGCACGGGAACCACCTCCTTCCTCGGCTCTCTATGTTCCACGGCCTCATGCCAGGAACATCGACGGATTCGCGATGACCCTCTCTGCCAGCTCGCTGAACCAGCATCCAGGGGCGCAGTATTCCTCCATAGGGTAGTAGTAAGCCGCCTGCACGGCGTCGTCGATGGTTCCCATGTCCTCGGATGGGATGGGGCCTGTTACGAATATGCCGAAGAACTCACCGTCCAGGTTCACGTCTGAGATGTACACATCGCCGGACACGGTGTCCAGCATGCAGCCGCCGTCCTCGAAGTGGCGCAGCAGCTCGTCCTCAGTCTTGAACATCACATCTCACCTCCGTACTCGATTATTCCTCCTCGTATTGCTCGTGCAACAGCCCGTGGTTCATCTCGGGATGGTACTCGCCATCGTTGTCGACGTAGTCGACTTGCAGGTACTTCCAGTCGCCCTCTCGCTCAAGCTCCATGTTCATGTAGGCGTTCAAGGCGTTTGACAGCTTGCTGTATTCGGCCACACCTGTGTCGAAGCCGTCATCGTCGTTACCCCACTCGACCACGTACATCGGCGTGTAGAGCCACGGCTGGTAGGTTGACAGCTCGTTGAAGTCGCTGCCGTCCACTGAAATTGTCGAGCCCGTGAACAACCTGCCTGGCAAGTGCTCGTCGTTGCGCTCCCACATGGATGATGCGATGCTCTCCGCATCGTCCTCGCTCTCGGCTTCGATTTCAAACTCCATCAGGTACGTTTCCTCGATTGCGATTTCGTACTTCATGTTTCCTCCTATCCTACGAACGTCGGCGTCGGCGTCATCCTCGTCTTGATGTATCGCAGGGCGTCGTCGTGCCCCGTATCGAGGCTGTCGAACCACTGCATCAGCCCCGACCACTCGTTCATGACGCAGGCGTTCCCCTCGGGGAACAGCGTCACGTCGCCGAGTCGCTCCATGCCGTCGTAGATGTAGGCGAACTGGACCTGCCCTGCGCTCGTTTCTATGGTTGCCATGTGCTATCCTTTCCTCGTTGGGTGAGGGCGGGAATCGTCTCCAAACGCGCCCGCCCTTGCTCTTCTAAGCTGCCAGCGTCACTACCCACTCACAGTGGTCATACGTCGACCAGTCCTGCTCCATGAGCGTGTTGATTCCGAACACGAGAGCGTCGAACACGCACTTCTCGTAGTTGCACTCGTACCAGTCTGGGCTTTCGGCGTAGTCTTCGCATGCTTCGGCTATGCAGTTGACGATGTAGCGGAACGCCTGCTCGTCGGTGCCGTAGCCCTCGCTTCCGTAGGGCCACTTGTGCCCGAGGTCGCTGCCTATTTGCCTGACGTAGCTCCTAGCTGTCTCGATTGCCAGCGCGTCGATCGTCGGCATGTACGTGTTTCCCCAGTAGCTCATGTTTCCTCCTTACCACGACCCGCACATGAGCAAGTCGTCCATGACCTCCCAGCCAAGCTCGATGCTCCTGTCTTGGAGGTATCTCGTGTCAACGATTGCCTTGTCGATGTTCTCGTCCGTCAGCTCGATGCCCCTGCGCTCCATAGCGTCGAGCAGGTCTGCGATGCACCACTTGATTTCGCAGAAAACCTCATGTGGGTTATGTTTCCCCTCGTACACCGACTCTTCTGTCTCGTACCTGTATTCCATGCAGTCCTCCTTACGCCGTGGGCTTCGCCCACCAGCCCTCTCCGACCTTGCTCTTACGCGCCCACTTGAATCCCATCGCCTTCAGCTCCTCCTTCCAGGGCTTCGAGGGGCCGAGCACCCATACCTTGTCGTCGCTCCCAGGGTGCTTCTGATGGGCGCGGAGCGGCTTGCCCTCGCACCACTTGGTCATCGTATCGAGCGAGATGACCGTGGCCTGCTCGACCTCGGGCGGCTTCGGCGCCTTCGGCTTCGATGTTTTCTTCGGCTTTGCAGGAGCTTTCGCCTTCGCAGGCGCCTTCGGCTTCGTTTCAACCTTCACGAGCCTGCCTCCCGTCTCCGGTGTCGCAACAGCCTCGATGACGGGGCCGCTGCACATCTCCTTGAACTCCAGGATCATCTTCCCGTACTTCGCCATGTCTACCAGGTTGGTGAACACCGGCTTGACCTCCATCGAGTCGGCGAACCTCACGGCTTCGTCCCTCGTCTTGCAGCCGACGCAGAGCGTTCGTCCCGTCTTCGGGTCAACGACGCGCCAACTCCCGTTCATGTTGCAGACGTGCATCGGAACGTCGCGGTTGCCGTCGGCCAGCGAGTACGTGTACTCGTAACCAGGCGTTTCCTCAATGCCCTCGCTCGTCATAACCTTCACGTCGGCCTTCGTGAACTTCTTCATGCTTCCTCCTAGAAACGGGGAGGGCGCCCGACTGGACGCCCTCCGAAACAGATATGCTATTCAGCTGTGCTCAGTACGTGTGCGGGCTCCCGTCAATCAAGACCCGCTCCCAATCCTCCCTCTCGTGGTATAGGCCAGCCTGCTTCAACGCCTGGACGGCGTCCGAGTGCAACCCGAACGTCCCCGGCTTGTAGTACGACGAGAACTCTACCCCTTGGCCGCCCAGGCTCGCCGTGTGCCGCCTGCTCCTAGAGTATTCCCTTCTCGAGTTGTTGATGCGCTTGCTCTCCCTGCGCATCGAGACGAGTATGGGCAGCAGCCATATCGGCGACAGCACGAGAACCACCATCACCGAGACGCATAGGAACATCATGCGACCACCTCCATCAGAGGTCTCCAGCGAGAGCTTCGAGGACGAACTCCTCGAACTTCTCCATCGAGCCCTCGGGGCGCTCCTTGTTCCGCCTTACCAGCTCGTCGCTCAACTCCTGCGCCGTGTAGGGGCTGTGCTCCTCCAGGTAGCCGATAAGTCCCGAGTGCCATGCCGTCGTGGCGGCAATCTTCGCTTCCATCAGCATCGTCTTGTACGGTTCCTGCAACTCGAACGTCCCGTCGTCGTGCAACGTCCACATACCGTCTGCCATAGGCATCCTTCCTCTCTATCCTCCATTATGCCGCATTTCCGTTGAGCACCACCACCTTCCTCACGTTCCCGTCGCCGAACAACCTCTTCAGCGCCAGCTCGGCGCGACGGACGTTCTCGCCCCACGTGTCCGCATGGGTGAAGTACACGCCCTCCGAGTGCCACTCGCCAGCCGAGTCGATGTACTCGACCGTGTTGTACCGGACGTTCCTCACGTATCCTCCTTTCATGCTCACATCACCCCTTCCACCAGGCGCCGCATCTCCGACGTGTAGTCCCCGAGCACACGCAGGGCAGCTTCGAGCGGCTCGGTGACGTCCTCTCCCATGTGCGCCATCATCATGGCGTCGTTAATGTTGGCTTCGATTGCCATGTCGCAGATGCCGATGGCGTTGAGCCATTGCTCCTTGGCCGTGTCTCCCAAGATGTTTACCGTCTTCATGTGAACTCCTTTCCCAGACGCCTTAAACCGTCAACTCCAACCGCTCCATCTCTTCGATGCCGTTGTAGTAGTCCCTCGCACTTGCCGCCATCAGCTCGTTGTCGCATTCCTGGTAGTTCAGGGCACATTCCTCGGCCATCACGCACTCCCTGCACGCCTCGAACGGGAGCTGCTCCACCAGCCGCTCTATGTCCTCCCAGTCGTCGTAGTCTGGATACGCTTCGTAGTAGGTGCTCCCCGAGAAGAGTGACCCGTACCCCGAGTAGGAGTGAACCGTTCGCAGGTATGCTGCATTGGAGTAGAACACTCCCTCGTCCTCTATGAAGCTGCCGACCAGGGCTATGTCCCCCGAGTTGTCCATGATGGCGAGCTTCGAGTCGCACGCGCCCTCCAGGAGGTCGATTGCGTCCGAGCTGTGCATGAAGCTCGGGTTCATCCTCATGAGCGGCGTCATCACGTCGGCCACGAAGTCCATCGTGTCCGACCAGTTGTCGTTGGTGAACCTCCCCGATATGACGCCGTTGTGCGCCACGGCGAAGCGCGACTCGGTCCTTGTCTTGCGCAGCTCGTCTGGCTCCGAGCTGATGGGGAAGGGGTGGCATATCTCGGGCTTGACCTTGCCGTGGGTGGCGATGCGGAAGTGCATCACCACCGCCGTCTCGGTCGTGTCCAGCCCGTCCAGCTCGGCGTTGAGGGAGTCCGTGAAGCTCTCGAACGTCATGAACCCCTTGCGGATCCGCACCCTCTTGCCGTCTGCGTACATGAACCCAGCACCGTCGGGGTTCGTCCAGAAGCAACGCTCCAGCGTCTCGTTGTCCGGCATCTTCACTCCAGCAGGTTTCGCTACGATAATGCACATGTCTACATCAACCCTTTCTCGACTAGGTAATCCACCAGGCACGCCGTTGCGTACTCGTCGCCGCAGCGCATGACCACCTCGGTCATGAGGTCGTACCAGGTGACTGACTCGACCCAGATGCTCCCGTGCTCCTTGACCGTCCTGCACAGCCCGTCAACCAATCCAAGGCAGGCGAAGTAGGTCGACCACTTCAACGTCCCTCGGAAGATGCGGAACTCGAACGTGTTGCGGTGCTCGAAGTTGAGGGCTTGGGCGTGCGACTGCTCGCGCTGCATCATCTTGGACTTCTCCAGCATCGGCGGCTCGCATACGCAGTCGGGCTTGAGGATTTTCACCACCGTCTCGCCCTTCGGCGAGTAGTCCTGGCTCGTCCGATACGAGCACCAGTGGGTGTCCTTCCGCCTGGAGAAGATGAAGAACGGCTGCTCGAACCTCTGGAGCAGGCGCATCATCTTGTAACCGCCAGCGTCCTGGACGGCTTCCGACTTCCCGAAGTAGCTCCTGTCGACGTGGATGTGCAGGCCGCACCTCCCGCCGTCGTGGGACTTGTAGCCGTGCTCCTTGGCCGTCGTCCCGATGCTCGCGTACATCTCCGCGATGGAGACGTGGTAGGGAAGGGTCATGGGGTGGCTCGTTATCTCGACGCCGTTATCCAGCGACCCGTCCTCGGTCATGTAGAAGTGCTCGGGGAAGCCATCCAGGTCGTGCAGGTCGTCGCAGTAGCCGCCACGGTTGTAACCTCCGTCAGTCTCCAGCTCTACGCCGAGGTGCGGCCCGCCGTCGCCGTAGAACGTCAGGCGTGGGCTGTAGCCGTACTCGTGGAGGTGCTCGGAGCCTTCCTCGTAGCAGTCATCGCAATACCAGCAGTAGTTCGGCTCCGAATAGTGCATGTCGTTGTCGTCGAAGCGGTTCCCGCACCCCTCGCAGCACGTCGCATGGTTGCCAGCGCAGCTGTCGCACCAGGTTTCCTCGTCGCCGCCGCTCGACACGGTGCAAGACCAGCCTTCGAGTTCCCACTCGCCGCAGCGGTCGCATCGGAGGTATCCGTCCCTGTTGGCGCATCCCTCGTCGCAGTAGACGTGGTATTCACCTCGGCACTCGAACGCCACGGCGTCGTCGTTCTTGACCCACTCGCCGCACCACTGGCACGACTCGTAGCCAGCATCGTGGGCGCACTCGTCGTCGCAGTACCACTCGCCGTTGATTTCGTAGCCGTCTGACCTGAGACGCCACTCGCCGCACTTGTCGCACAGCTCGTAGCCAGCGGCTCGGGCGCATTCCTCGTCGCAGAAAGTCTCCCTCGGGCCGTACCATGGTTCGACATCGATGCCATCGTCCTCGATGACGCAGCCGCACCTATCGCAGAGCGTCGGCTCGTCTGGAGGTTGGCTCACTACCGCTTCGGCAATCGCGGTGATTTCCTCGACGCGCTGTTGGAGGTTGGGCGGCAGGGTGACAGTTGCAGTTTCGGTGTACGGCATGGTACACTCCTTCCGTTCGTGGGTTGCTCACTTTCCAGGCTCGCAACCCGCCTACTTTTCCAGCGCCCCTTCGGGGGCGTTGCTCACTTCTCGGACAGCCACCGCTCCCACTCGCGGAGCGATGTGTAATGCTCCGACCACAGCCGCTCGCGCTCGGGATGCCTGCGCTCGGAAAGCTCGTGCCGCTCCTCGCGGGTCAACCCCTTGTAGACGGGTTCGCTCATGAAGGCTCGATAGGCTTCCTCCGTCGCGACCCTCCGCTTGAGCAGCTCCAACCCCTCGCCGAGGTCCACCGTCACGAACGCGACTGGCTTGCCGTTGCGCAAGTCCCACTCGATTGACGGCTCCAAGTCCCTCGTGTTGAACACGACGCAGGCCATCAGCGAGAAGTCCCCGTACAGCGGCCCCTCGTACACGACCTCGCCAGTCTGGTAGTCGTCCACCACGACCGTGACCTCGGTCGACACGGTTTCCCTCGTTTTCGGCTTCATGCCCAGCTCCTCCAACTTCATCGCTTTCTCCTAACCCTCGTGGCGGTACAAGACCGCCGACCGTTCCATGTCCCACAGCCACCCCGAGAACTCGGGGTACTCCGACTTATCGACCGTGAACTCGTACAGCTCGGCCAGGTCGTCGATGTTGTACTTGCCGCATTCCAAATCCGTGCTCGTCCAGTACATGCCTCGCTCCTTCCTATCGCCACTCGGCGATGTTGATGGTGTCCTCCAGGTCGCAGATGCGACCGTTCATGGCCAGCTCCAGCTCCTCGCCCTCGATTCCCGCAAGGAGCAGGGCCGTCATGATGGCGGCCTGCTCGTCTTGCGAGAGCGTCCAGATGTAACGCGTCATGCGTCCTCTCCCTTCTACGCGGCCCACTCTTCGTAGGCCATTTCCGAACGCTTCCTCACTTCGCGGTAGGCCACCGCGAAGATGCGGGTGTGGTCCTCGTTCCACTGGCCCGACTCGCGGAGGTACTCTTCTGCGACGCAGAGGTCGTCGTAGTCGATGACGGCGCCCTCGAACTCGCGGAGCCAATAGGCGCGCTCCGCGTCCGTGTAGCCGCGCAGCTCTTCGGCCACCAGCTCGTCGGTCATCCGCTTGAGGGCGGCGCGCTCGCGCCGGCGGTAGCCGCGCTTGACCTCGGCCACGGCCTTCCGAATGCGCGGGTTGTTGAGCGGCCCGACCTCGTCCTCGTAGACGAGCCACTCGCAGAGCTTCGTGTCGGTGTAGTGCTTCATCGTTCCGTCCTTCCTACTCGGTTGCTCGATGCAGAACGCATCCCCCAAGGCGCTCGCAAGCGCCCTGGAAGGGCGTTCTCCCGCGCTCGGCCGACCCCCGTGCAGCCGGGCGCGGGTTCTTCCGCTCCGATACTGCTCAGCTCAGCCACCCCAGATGGCCGTCGAACTGGGCGTGCTTTCCATCGTGGATGTAGGTGCGGCTCCCGCCGATTCCCTCGGCCAAGCTCACAACGATGGCCGTGTAGCTCATCGCGAGGGCTTCCTCGTTGGACAGCACAAGACGCTCGACCCCAGCAGGCTCGATGCGCCCGTCGTCCCTCTTGCGGTAGTGCATGATGTCGTAGCTTGCGTACTTCACGGTGGCTCCTCTCCGCCGTCTGATGACGGCTCCTTGCGCTCGGGCTTGCGCCCTTGCTCGGTTGACGTGGCTCCGCCGATGGCTCCCAGGAGAGCGGCTCCTAGGAAGGCGGCTGAAACCTGGATGAACTCCCGCCTAGTCATGACGGACTCCGTACACGACGGAGTACGCCATCGGGTACAGCTCCCGAAGCTCGGCGGGGGAGAGTTCGCGGCGCTCCCGACGCTCCTCGCGCCTCCACTCGAAGCCCTTGTCGCACTCGGCCATCAGGGCCGAAAAGACGCTCCGTTTCTCGGCCATCTCGCACCTCCTACATCCAGGCGCCGCCGAACGCTTCGCGGCGCTCGTCCCTCGATGCGCAGAACGCCAGGCAGCTCTCGTCGTCCTCGACGAGCAGCCGCTCGTAGAACGGCTCAGGCCCTTCGACGAACCCGAACTCGGCCAACTCGCTCATGGCCGTTTCTTCGGCCATCTCGACCAGCTCGACGATTTCCTCGACTTTCCACATAACGTGTCCTTCCTCTCGTGGATTCGTGGCGAGTTGCCACGCACCTGCCCTCTGACGACCTCACCGTCCCCAGAGGGCAGGGACTAGCAACTCTCCGTAGGAGAGTGGGGGATTGGCGATCCCCGCTTCCTCCCGATGTAGGCGCTACCCACCGCTCAGGAGGCGAAACGGCCCGCCTTCCCCAGGTGCGTGGAAGCCCCTTCATGGGGTGCCGTCACTGGGCTGTCCTATTCGAAACGCTTGGAACCGCGCTCCGATTTGGGCATGGCTCCGCCATGAGGGCATGGAAGCCCCACGGTTTCGCCGCTCTTCTCCTATTGACTGGAACCCCATCGGCATGGAAGCCGCTACTCTGGGCATAGGGGTACGAGGCCCGATGTGACATCGGCGGAATTTGCTAACATCCCAGCTTCCAGCGATGGCTCTACCTCTGGTCATGGGGCGCCTTCCATGGAAGGCATGGCGTCCCTGCGCTGTCAACGGACAGCTTCCATGACGTAGCCTTGCTGCACGCAGCGGTCAGCTGCTTCCAAGCCTTCGGGCATAGCTCCGCACACCCCGGTGGATCGCCGGACATGGCTCCGCCTGGGGCTAGCCGATGCTAGCTCTGTCGGTACTTGGCAGCTGGGAATATGGCCTGTCATATGTTCCCCGAATCGTCGCGTCATGGAAAACGCGCTTTTTCGGTTCATGCACAACCTGTTCCATCAGGCGGCACATGACAGGGTATGTTCCGAATAAACCCAAACGAGGGGATGCACCGTCGTGTTTTGCCTTGGGGTGATGCGCTTGCGTTACTTCGCAAGCGGCTTGAACTTCGTGTAGTACGCTGGTTTGCCGTCGTCGGCGCGCTTGCGCGCCCACTTCCAACGGGCGGACAGCTTGAGGGCTGCGAACTGCTCAACCGTCATATCGTCGGGTTTTTCAATCCAGAGATAATAACCGTCTGGCTCAACGCTGGCGCTGCAATTCTGCTCTGCGAGGCGCTTTTCCGCTGCCCGTTTGACGCTTTGGGCGCTTTTGGTGTTGATGACAGGGTCAATCTCGCGCTTGAAGATGGGCGTCGTGTCCGTCTTTGCGGTTTCGCGCTTCGCCGTTTCGGGCTTCGCCGTTTCGGGCTTCGCCGTTTCGGTTTCGGCTGCGAAACGAGAGAGCTGCAAAGCCGTTTCAAAGTCGATAACGCCTTGCTTGATAGCTTCGGTGAAGTTGATGGAAGTATTCAGCATGATGCACCTGCTTTCCGTGCATCCCCTAGCTTGGGTTTATTCGGTTTTGAAGGTGTGTCGGGGCTGTCCCCGTTGCGTCAAGCGTCTTTCCGCTTTGCCGTCGCCCTATCGCCGTGTGCTGGTTAGGCTGGCCAGCGCGTGCTTTAAGTGCGCAGGGTAATTGTAAAACAAGTGATTGACACTGTCAAACAAAACGCGAACAGGTAAAACACTGTCAAACAAGCACTTGACAAGGCAACAAATTTTTTTTAAGCTGATTGAACAGGGCAAACGTGCGAGAAGATAGGAAAAAATGAAAGCGTTGGAAGTGTTGAAAACAGCAGCCATGAAAGCGGATATACCATTAACGCATATAGGCGTTGAACTTGGCATGTCGCGTCAATATGTGCATACCAGCCTTGGAAGGAATAGCACGCCAAAAGCGGACACGCTAGCTCGCATGTTAGGCGTATGCGGCTATGCGTTATGCGCTGTCCCGCTTGATAGCGTGCCTGTCGATGCGCTGGTAATTGAAGCGGATACGCGAGACGATAGCGAGTAGATATACAAGATATTGTGTTTATGATTAATGCCCGGCTAGTGTATAAGTGCATGTCACAGCGGATTTAGGATAATCAGCGAACACAACATATTGTGTGTAATGGGTGCATGCTTTAATGGTATGCGCCCATTTTATTATTTTGTGTTGTTGAGCAGGTAAAACGTTCAAGAATGTGCACATGACCGTTATAAATGCTTGCAATTGTAGCTATGAACTGGGCAAACAATCGTAATTATGCCGTTGACCTGCGAAGGATCCCCCCATACGAACAAACGTACGTATTTGTGTAAGGGAA
>Ga0310690_10005643_pt1 | contig 16850 bp, 32 predicted proteins | sample AusTroGonzalo_MG_2_FD_207661 | JGI IMG/M metagenome (GOLD analysis project Ga0310690, IMG submission 207661) | Bovine rumen microbial communities from tropical cattle in Woodstock, Queensland, Australia - Gonzalo_04 (v2) (version 2) | ecosystem: Host-associated > Mammals > Digestive system >... | reverse complement strand
CCCTTATTAAGCCGTCCGTGTGGGCGGCTTTCTTCATGCAACTAGTGACAAACTAGTGACAAATAAAAAAATAATTTACTAGTGACAAACTAGTGACAAAAGGCTTGAAAACCGCATAAATACGGCATTTACCGCCTTGACTATAAATACGCACCGACATTCAATAACACCCGTAAACACGCAATTCTGCGGTTTTGTAACACACGATATTTCAAGTTATCACTTGTTATTTTAAGATTATTAGTGACAATGCTAGTGACAATGAGGGTGATAAATCGGACACTATATCAGGTTTAATGCTTTCCTTTTATCCTCGTTTGATATTTTAGTATAAACCTTCTCTGTGACATTCTGCGCTTTGTGTCCTACTATTGCCCGGACGATCCTATCGTCAACCCCGGCAGACACTAAAAGGCTAATGGTAGTATATCGTGTGCAATGGAGTGACCGGGAAAACCCGTTTTTATCACGCCATACAGAAAAAGCATATTTAAGATCATCGTATTTATCAAATTTATGTAACGGTAGTAGCTTTTGCGCTTTATCAGACAATGGAATTTCACGTACACCCGCCGATGTTTTTGATTTCTTCACATGGAGAACAAGATCATCGTCAATGTCTGCATCCGTCATATTGCAAAATTCACCTGCCCGTAGTCCTGTATATATTAAAAACAGGACTATATGCGACATTTCATCATCAATGGAATATAGTCGGGTGATTTCCTCATCGGTAAATCTATCCCTATTCTGTTTGTTTATGGCGATAGTGCTAGAGAGGTCAAGAAAATCAAACACTTTTGTTCGCTCCGGCTGAATATAATCGTATCTTACTGCGGTATCAAAAATCTGTCTTAAAACAGACTTTACTTTTTGCTTTACTTGTTCTGACACAAGCAGATTGTCAAAGTATTCCTGTAGCTTTCTACGGGATAATGAAGTAATGTTACTGTCATGGAGTGGTTCAAGATGATCCCACGATATTTCTATGTTATGTACCGTTTTCTGTGCGTGATGTTCTTTATATACGGTCATAAACTTATCATATACAAAGGACAAGGGAATATTATCAAGGGAATAAGGACTTTTATTATAGTCCATTAAAGCGGTCATTGCGTCTGCTTTTGTCCTGTAATACCCGATATATCTATATTCTGGAAAACCTCGCATATCAAAACCGACCGTTTTACGGGCAACCCAGGGATTTTTACGCTTGCCTGATAACTTATAGACAGAGCCTATGCCGTTGCCGAGCCTACTCATTGCTTGCCGCCTTTGATGACCGTAAAGACGTATCTTGCCTTTTGAATTTCAGAACATTGCTAACTACATCTTTTTCAAGATCGTTAGCATTGTCATAAGCATATAACAATGCCCTATCTTCGCTTGATAAACCGTAAACGTCAGGTTCATAGTAAGGTTCTACATTATATCCTAAAAGGTAAACAGGATTTACTTGTAAAGCATTAGAAAGAATTGCTACTTTATCTATATCCGGCATCACGTTCTTTCTATATTGAGATATTGCTGTTTCGGAAAATCCTGTTTTTCGTGATAAGTCAATAGCCCTCATTGCTTTATCAGACATTGCCATATTGAGCCTTTGATTAAAAGTTGCAACACGTTCAAGTTTGAATGACATAATCTACACCCCCTTTCATTCACATTTTATCGCAATTAAGCACGTTTGACAATATCCAACCTAGACTTAAATATAATTTAAGAAAAAGTATTGACACGATAAAGTGCGTGTGATATGATACCCATTGTTAAGACAATTTTACGGAAGGAGGAAAGCATGGAATTTCGTAAGTTAAAAGGCAGAATTGTTGAAATTTGCGGTTCGCAGTTAGAGTTTTCTAAACGTGTCGGCTTATCTGAAAATATTATATCTCAAAAGTTGAACGGTCAATGTGGAATAACACAGGACAATGTATATGATTGGTGCAATGTTCTTGAAATAGATCAGAACGACATAGGGGCTTATTTTTTTCCGAAGAAACTTCAATAGAGTTTAAGAAAAGCATAAATGCAAAGCAAGCCAGGAGGGTAGTATGAACGATTTAATCAATGTCAATTTTGATAATCAGACTATATCAGCCAGAGAACTGCATGAACAATTAAACATTAAAACACCGTTCACGATGTGGTTCGACAGGATGGTTGAATACGGTTTTTCAGAGGGGACGGAGTTTTTCACAAAAATGTTAGAAACCTCCGAAATGGGTGGCAGACCTGCAAAAGATTATGAAATTTCTATTGATATGGCTAAAGAAATCTGCATGATCCAAAGGTCACCCGAAGGAAAGAGGGTTAGACAGTACCTTATTGACCTTGAAAAAGCATGGAACACGCCGGAGCAGGTCATGGCTAGGGCGTTAAGGATGGCAGATCAGACGATTGCATCCCTCAAAGAAAAAACTAATCTCATGGCGCAGGAGTTGCTTGCCATGAACGAGAAACTAGAGGAAATGCAGCCGAAGGTGACATACCTCGACAAAATCCTTGAAAGCAAAGATACGGTGCTTGTCACGCAGATAGCACAAGACTATGGAATGTCTGCAAAGGGGTTTAACAAAATGCTCCATGATTTAGGCGTACAGCACAAGATACACAAACAATGGGTACTTTACAGCAAATATCAGGGAAAAGGGTACGTTCACAGCCATACACACTATTACGAAAAGGCAGACGGGCAAACCGGGAATAGCCTTAATACAGAATGGACACAGAAAGGACGGTTATTCTTGTATGACTTCCTTAAACAGCACAACAAATTACCTCTTATCGAGCGCGAAGCCGTTAAGTATTAAACAGGCAGCCGAACTTTTACAAGTAGGAGAACAGGCGGTTAGGGAAATGATTAAAGCCGGATGTATTCCAGGTGCGTGTGCTTTTGGGTCAAAAAAACATTTGCGGTATTACATTACGGATAGTCAAATTCAATCTTTTATGAAAGGGGGTTTCAACAATGGGATTTAGTTTCGGTAAGAGTTGGGAGCGTTCGTTTGATGAATATTTAACAAATCCGCCAGAGCCGGAAGAAAGCCACTTCATATGTAGCGAGTGTAAAGACGTTTTATATCCCGATGATCGTTACTTTGAACTTGACGGACAGATACTTTGTGAGGGATGTGCGGCTGAATGGTTAGAAAGTCAGGCACAGACCGTAAGTTATGAACAGGCTTTCGGGGAGTGATCCCTTGATATAGCAAGAGCATGACAGGACAGAAAAGAACATTTTATTAAACCACAGGAAAGAACAGAACAGTACATAACAAATGTTTTTAGGATTTAACGGAACAAATATTGTGAATACCTGCAAAGATTGTCCTGATCGTATTCCCGGATGTCACGACAGATGCACGAAGTATCAAACAGCCAAAGCGGAATGGGATAACAGGAGAGAGAACATCAAATCAGCAAAGCGGAAGTCACAGGCGATTGACAGTTATCAGATTTCTGCTATCAAACAGATGCGAAAAGGCAAAAGGTGAGGGCATAGGATCGGCATTAAGCCGAGAACAAAACAATAGTACGGTTCAAAAAAGAACAAAACATGAAACCACAGTTTAGAACATAACATCACAGTTTAATGTCGGTCTTATGCCCTTAATGGCTAATCAAATGATAGCAAATAAGACTATAGCACAAAAGATAACATGATACGAAAAAAAATCAAATGTCAAAACACTACAGAACAGGGCAAATATTGAAGAAAGGGGGATAAAGAATGGAAGTTATCACATGGCAATTCAAGGATTTGTTTAAGGGAAATCCTGAAAAATGCTACAGGGAAGTACAGACGTTAGAAGAAGTTACACCGCAGAACGTACTTGATTTTGCAAGGAATAAGAAAACGGAACTTCACAAGTGCTTTACATGGGATGATGCCAAAGCTGCCGAGAAGTGCAGATTGGCAGAGGCAAGAAAGATCATACAGAGTTTTGTAATAGTCCATAAGGACGGTAAAGGCAATCAGCATAATGTCCGTTCATATCAGATTACTACAGCAACTAATCACTATGAGCCGACACGCCTGTTTCTGCAAAAGCCGGACGAGTACACGGAACTTCTTAAACGGGCAAAAGCAGAACTTGCCGCTTTCCGACAGAGGTACAAGATGCTTTCAGAACTTGAAAATATCTTTGCCGAAATCGACCTTTTAGAAGGTTAGGGGGATGCCTTGATAGGTGTAGTGTTGGCTTTATGCCAAAATCACAGTTTACCTAATGTCTAAACACCATAACAAAAAAGAGCAAAAAATAGGACAGGACACGACAACAAAAGAAAAAACACTATACCAAAGAACATAAAGTCAGCACTACACCCGTCAGGGCAAGCATAGAAAAGAACTTAAAACCACATAACGTGAAAAATCAGAACACCACAGAATATCGAAAGGGGAAATGAAGAAATGGCACAGAAGAAAGAGGAAATTATCGAGTTTAAGCCGATAGAACCAAGAACAGTTGAAATCACCATCCAGGGTGATACAGACCTCATTTTGAACAAGATGAACGATGTTACCACAAGACTACTGACGGATGCTCGGAAAGACAAGGCAAAAGACCTCACAAAGCCGAATGAATGGGAGGAAATCGTCACAAGCATTCATTGGCTGAATGGCAAGCCGAACGAGTTTTCCGAGGAAACCTTGAAAGAGAACCTCGACCCGTCTGTAAATGCACCGTGTATCACGGCTTTTGGTCTTAAAAAGTGTTTCGGAGAAGCTTTGACCCGTAACAAGATCAGTACATATTCAACGGAGTTCAGGGCAACGGTCAATGTATTAGGAGAAAAAGATAACCTTGTCCCTATCACATTCACCGAGTATCACCTTGACGAAAAGCTGATGTCACCGAAGAAGGGTGCGCCTGTCCTTGTCAAGTTGAACAGATTTAGCGGATGGACGGCAACATTCAGAATCAGTTTTCTTGAAAACGTTTACTCATTGGAACAGATTGTTAATGTTATCAATCTTGCCGGATTTGGTCTTGGCATCGGTTCGGGCAGAAATAGTGACTACGGGCGTTATCACATTATAGATGTGCGCTAATAGACGTACAAACCTCCATTTAAGCTGACCAACGGCTATATGTGGTGCTGTGCTAACGGCAATACGGGCAAAGGATATAACAAGACAGGACAAAACAAAATAGCAAAGCACATCATATTAAAAAGGAGGAAAGAATGGCTGAAAAAGGAAATATCTATGACAAATTAGAGCAGGTTCAGCAGACACTTAAAGCCCCGAAAAATCAATACAATTCTTTCGGAAAATACCACTACAGATCATGTGAGGACATATTGGAAGGTCTGAAAGAGCCGTTAATAAAGGTTCATGCGGTTGTGACCATAAGTGATGAAATCATATCGGTTGGAGATCGTATCTATGTAAAGGCAACGGCAAAGTTCACAGACGGAACGGATAGTGTTGAAAACACAGCATATGCCCGTGAAGAACTTGAAAAAAAAGGTATGGATGCAAGTCAGATAACCGGGGCAGCTTCATCTTATGCTCGAAAATACGCGCTTAACGGGTTGTTCTTGATTGATGACAACAAAGATGCAGATGCAACGAATAAGGGTGAGGAAAAGCCGAAAACGACAACCTTAAATCCCAAAAGAGCCGAACAGGAGAAGATAGCCGAGGCAAAAATCGGCGAGGCAAAGATCAACACATTGATAAAAAAATGCGAAGAAAGCGGCATCAATCCGGCGGTAGTATGTTCCAAATGCAACGTAAAAGAGTTGAAAGACCTGACAGAAAAACAGTTTGCTTGGATAGCTGCTAATTGGACGAAGGAAATTGTAAATGGAGTGCAAAGCACAAATTAAACAGATACACCCGACAATAGGCGGTGCTGACATAACCCTTCATGTTGAGGGTGTACTCGATCCGTTAGACACACTTATGAATCGGGATTTGCGGTTAAAGTTGGTTCAATGGAGAGATAAGCGGTCAAAGGATGCGAACGGATATTTTTACGCACTTGTAGATAAGTTAGCAAATGTTCTGCGAGTAAGTAAGCCGTATGTTCACAATCTCATGTTGCGGAAATATGGACAGATACAGAAAGTAGATGACCGCCCTGTTTGGGTTGTTCTACCAGAAACAGAGGAAGTGTTAAAGAAGGTAGAGGAAGAAGATACGTTACATCTGAAACCAACATCCGAAGTCAAAGAGGGCAAAGACGGGAAAATGTATCGTACATACCTCCTGTTAAAAGGTTCACATGAGTTAGACAGTAGGGCATTTTCAATACTCTTGGACGGAATTATCAGCGAGTGTAAAGAGGTTGGCATAGAAACACTACCGCCAGAAGATTTAGCACGATTAAAGGCAATGGCAAATGGATAGCATCATACAGGACGAAAAGGAATGTTTTATCTGCCACAACACGATAGGACTACACGATCATCACATTTTCGGTGCGGCTAATCGCAAATGGTCAGAGAAATATGGGTTAAAGATATGGCTGTGTCCTAGATGTCACAACATGAGTGATGACGGAATACATTTCCGTAAAGACTTGATGCTAAAGGTTAAACAGATAGGGCAGCGGAAGTTTGAGGAAACCCATACAAGGGAAGAATTCTTAAAGATTTTCGGCAGAAACTACTTGCCTTAAATCATAGTAACTGTTGGTTTGCTTGGTTAATTGTATCACAGCGGTTTACCAAAAGCCTATATGTCCTGCCGTTCGGTAGGGCGGCAGGAGAAAGGGGGTTGAATGGTCGAAGTAGGGGAAATATGCAAGGAGTGTAAATACTATTCCAAAAGGTCAGATACTTGCGACTACTACTTGCTAACAGGGCAAAGCAGAACGGTGACAAACAACATAAGAAACGATCCGCATTTCTGCGACAAGTTTGTTAAAGGGGAACGGAACATCAAAAAAGAACGTGACGATTGGATAAAGGAGATTTTCAAATGAATGAGATTTTCAAATTAACGAATGAGTATTTGGAATACTACGACAAATTAACTGATCCCGAAATGGACGAGGAAAGCATACAGGGGATGTTATCGGTCATAGCCGGAGAGATCAAAGAGAAAGCTGCCGGACTTGCGATTGTCCGTGACAGATTAAAGATGGAACTTTCTGCCTGTAAGGAAAAGGAAAAGGAATGGCAGATAAAAAAGCAGGTCAGAGAGAACAACATCAAGAGATTAGATCGGGCAATCATAGAGGTTATGGGTCAGTTGGAATTGACAGACCTTGAAGCAGGAGATGTCAGATTTCATGTTCAAAATGCCGGGGGTCAACTTCCCTTGATAGTGGATGAAAACAAAACCGTACCTGAAAGGTTTACAAAGTTGACTATCGAAAACGACAATCAGTTGATCCGTAAAGCATTAGAGGACGGGGAAAAGTTGGATTTCGCACATTTTGGTGAGCGTAGCAAGGTTTTGAAGGTTAAGTAAGGAGGAAAGCATGAATATTAAGTACAGAGTGATTATCAAGGTCAGTTACCACGAGGCATGGTTCGAGTTTGATAGTGCAGATCAGGCGTGTGGATTTGCCACAAATGCAATTTCTCACATGGTAGATAGTGAGGACACCAAAAAGAAAGCCACTATTGCAATCCAGGTAGTGGATGCAGACGCAAAGGATGATGACGAAGATTAGAAAAGGGGGTCAGTATGAAGAAAAAGACACAATGCGACAAGATTTTGAAGTACATGGAAACCCACAAGGGGATAACCGGGAAGGACGCATACAGAGTAGCTTTGTGTATGTGTCTGCCACAGAGGATTTATGACCTGAAAGATCGGGGATATGACATAGAAAGTGAGTATGTCTATGTCAAGAACGCAGAGGGCGAGAAGTGCAGGGTAAAAAAGTACCGTCTTGTAAAGGAGGTATGACGATGACTTTCGTTGAACAGGCGGGGTTTAAGTTGTTGTGCGACTTTATAGGAAATGCCGAAGAACATGGCATTTGTTACAACGGGGAAGATATGCCGCTAGAACTACAACAGATGGTTATAAACATCGTTAAGGACTATGCGGAGAAATACAAGGAAGAAGTTGACTAATGCCGGGATGGATAAAACTTGACAGACAAATACAAGATCATTGGGTATGGAAAGACAAGTATAGCAGAGGTCAGGCATGGGTTGATTTGATAATGCTTGCGAACTATGAGGATAAAAAGACTATCCATAAAGGGAAAGTAAAAGTCTGTAAACGTGGTGATGTGAATTTGTCTGTCAAGTATCTTGCGGAGCGTTGGGGTTGGAATTGGAGAACAGTTAAAAGTTTTCTTAACGCCCTTGAAAGTGACGGAATGATTACATCAGAGTACACAACGAATTACACAACGATAACCCTTGTAAATTACGATAAATACCAACTTTGTGAAAACGAAGTACATAACGAAGTGCAGAACGCACTGCATAACGGAGTACATAACACACTACATATAACTAATAAAGAAAAGAATATAAAGAAAGATAAGAAATATGATTCCTCATTTTCCGAGTTTTGGAAAATCTATCCGAGGAAACAGGACAAAGGGCAAGCATATAAATGCTACCTTGCTAGATTGAATGATGGATATAGCGAGGATCAGTTATTAACCGCCTGTAAGAATTATGCGGCTGAATGTGAAAAGAACAAGACGGAGCAGAAATACATCAAACACGGTGCAACATTTTTGAGTATCAATGAACCGTTCCTTGATTATCTAGGAGATAGCAACGATGACATGGCAGGAAGAAATGGAACAGATGAAGAACAGCATAACCGAGAACTTGACGAACACATCGCAAGGATCGAAGCCGGAGAATTTGACGCAGAAGATGAAGAACTCCGAAGAATATGGGACGATTAGCGTTTGCCCTTTGTGTAATAACGATGGATGGGTCTTTTACCGGGATGAAAAGGGATATGAATATGCCAAGGAATGTGAGTGTGGCATCCGGCAGAGGCAGATACAGAAAAGCAAATTAAAGTTTGCGGCAATCCCTGTTAATTATGCGGATGTGAAACTTAAAGACATGACAATGCGGTACTACCAAAAGTCGGAAAGCAAAAGCACGTTCAAGTCAATAGCTGATTTTATCAAGATATATCTTGAATACCTTGATAAGTACGTTGAAGCCGGAAAAGGAATTTACTTTTGGAGCAACACAAAGGGATCGGGCAAGACGATGTTAGCAACGGCACTAGCTAATGAACTGATAAACAAACATAAACGGTCTGTGAAGTTTGCAACATCCCTTGACATCCTGGACGAGATCAGAGCGACCTATGACAACCATAGTGAAGATAGAGAAAGCAAGCTGCTGAATGATTTAGTGTCTGCCGAGTTTCTTGTGATAGACGATTTCGGAACGGAAAGAGCCTCCGATTGGGCGGGTGAAAAGTTCTATCAGATCGTCAACAAGCGGTACATCAACAAAAAAGTGACGTTCTACACAAGCAACTTTGACCTGAAAACGCTGAAATATGATGACAGGATTTCTAGTCGCATCCGGGAAAGATCATTCATCGTTCATTTTCCCGAAGAAAGTGTAAGAGAGGTTAAAGCGAAACAAGAGAACACCATAGAACACACAGAATAGGGTTAAATTTTAAGTTTAACACACATAGGCAAGGGTTTTATATACCTACGATACGGAAACGGAAATTTGAGGGCAATATGAAAGTTTTAAGGGGTGACTACATGGCGAGAATAAAAAAAGCAATTTACTACGGTGGAGTGGTCTTGTCTTTCTTGGCACTTGCCGGAGTAGCGGAAAGTATAACAGGACGGGGTGACAGGAACATTTCGATAGTTTTGTTTATAATCGGTTTTCTGTGTGCGTTAGTGGGGTATTGCTGATGAAAATAGAACCGATTGTTAACCGAACACTCATGGATCGGGTATTGGATATAAAGCAAAGAGAGGGGGATAGCAGACAGACACTAGAGATAATCGGGCTAACAGATTTGTGGAACAAAGCCCTTGCAATGTCGGATGATGAACTGATCGTTTGTACGTTGGCGGCACTATACAGATGTCCGGGCATGGTGTTCGCGGCAATAGCACAGGATAGAGCGGAATTATTAAGACAAAAGGAGAGTATAAAGCATGAAAAAGACAGTTGAACTTTTAACAATCGGAAAAAAAGTAAGGGTAGAGGCAAAGATCATTGACTCGAAGTTGGAAAGGGATGAAATCAAGTACAAGTTGGAAATCCCGAAGATGTGGTTTACCGAAGATGAACTCGAAGTTTGCGAGGACGAGAACGATGCTTGACGAAATGTATGAGTTTTACCTGAAAAATCAGGACTTCAAAGACTACATAGACAAGTGCGTAGAAACCTACGGAAAGGACGTTGATTATATGTTGCGTACTAAAACCGCAGAGGAAGTCTACAAAGAAATGCAAAAGGGTGGTTGCAATGAGAAACGATGATGCAAAGCCCCCCGATAAAACATGAGTTGGGCGGTGGATATTACTACACTTGCTATTGGATGACTTGTAACGAACAGTTGCGTAAATGGTGGAAATTCTGCCCGGTATGTGGAACAAGAATACTTTGGAACGGAGAACAGGATGAAACGGGAAATAGAGTTTATAGACTTCACGGAATGGACAAGGGAAAAGATAAAAAAGAAGGGACTAAAGCAATATGAGATTGCGAAAATGATCCCGGTCAACAAAAACACATTCAGCAGATACATGACAGGCGAAGTAGTACCGCCCTTGGATATATGCGAGAAGATATGTCGGATATTGGGGGCTGAATTAGTGATAAGGGAGAAAGGCTATGACGAATGAAGAAAAAGGAAAGATCATAGAGGATGTCTGCGACCATTATTGTCGCTATCCGCAGGTGTATATGACACGTTATAACGATGCAGACGATGCGGCTTATTACATGGTCGAGGAAGTATGCCAGAATTGCCCTTTAGAAAGGTTGAGAGGTAACAAATGACATATCAGGAGTTTTTGGAAACAAAAGAATTACAGACGATACAAGCCGGATTTGATGTACCCGAAGAATGGTTATCGGATAAACTGTTTGATTTCCAGAGGGATATTGTCAGATGGGCGTTGAAAAAAGGCAAGTGTGCGATCCTTACGGGATGCGGTACGGGTAAGAGTTTTATGTTGATTGAATGGGCGTACTGTGTATGGAAAAAGACAGGCGGCAAGGTTCTAATCTTATCCCCGTTGTCGGTAGTAAAACAGACCGCACACGAAGCTGAAAAGTTTGATATATGCAAGATAAATGTCTGCCGTACTGCGGATGATGTGAAAGACGGATTGAACATAACCAACTATGAAATGGTCGAACACTTCAATGCGGATGATTTTGTGGGAGTGGTACTTGATGAAAGTTCAATCATTAAGTCATTCACAAGCAAAACCCAGGGCGATTTAACGGACAGATTTTACAGGACACCGTATAAATTGCTTTGCACCGCAACGATAGCACCGAATGATTACACCGAGATCGGTACGTCATGTGAGTTTTTAGGAATAATGAGCCGTACTGAAATGTTAGCGACTTACTTTGTGCATGACGGCGGGAAAACATCGGATTGGAGATTAAAGAAAGCCGGAGTTAATAAGTTTTGGGAATGGTTCGCAACATGGGCGATTTACTTCAATAGTCCTAGTGACTTGGGATATGAGATCAAAGGTTACGACCTGCCGGAATTGAAACTACACACGATTCTAACCGAATCCGAGATCGAAGATTATCAGATGTTTGTCAAAGTGGCAGAAACATTACAGGAACGCCGAGAAGCCCGCAAGGAAAGCATGGAAGATAGGACAGACAGAGCCTATGAATTAACCGAGAGTGACCCGTCACAATGGCTTTTGTGGGTTGACTATAACGATGAAAGCGAAATGTTACGGAGAAAGATACCTAACTGTGTGGAAATAAAGGGAAGTGATGAGCCGGAAACGAAAGCACAGGCAAGTATAGACTTTGCCGAAGGAAACATCCGATGCCTTGTGAGTAAACCTTCAATCTTTGGGTTTGGGTCGAATTTCCAAAGCTGCCACAATGAAATATTCTGCGGATTGTCGGATAGTTATGAAAGATTTTATCAGGCAATAAGGCGGTGTTGGAGGTTCGGGCAGGAGCATGAAGTCAATGTTTACATCATCATATCTGAAAAAGAAGTGAGCGTACTAGAGAACATCAAACGCAAACAGGCACAGATGGATGAAATGCAAAAGCAAATGACCGCACTTATGAAAGAAGTCACGCTATCGGAAATCCAACATACCACAAGGATCACGACATCATACCTGCCGGAGCAGGATTTACAGATACCACTATTTTTGAAAGGGGAATGAAATGAAGGTACTAGATCAATATTCAACAGACAGATACACGCTAATTAACGGTGATACCTGCGAAGTCATCACAACAATACCAGATGGGAGTGTGGGTTTTTCCGTGTTCTCTCCCCCGTTCAGTTCATTATATACCTATTCAAATTCTGATAGGGATTTAGGAAACAGCCGGAATGATGAGGAATTTTTCACACACTTTGAGTTCATAGTCAAGGAACTTTACAGAATACTAATGGACGGTCGTATTGTGGCTATCCATTGTATGAACCTTCCTACATCAAAGGAACGTGACGGCTTTATCGGAATTAAGGATTTCAGGGGAGATTTAATCAGATTATTTCAGAAAGTCGGTTTTATCTATCATGCCGAGGTCTGTATATGGAAAAATCCCGTAACGGCTATGCAGAGAACAAAGGCACTTGGACTTTTACATAAACAGATCAAAAAAGACAGTTGCATGAGCAGAATGGGTATTCCTGATTATGTGGTCTTTATGAGGAAACCCGGAGAGAACCCAGACAGGGTAACACACACAGGAGAAGATTTCCCGGTTGATTTGTGGCAGGACTACGCAAGCCCTATATGGGATGAATTAAACAGCCCTGTATGGTGGGATATAAACCAAAGTAACACGTTAAACAGGATGTTTGCGGATGAAGAAAGCGAAAGGCATATCTGCCCGTTACAGTTAGATGTTATCGAAAGATGCCTGAAAATGTATTCAAAAGAGGGTGATGTTGTTTTCACACCGTTTATGGGTATCGGATCGGAAGTCTATCAGGCGGTCAAAATGAACCGTAAGGGTCTTGGAATAGAACTGAAAAGAGAATACTTCTTACAAGCAAAATCAAACATGATGAACCTGGATGACGAAGATAAGCAGATGTCCATTGAGGAATATTTAAGCAATTTGGCAACGTGAGGATATGGCATGAACGGACAGATGACATTCTTTGATAGGGAGGTGGAGCATGGAAGTATGGAAAGACATTGACGGGTACTACGGAAAATATCAAGTGAGTTCGTGGGGCAGAGTGAGAAATGCAGAAACAGGACACGTTTTGAAACCCTATAAGAACAGCAAAGGTTATCTGAAAGTCGGGTTGTCAGTAGGTAAAAGGACAACGGATAAGCACAGGATAAACAGGCTTGTCGCAAAGGCGTTTATAGAAAATCCCTATAATTTGCCGCAGGTCAATCACAAGGACGGTAACAAGGAAAACAATTCAGTTACCAACCTTGAATGGACTACGAATGAGATCAACCTTAAACACGCACATTTAGCAAGGAAAGGAAAGATTATATTTTGAGCGAAAGCGGATCATACAAAAAGTGTTACATCTGCGGCAAAGATGCCGTGTCATGGGATGTCGATATTGACGCAGACGAGATAGACGCAGACCGTAACGGGATATATCACGAATACCATTGTAAAAGATGCGGCGCAAGGATCACGGTTTTTGAGGCATTGCGTGAGAAGATAGACGGATATTATATCGCTGCTATCAATAAAGGGTTAGCTGATGATTTCCTGCAAAGACATCATTACTTGGCGCAACAGGGCAACGGATTTTTAGGCAAGGTACAGTACGGCTTATTTACAAAAGAGGATAAGTTTGTCGGATGTATCGTGTTTGCAGGAATATCCGTAATCGAAACCCTGATAGGCGCGTTTGAAGGATTTGAACGTTTTTCAGATCAAACGGGATTTTGGGAATTAACCCGCCTTGCAATGGATGATGACAACAAGATACCCAACCTGACAAGTTGGTTCGTGGCAAGGTGCATAAAGCGTTTAAGGCAGGAAAACTACGTCAGAGCGATCATATCATACGCTGATAGCAAGTATCACAACGGCTATATATACCAAGCTACTAATTGGAAATATTACGGTCTAGCCCCGCAAAAATCAGACTTTTTCGAGCAAACTGGGGGGGGTACAGAACGGCAAGTGTGGCGCGGTAGCGTAAAAGGGAAAAAAGGCGAGTGGAGATTAAGAAGTCGCAAACACAGATATATGCTTGTTTACGATAAGAGCCTAAAAATCTTATGGCAGGAAGAGCCGTACCCGAAGGGTGATAACACGGAATATGAACTACATAAGCCCGAAAATATGCAGATGAACATTTTTGATTATATGGGGGAAAACCCATTCAGAGAGAAGATCACGAAAAATCAGTTATGCGATAACTATTTAGATACAGGGATAACACAGGTGATTACATGAAACAATACTGCCGTTATTGCGTGAAATTATGTGTAAACAACGTCCCGTACTGTCAGGCACATAACGAATGTTTGAGCGAGGGATATTGCAAAAGACCTAACCATTGCCCCGATTTTGTGTTTGCAGACGTAGAGCCGGAATATCAGGATGCTTTCGGGGAAACAAACGGGTATCATCCGAGATCACCGAGATCACCGAGGATGAAGCAATGCGAAGGACAGATGAATTTATTTAGTGGGAAAGAGGAATGAATAAACACACAATACAAGAATTACAAGAATTACAAGCGATGCCGCTTGATATAAAGATCAGATTAACCCAACAACGAATAAGAGAGTGGGTAAATCATTTCGGAATTGACGGTGTATATGTCAGCTTTTCCGGCGGCAAGGATAGTACGGTATTGCTTGATATATCCCGTAATATGTACCCCGACATAAAGGCGATGTTTGTTGACATACCGACACAATATCCAGAGTTGCGAGATTTTGTGGCAACGTATGACAACGTGGATGTAGTCAGACCGAAGATAGGTTTTGTTGAAGTCTGCAAAAAGTATGGTTTTCCGCTTATTTCAAAAGAAGTCAGCGAGTGCGTACAAGGGGCAAGAAAATACTTGACAAGCATCATGCAAGAGCAGGAGGCAATAAAGGTGAGTAGATCAGAGCAAAAATGTATATACTGTGACAACCTTTTAGGCAAAAAGGGATGTTTAGGAATGTGCAATAAACATTACATTCAGTATAAACGATGGGGCGACCCTCTTCATTCTGATAAAAAGGAAAAGGCTACTGTGGATGGTTATTATCGTGACGGCAAGACAGGAAGAAGAGAGCATCGAGTCTTGTATGAGGAACACTACGGGATAAAGTTATCAAACGAAGAGATTATACACCACATAAACTTTGTTAAGACAGATAACCGAATTGAGAACTTATGGAAGTATGACAATGCGAGTGAGCATATAAAAGCACATAGACAATTTGAAAGATTAAGAGATTCCATGAGCGAAAACGAGGAAATCATCTTCGATAACGGCGAGTACATCAAGAGAGAGAGAGAGAGAGAGAGAGAGAGAGAGAGCAGACAGACAGACCGTACCGCTATTGGTACGACAGGGTAACAGGCAACGGGAAGTATCAGAAAAAGGGCAATATCCCTAGTGTTGACGAAGCCGCTATAAATGCGTCAAGTAGGGGGGGGTACGACAGGAAGTACCGTAGACTACGAGGAATTGGCGAGTTTACTCAACGACAGGATGGTAAACCGCAGGGGCGGGCAAAATCAGCGGTTAGCGATAATGTTGGGAATGTTCACGAACGATCCCAAGCAACCGATAAAGGCGAATATCCCTAGCGAAGATAGAAGTCAGTTTAGCCTTGAAAAGTACAAGTTTTTTCTTGAAGCACCGTTCGAGATCAGTAACAAATGTTGTTCTGTTATGAAAAAAGATCCGGCGCACAAGTACCACAAGGAAACAGGGCGAGTACCGATAACGGCACAGATGGCGAGCGAGAGCAGATTAAGAACGCAGAAATGGTTACAAAACAGTTGCAACGGCTTTGATCTTAAAATCCCGACAAGCAATCCTATGTCCTTTTGGACGGAGCAGGATGTTTTACTTTATATCCGTACTCACGACTTGCCGATATGTAGCGTCTACGGCGATATAGTCACGGATGATGAAGAAACAGGACAGATGGATTTAGCCGAGTGGACGGGGTTAGGAATATTCGATCAGACAAAGACCTTACATTGTACGGGATGCCAAAGAACAGGATGTGTATGTTGCGGGTTTGGCGCACATATAAGCGGAGATACACGCTTTGAGGATTTACACGAAACACACCCTAAAATGTACCGACTTCTGGATATTTCCGAGAACAGCGGTTATACAATGCGACAAGCTATTGATTGGATAAATGAGCATGGAAACTTGAACATTAAGTATTGAGAGGTAACGAATGAACGAACATGATATGAAAATCGGACAGATAAACGCCATAATGTTTGCGGCAGAGGATGTTATAAGTGAAACAAGTTTTTACGACAGGGCAACAGAACTTATGGCGAAAGAAGTAGCGTACGATCAAATCAAAAAGATATTGAAAGAGAAAAAAGGGGGTAAACAGGAATGACAAATAATCAGGCAATAGACGTATTGAACATGGTTGAAGCACACGGAATAGCTGATGATGCAAAGAAACAGGCGATAACCGCCCTTGAACTTATCAGCCACTTAAAAGACAGACCTTGTGATGCTTGTGAGTTTAAGGTTGACGGGAACTGTCAGAAATGGGCGTGTGTG
>Ga0310690_10005642_pt1 | contig 16856 bp, 13 predicted proteins | sample AusTroGonzalo_MG_2_FD_207661 | JGI IMG/M metagenome (GOLD analysis project Ga0310690, IMG submission 207661) | Bovine rumen microbial communities from tropical cattle in Woodstock, Queensland, Australia - Gonzalo_04 (v2) (version 2) | ecosystem: Host-associated > Mammals > Digestive system >... | reverse complement strand
CCCTTCTCTGTGTTCCTCACCTTTGTGCCGATGCGGGCCGAGTGACTGGTAATATCGATAGCGCTGCCCGTGGTGACATCGGCGTGGTAGGACGGGGTGACGAACTTGCGCATCTTGCCACAGTAGAGTTTGCCGTTGCGGCGGACGTAACTACGGTAGTAGTACTTCGTGCCGGGTATGAGGTAGCGGAGGCTGACGACGGAGAAGCGTTGTGGCTCGTTGTCGCCGTTCGTTGCGGGAAGCGTATATTCATGGTAGGTGTCCCACTCGGCTTTAAGGTAATACTTGATTCCTGCCTCTTCCCACTGCTTGCCGTTTATACGCAGGCTCAAGTCAGCCGAGAAAGGAGTCACGTTTACAGCCTTCCCCGTCCGAACCTGCGCCGGCCGGTAGGCCATCACCAATACGGCCACAATAGCAACTGCCGCTGAAAAAGTGATGAGAATCTTGTCTAAACGTTTTCGTTCCATCGTTCTTATTCTTTTAATCTAACTACTTGTTGACTCGTTGACCCCAAAAAATTATTCCCGTTCGAGGGGGTTGTAAGGAAGAGGCTTGGACGAAACACGGCCGGTTCGGATATCTCCCCAGTAAGCGTATGCCAGATAGGCCAACGGGTCATCGTGAAATCGCTCCATCAGTTTCAGTAAGTCCTTGCGAGACTTCTCCACGTAGTGCCAGTCGTACTTGACGATTGGCTCTGGTTTCTTCAGCTTCTCAATGCCGACACAATGAAAGACATAATGTCGTTGCGTGTCGTATGCCTCCAGTATCATGCCGGGCAGGCCGCCCAGCTTCCACGGGCCGTTGGAGACGGGGATTTCCAGCGTGTACCAAGCCTCGTAATCACGTCCCAAATATCTCGTAGTGGCTTTTTGACATTTATAGCCGTGAATCTGCCTCGCATCGGATGTGAACGTCCACGACAGTACGGGCAGGTCTTCTTCATAGACATAAACGTCCGCAGCAGGCGCTTGGACACGGGTGGTGACCAGCATTCTCTTTTTCTTCAAATCTTTATAAACCTCTGTTGCGCCCAACCCACGACTCTCGTCTGTACTCACATTGGCAGATTTGATTTCAGGATGGGGTGGATAATTATTGAACATTTTCGAGTACTTGGAACCGACCAGAAGGATAAGCTTATTCTCAACCGTTTTGCTCTCCACTGTATCATAGACGCAGGTCAACGTATAGCGAAATCTGTACGCTGCTTCATCCAATACAGTATATTTGTCGATTGGCAAATCTTTTATTCCGAGCGGCATTACGCCCGTAGGCGACTGGGCAAAACAACTCGTTGTAAATGCCAGCGCGACGATAATGAAGATAACTCGTTTCATAGGTTTATTTTTTAATGGATTTCTAATTATCATCTCCATATGCTCTTTTTTTCCAGAACGACGTGCTTTATCTCGCCGTTACGCCCTTTGATGTCCAGTACCTGAACGGGCTTTTCATAAATGCGAAACTCTTCCTCCCACGTATAACTGGCGACGTTCCTTCCGTTTACGGCTGTGATGGTGTCGCCCAACTCCATTCCCCCACGCGCCGCATCGCCGTCGTGAATTAACGAATGAACCACCCAACCCGGACCTATATCCGTACGGTTCTTGAATGTGTAGTCATACGAGTTGTTTTCAGGAGCATCAGCCTTGAAACGCTTGAGATAAAGGGCTTTGTTCTGGACATCAACCACCAGATTGTAGGACGACCAGATACGATTTCCTATCAACCCTAAATACTGATTTACATCACCAAGAGTGCCGACTCCGTCAGGCGAATATTCAACCGTTTTGTCCCTAATGGTGTCGCCTCCCAAAACGATATAGTCCGACTTCATCCTGACGTTGGAAACATTCGTCTGATTGCCAAGGCCATTCCGCATGGCATCACAGACAGATCTCTTGCCGGGAATCGAATCCATCTGAAACTTTTCGGCCGCTGCTGCCGTAAAGTGAACAACTCCAGGACTTCCTGTGTCCATCAGATAGGTTCCCTTGATGCTTTTCCCTCCGACCATCACCTCAGCCTCAAGCAGAATCCTGTTGTTTTCAGACTGAATGGGTATTCTTTCGTAGCCCTCAAGGTTCGGCTTGCCCTTCTTGTAGAGCTTCATAAAAGAATGCTCATAATTGAGCTCAAAGGGATACTGGTAAATATCCTTCAAGCCCCAGATGCCGTCAGCATAACGTCCCGCTATATCCCTCAGCTGATAGATGGGAATCATCTGATAGGCTTCCGTATGGTTTCCGAAGCTGACTTCTGTCGGTTTCTTGATGGTGAATATAGCCTGGACGATGGTTCTGCCTGCATTTCCTCCTGAACTCGCACGTCCGTTTGTTTTGGGTTTCCAGTTCGACTGCGTCAGGAAGACGCTGTCAACCCCCAAGATATTAGCGGCGCCCGTGTCGAACACCACACGACAATCTACGGAATCGTTTATCGTTGCCTGAACAAACAGATGATTCCTGTGCAGGAAGGGGATGCTGTCGTTCTGCAAAGTCCCTTGCGCAAAGCTGCCTGTGGCAAACGCCAATGCAAAGATTATTGATAGTTTTCGTTTCATCGTTCTTTATTAATTTATAGTTAAGAATTAAGAGTTAAGAGTTAAGAAAAAATGATTCGCTAACTTGTTGACCCAAAACGTCTATTCACGCTCGATGGGATTGTAGGGCGTTTTCCTATTATTGGCTGTGCTGTCCACTTGACCTTCTAATTGTGGTGAAAAATATATCACATAGGTATATGCATCGTCGTGCATCCACTTGATGAGCTTGTTCAGTTCCTCGCGGGTGGTTTTCTCATACTTTTTATAGTAATTGTATTTGACGATTGGCACCTTCTCTTTCAGTCGCTGGGCGCCCGTACATTCGAACACATAGTGCTGCTCGGCATCGGAAACGTTCAGAATCATCCCGGGCAGTCCGCCGAACTTCCAAGGGCCGTTCTGGACGGGGATGTCCTTCGTGAACCAAGCGGTGTAGTTGCGGCCGAGGAACGATGTGGTGGCTTTCTGGCACGTGTAACCCAATATCTTCCGTTTCTCGCGGGAAATCTTCCACGTCTGTTTGGAAAGTGCTTCCTCATAGATGAACGGTTGGCTGGGCGTCGTCAGCTTGACGGTTACCGTCTCCTTGCCCTCCTTCAGGTTTTTGAAAACCTCCGTTCCGCCCAACCCACGGCCTTCAGTCCATATCTTTTCGCCAGCTCTCATTTTATCAGGATCCTGCTCTGGTTCTGGCCAGATGCTCTCTGTCTTCACAAAATCTTTGCTCGCCAATACGATGAGGTCGTTTTCAAACCTCTCTCCTTTCTTCACATCGCGAAGGAAGTGGAGCTTAAAGGTGAACTTGTACTCCGCACTATCAAGTACAGTAAAGTTCTCTCTGGAGAACGGTATTATTTTATGAGTGCCTTGGGCACAGACGATTGACGCAGATGCAACCATCAGCATCAAAAGGGAGATAACAATTCGCTTCATAGTTCTATATATTATTACTTGTTAACTTGTTGACCTGTTGACTTGTTGACCCCAAGAATCTATTCCCGTTCAATGGGATTATAAGGCTGTTTGGCTGTTGCACCTTCTCGAATCTGTACCCTAACATTGGGGTCAGCGGATTGGATGTAAGCCATCAGGTCATCGTGCATCCGCTTGATTACCTTGTTCAGCTCCTTGCGGGTGGTCTTGATGTAGTTGAATTCGTATTTGACAATCGGCACTTTCTCCTTCAGTTGCTCAATGCCTGTACACTCGAACACATAGTGCCCTTCGGCATCGGCTACGTTCAGAATCATCCCAGGCAGGCCACCGAACTTCCAAGGGCCGTTGGAGATAGGTATATCCGTCGTAAACCATGCAGTATAGTCGCGTCCGAGAAAAGAAGTGGTGGCCTTCTGACAAGTATATCCCAGTATTTCTTGTGTTTCGTTACAGACCGTCCACGCCTGTTTGGGAAGCTCTTCTTCGTAGAGGAAGGGTTCGCGAGGTGTTCCTATAAGGACAGCCACAGCCATGGTTCCCTCCCTCAGGTTCTTGAATACCTCCGTGCCGCCTAAGCCACGGCCTTCGATGTTCTTGAACCCACCGTGTTCTTTCTCTATGTTATAGACATTCTCCATCTTCGAATAGTTGCTGCCTATCAATACACGAAGATTGTTTTCGCGTACTTTTCCTGTCTTCACATCGGAGATGAAGTGAAGCGTGTAGGAAAACTTATACTCCGCACTATCGAGCACGAAATACCTTTCGCTAACAAGGGGGAATATTCCGCCTATGCCTTGGGCATTCATAACGACAATTGACGCTACAAGCATCATTAAAAATGCGATAATCTTTTTCATTGTTCTAATATCTTGATTCATTTTTTCTAATTCCTCATTCCTAATAGTATAATCATTCCAATTCGATGGGATTATAGGGAAGTTCATCAGGGAGACCTACAAAAATTTGCTGGATATTCGGATGCAAGCTACGTTTATATCCCTCATAGTCTTTGTGGACACGCCTCATGGTTTTCCATATATCAGTCCTTCTGGCTTTCTGCAAATTCCAATCATAGCGGCAGATAGGCTCCCTCTTGTCCAACGATATTATCTCAATGCAAGTAAACACGTAGTGACCCTGCAAATCACTCACCTCCAGTATCATACCCGGCAAGCCGTAGAACTTCCACGGCCCTTCAGGAACAGGGATATCCAGCGTGAACCATGCCGTATAATCACGCCCCATATAAGAGGTCGTAGCCTTCTGACACGAATAGTCATTAATGGTGCGGAACTCCTCGCAAACCGTCCATTGCTGAGCTGGAAAAGCCTCCTCATACGTCCAAAGGTAATCGTCTCCGGGAACCTGTGTGATAACCTCGGCCTTCCTTGACTGATAGTTTTTGTACACAAAAGTTCCGCCCAGCCCTTCCGAGTTGACAAGAGGCCATGAACCCTTAGTAATGGGGCGGCTCCTCAGCTCGCCGTTGTGGAAAAAGGAGTACTTTTTTCCTACGACAAGCGAGAGTTTCTGAATCAAAGGGTCGTCCGGACGAGTCGTATCTACCACGCAGCGGAGTTGGTAAATGAAACGGTAGTCTGCGCTGTCAAGCGTCGCGACCTGCTTCTTTGCAAAATAAGAATCAATAGCGATACCTCCCGGGTATTGTGCTATGCACACAAAAGGAAAAGAACAAGTCAGAACGACGAATACGAAAGCTATTTTGCAAATATTCTTGCCAGTCTTTTTCATTGTTGAAAGGGTTTTGATGATTGGATAATCGGATATCGTGACTTTCTTTGTTACAAAAGTACACGAAGCCCCATTTTTCAACAAAAAAACAGCGCTGCAAAAGCGCTGCAATTTGCAAACGGCTGTTTTTCAGAGAAAGGTCTGGTCAGACTTTACTCAGATTGAAAAGGAAGAAGACTAAGACTGAAAAATCAGATTGAAAAGTTCCTCAGGCATTTTGGCCTTGAGGCGGGTCTTGCGTCCCCGAAGGGTGGAGTCGGTGACGTAGAGACACTTGGCCATCACGGACGTGGGGAGGCGGAGGGTGGAAAGCAGACAGAAGAGCACTTCGTCGTTGTTGACCTTAGTAGATGAGCTCTTGATGTCGTGCGCGATGTCGCTGAAGGCGGTACGGATATCATTGACGATGGCAGCACCCTGCTCGGCAGAGAGCACGTAAGCATCGTCGTCCATAGCCGCCCCGAGGTACTTTGCCGACGGCATTGCCCAGAATTGCGTCGCACACGCTGCAATCCGCTGCCGATAAGCGTCAACCCACGAGATAGCCTCCGAGCCATTCCCTGAACTTTTATCTGAAGTCTGACAGTCTGAAGTCTGGGAGTCTATGCTCAACTCTTCCTTCAACCGACGGAAATAAGCCATACGTCGGCGGTCACGTAAACGGAAGATAACGAGCAGCACGAGAGCGATGACCAACACAGGCACTGCCACCCAGAGCGCACGGCGCAGGATGACCTGCTCAGCCGTCTGCCGCTTCGGAGCTACGAAGGTGGAGGGAATACCGAAAGGCGACATCGGGTCGGCGGGACGGCTGAATTGCGTAACAGAGATAAAAAGGCTCGGCTCGTCGAAAGCGCAGTAGCCGTAGTGGAGCGTGCCGATGGTGTCGCCGCGATGGAGCCGCGTGCCCTGCGGCAAGCCCCGTTCACGCATAAAGCCGGTGAAGCGCACCTCGCGGCTGTCGATGCTCAGCGCGACATAGCCGGAGATATACTTGGGGTCGATTTCGCCCGAGGCAACATAAGAATCAAGTTCGTGAAGGGCTTCGTCGAAGGTCATATCTCCCCTGAACGGAGTGCCCGCTGCCCGCACGATGGGTCTCGACCAGGGATAGTGATAGAAGAGCCCCATAATCATTACGGTGGCATCCTCGGGGCAGAGGACGGGCGTTCCCTCGGGTGCCGTGAGGAACAAGGCGTAGGGATTCTTCCACTTTCCGATTTTCTCGTTAGGCCGCCTAAGGATGCCCTCGCCTGCCTGATACCCCGCCAGCGGCCATAGCCACACGCTGTCCGTCCACGCCGTCTCTATCCGCGCCTTCGGGGCAGACTCGGGCATAGGCTGCTCCGCCTGGCGCTCCGTCGCCCGCTCACCAGGTGCCGGTGGCAACCCGCACGACGTAACGCAGCCTGCTAGCATCAGTAGCAGAGCCAAGAAAGGGAGATATCGGCGCAAACTTTTCATACATCTGTAGAATTCTGCTGCGAAGATACAACAAGGCAAGCAAATAAACAAAAAAACTTTTGCTTCGATTGTTACGGATGCAAAATAAGTGCATTTTTTGAAGAACAGCGTTCCATGGTGGAAGCCTGTTGAGAAAAACAACCATTATCTTTGTCGCAGAAAAACAACATGAGGATATGAAAGAGAAAAACGCAGTCCGTTTCCTGTCAGAACGCAGTGCATTCAGTTGCGAACGCAGTGCGTCCGCGCGCAAACGCAGTGCATTCACGCATAGACGCAGTGCGTCTGCGCATGAACGTAGTGTGCGCGCGAGAGGACGTCGTTCAAACCAGCCAGAAAAGGTTCTTTGGCGGCACCAACCGTGCAAAAACCGTGCACCAACCGTGCACTTACCCTGCACTTGGATGATACCAAAATTTTGTTTAACAAATTGAAATACGATGAACTATGACGAAAAAAGAGGTTTTTTTTCGGAGACTTGAGCATTTTTCCTCTCGTACGGGCGCGCGCATGATATGCGACTACGGGAAACCCCACATGATGGTTTGCCATAGCATGGGGCTGAAGAAGTACACCAAGGCGCTGCTTTATGGCATACAGAACCGCTCCACGGGACGGCGGATTGTTAAACCCTAATCTGACATTAATCCTAACGACCGATTTGGGTTAAGTGGCTTGGTCATGGTTTCATCTGCAAGACAGCCCATGGCGCGTACAAAAAAGATAACAAAGGCATCCGCATCCTCGCGTGTGTGCGCGGGGAAAGCGATACCATGCAGAAAACAATCATCAAAAACGTATGAAAATACTATGTATCAGCGAAAAAGGAATAAAAAAAGTATCCGCCAAGTGCACGCTAAGTGCAGGGTAAGTGCAGGGAAAGTGTCGTTTTTGTGCCACATGGAGCTGCGTATGCCGCGGTTTGAGGGTCGTTTGACTACAAAAAACGTCAGTATAGCATGTGGAATTGCGATTTTTTGTGTACTTTTGCAGCCGTTATGAAGAAGAAAATAGCATTGATTTTGCTGTCTGTCGTGATGGGGCAGGCAGCCCTATATGGACAAAAGACGTTTACGGTGAGCGGCTATGTGACCGATGCCGAGAGCAGCGAGACGCTCATCAGCGCCACGGTGCTCGACCTGCGCAGCGGCCTGGGAGCGGTGACGAACGCCTACGGCTTCTACTCGCTGACGCTGCCTGAAGGCGAGGTGGAACTGGTGACGCGCTACATAGGCTACCGCAGCCGCACAGACGCCTTCCGCCTGGAGGGCGACACCGTGCTGGCGCTGCCCCTGCTGCCGATGGCTGAGCTTGACGAGGTGGAAATCATCGGCAACCGGCTCGATCTGGGCGTGGCGGGCTCGCAGATGAGCGCCATCGACATCCCCGTGGAGCAGATAAAGGCCGTGCCCGCCCTGTTTGGCGAGGCGGACGTGCTGAAGGCCCTGCAGTTGCTGCCGGGTGTGCAGAACGGCTCCGAGGGCTCAGCAGGGCTTTATGTGCGCGGCGGAGCTCCCGACGAGAACCTGCTGCTGCTTGACGGCGTGCCGGTGTATAACGTCAACCACATGTTCGGCCTCTTCAGCGTCTTCAATCCCGATGCCATCAAGAACGTCACTCTCTACAAGGGCAGTTTCCCCGCCCACTACTGCGGACGCCTGAGCAGCGTGGTGGACATCCGCATGAAGGACGGCGACATGTATAAGTGGCACGGAAACGTCAGCGTGGGCTTCGTGTCGTCGAAGCTCAACATCGAGGGCCCCATCGTGAAGGGCAAGACGTCCGTCAACATCAGCGCACGCCGTACCTACAGCGACATTTTCCTGAACACCGCCCTCTGGGGAGCCGACCTCTTTGACAAGGAGATAGAGCTGCACGGCGCCATGGTGGGCTACTACTTCGACGACCTGAACGTGAAGCTCAACCACAAGCTGAGCGACCGCGACCGCCTCTACGTCAGCTGGTACAACGGCGACGACGACATCTACTTTCGTATGCGCGAGCGCGAAGGAAAGGACTACTCCCTCAAGACCCGCTTCAGCTGGAAGTGGGGCAACATGGTGGGCGTCGCCCGCTGGAACCACGTCATCAACTCGAAACTCTTCATGGACGTCAGCGCCAACTACACCCAGTATCGCCACCACATGGGCATCAAGCTGGACGAACAGGACAAGCGCAGTAAGCTGACGCAGCACATGGCCATCGACATGCGCTCGGGCATCTTCGACGAGACCGCCCGCGCCGACTTCCACTGGAGCCCTACACCGCAGCACGAGGTGCGCTTCGGCACCTTCTACACCCATCATCTGTTCCGCCCCGACGTGGCCACCGTGGCCTTCAACGTCAAACAGGAGCAGACGGCCGACACCGATGCCTATAACGAGGAGACGAAAACCCGCAGCGGACAGCAGGACATCGATGCCCACGAGGCACAGGCGTACATCGAAGACAATATGACGCTGTGGGACGTGGTGAAGGTGAACGCTGGCCTGAGCACCTCGTTCTTCCACGTGGGCGGACGCAGCTACTTCTCGCCCGAGCCCCGTCTGAGCGGACGTGTGCTGCTGGCTGACGACCTCTCGCTGAAGGCAGGCTATGCCTACATGAGCCAGTACGTCCACCTGCTCTCGAACAACAGCCTCTCGCTGCCCACCGACCTCTGGGTGCCCGTCACCGAGCGCATCCTGCCCGAAAAGTCCCACCAGTGGGCATTGGGCCTCTTCTATAACCTCAAGGACTACTGCGACCTCAGCCTCGAGGGCTACTACAAGCGCTCGGACAACCTGCTGGAGTACCGCGAGGGCGTCAGCTTCATGACGGGCAGCGTCGATTGGCAGGACAAGGTGGCCATGGGACGCGGCTGGAGCTACGGCATCGAGCTGATGGCACAGCGCTCGGTGGGCAAGCTAAACGGCTGGGTGGCCTACACATGGAGCCACACACGCCGCCTATTCGACCGCGAGGGCATGGTGCTCAACAACGGACGCCCTTTCAACGCCAAGTACGACCGCCGGCACGAGGTGGACATCACGGGCAACTACACGTTCTCCGACCGCTTCGACCTCAGTGCCACGTGGGTCTATGCCACGGGTAACTGCGGCACCGTCTATACGCAGTATTTCGTCGCACCAAGCGATGGCGATGGTTGGTACTCCACCCTGGGCTATGCCCCCGAGCGGAACAACTTCCGCCTCAACCCCTATCACCGTCTCGACCTCGGCTTCAACTTCCACCGCATCCTTGCCAAGCGCGTGCGGCGTACGCTGAACATCAGCGTCTATAACGCCTATAACAACAACAACCCCTTCCTCATCTACACCGACGAGGAGTACAACCAGCAGAACGACACCTGGCGCACCACCCTCAAGCAGGTATCTCTCTTCCCCATCATCCCCACCATCAGCTACGGGCTGGAATTCTGATGTATATAGTTAAGAGTTAAGAATTAAGAGTTAAGAAAAAATGCATCATTACATCTCCCATCAATCTATAGCGCAGCGTTCTACAGGCCGCAGGCCGTTCTACAGCACAGCGTTCTATTTCTTTTTCATTTTTCATTTTTCATTACTGCTGCTCTTCTTCACCGCCTGCGAAAAGGAGATTACCTACCACGGCCCCGACGAGCAGCCTATGCTGGTAGTGAACATCCTTGCCGAAGCGGGTAGCCCCGTCGCGGTGGAGGTCTCCCGCAGCGTCTTCTTCCTCAAAGTCAGTGAGGAGAATACTGCCGACCTCAACCTCAGGGACGCCGCCGTGAGCCTCTCCATCAACGGAACCTCTGCCACCCTTGCCTACGACCCCGAATATAGCGCCTATCTCGACTCGCGTCTCCTCCGTGAGGGCGACGATGTTTCCGTCGTCGTCACCCATCCCACTTATGGTAAGGCTACGGCATCTATGACGGTTCCCGTGGCTGCCCATGCTCACTTCGACAGCCGCTTCACCGCATACATCCCGAAGGATTCGGCCACGACCGCCCAAGTCTATACGTCGGTTGACACCCACGCCCGCACCGACTCTGTGTGGCACGCCAGCCTCGTCATTGACGACATTAAGGGCTCCACGGGCTTTTACCGCCTCACCATCAACCCTTCCTATACGTTCCGTGTCAAGGAGAGCCCGGGACTTTTCTTCCTAACCTACAATGGCTACGTGGACTATATTGATGGTGAAAACGGCACAGCAACCATTCAGGCGGGTGTCTCCTACACGCTACCTTCCTCCACGAAATATGTGCTTGACGCTAACAGCACCGATCCTATCGATGATCTCCTCGGCATCATCCCCGGACTGGATGACAGCGGCGATGGCTATTACAGCTACCCCTCCTCCTATCTTTTTACAGGAGACTATTTCAATACCGAGGGCAGCACGGCCATCACCTTCGACATCTATATGCATACTCCTTTCTGGAGTGGCGGAAAGGACTATTTCTATCATCCTGACTGGCACTATTATGAGAAAGCCTATTATCTCAGCGATGTCTATTACGACGAGGTGGAGGACCCCATGGAAGACGTGGATTACGGCAATCCCTGGGACATCCTCGACCCCGACATCGTCTATACCGTCAATGCTACGTTGGAGACGCTGACGCCCGAATACTACTACTATCTGAAGTCCGTTGAGAAATACGACAATTCCACGTGGTCGCCCTTCTCCGAGCCTGTGCAGATCACCTGCAACATCGATGGCGGCATCGGCATCATGGCCGCTACCTCTGAGCGCAGTTTCTCCGTCTCCCGTGCCTACACTTTCCCCGTTGGTAATTAAGGTTCTTTAGATCCTTAAGGTCCTTAAAGACGTTAAAAAATAAAGTCATTAACCCCCAATAAACTCTCCCAATGAAAAAGCTCCTTCTTCTTCTCCTTGCAGGGCTGCCGTTCATCATCAGCGCCCAGGGCACTCTTGACGACTACAACCGTGCCTACGGTATGCGCAACCGCTACAGCAACGACAAAATCATCAATGCCAGCGTTGAACCCCATTGGCTGGCTGGCACGCACTCGTTTTGGTACATGCGCCACACCCCTGATGCCACATCGTACCTTCTCGTCAATGCCGACAAGGGTACATCAAAGCCCCTCTTTGATGCTGCTAAACTTGCCAAATTGCTCACCAAGGAATCAGGGCAAGCGGTGAAGGCTGACAAACTGGACCTTCAGCGTCTTCGTGTCAATGCAGCAGGCGACACCCTCCGTTTCTCCTCCGCGGGAAAGAACTGGATTTACCTCGTCAAGAAGAATTCGCTCAAGAGCGAGGAAATGTCCATGCAGATGCCAGGAGGCCGTGGATTTCGGGCACCAACCCAGCAGCGCCATTGGATGGAAGTCGACGACGAGAAGGGCGGCATGGAAGTACCCTCGCCTGACGGCAAGTGGGTGGCGTTCATCCGCGATGCGAACGTCTGGGTGCGTCCCGCACACGGCGGCAAGTCTCGCGCCCTCAGCATCGACGGCACGCTGGGGCACTACTATTCCTCGTGGCTTCGCTGGTCGCCCGACAGCCGATACGTTGCTGCCAACAAGATTCTCCCCGTTGCCGAGAAGCGCTACGTCTATTACGTGGAATCGTCGCCCACCGACCAAAGCCAGCCCAAGCTGCACAAACAGGAGTATGCCAAACCCGGCGACGAGCTGATGCAGAAGACGCCTTGCATCTTCGAGGTGGAGACGGGGCGAAACGTCATTCCCTCCACGGAGCTGTTCACCAACCAATACGACCTGGGTGGCCCCACTTGGAACGAGGACAGCCGCGCTATCCGCTTTGAGTTCAATGCCCGCGGACATCAGGTGTATCGTCTGCTGGAGCTTTCGGCTGAGACGGGTGAGGTACGCACATTGGCCGAGGAGACGAGCGATAAATACGTCAACTATCCCCGCCTCTGGAACCGCTTCCTGAAGGATGGCAAGCGCTTCATCTGGAGCAGCGAGCGCGATGGCTGGCAACACCTCTACCTCTACGACCGTGCTACGGGGAAGCCCATCAACCAGATTACGAAAGGTGAATGGTATGTGCGCCAAGTACTCCATGTGGATGAGGAGAACGAGGTTATCTACTTCACCGCCAATGGCGTTCATGCTGCTCCCTATGGAGCAGCCTCCGGCGAAGACCCCTATTTCATTCACTACTATAGCATCCGCTTCGATGGCTCGGACATGAAAGACTTGACGCCCGTGGAAGGACACCATCGGGCTGTATTCTCCGATGACTATGCCTATCTGATAGATACCTGGTCCACCGTAGCTGAGGCTCCCCAAACGGTGTTGCGCCGAACGGCTGACGGCAGCGTGGTGAAGGAACTGGAGAAGGCTGACATCAGTCGACTGGTAGAGGCTGGCTGGAAGGCGCCCGAGGTGTTTGTTGCTCCCGGACGCGATGGCAAGACGAACATGTGGGGACTCATTGCTCGTCCCACGAACTTCGACCCCTCGAAGAAATATCCCATCGTGGAGTATATTTATCAGGGTCCGGGCGACCAATATGTGCCCAAATCGTTCCAAGCCTTTAACTACTACATGACTCCCTTAACGGAACTGGGCTTTATCGTTGTGATGGTGGACGGCATGGGAACATCGTTCCGCAGCCGCGAATTTGAGAACATCTGCTGTCGCAACCTCAAGGATGCCGGCATCCCCGACCATATCGCGTGGATAAAGGCGGCAGCAGAGAAATATCCCTACATGGACATTGACCGTGTGGGCATCTACGGCTGTTCGGCAGGAGGACAGGAGTCGCTCACGGCCACATTGTTCTACCCCGAATTCTATAAATGCTGCTACAGCGCTTGTGGTTGTCACGACAACCGTATGGACAAAATCTGGTGGAACGAGCTCTGGCTGGGCTATCCTATCGGGGAACAGTATAAGGAGGGGTCAAATGTGGAGAATGCCCATCTGCTGCAACGTCCGCTGATGCTCGTTGTGGGTGAGTTGGACGACAACGTCGATCCTGCCTCCACGATGCAGGTGGCAAATGCCCTCATCAAAGCAAACAAGGACTTTGAACTTGTTGTCATTCCCGGTGCACACCATACGGTAGGCGAAGCCTTCGGCGAGCATAAACGCTACGACTTTTTCGTGCGTCATCTGCTCGGTGTCACCCCTCCCGCATGGACAGAAGTAAAAACAAAATAAAGATTATCTCAAATGATGGAACTCAACGAACTGCAAAAAGACTGCGCACGGAGACAGAAAAAAGGACTGCACTTCATCGTTGCATCCATAGTGATTTGGAGCATCATTCTTGTTGTCTTTCTCTCCAATCTAACAATAGAACAGAAGAACCTTTTCACCTTCTGCTGCTCTGCCGTATTGTTTCCATTGGCGTGGATGCTGTCAAAAGCCTTGAAAATAGACTTTCAGGGTAAGGGCAACCCACTCACGAAGGCGGGCATCCTGTTCAGCATAAACCAGTTGCTCTATATTTTGATAGCCATGTGGGTGTTTGCGGCTGTGCCCGACAAAATGCTGATGGTTTATGCCATGATTTTTGGCGCTCACCTGATGCCGTTCTCCTGGCTCTATCAGTCAAGAAGCTACTTAATCTTCTCTATCGTCATTCCCATCCTGTCGCTCATCATCGGACTGACATGTCCTCCACATTTGTTAGCCGCTCTGATGATTTTGGTAGAAATCGTCTTCTCCGTTTGCCTTTATGTTGAATGTAAAAAAAATCCATCATGAAATCCATCAAAACCCTTCTCATCGCCCTGTTTGTTACCATGCCTGCCATTGCTCAGGTGGGCTATGTTCCTTCGGAAGCCAACAAGGCTGCCCGTGCTGAGTTCGAGAATGCCCGTTTCGGCATCTTCATTCACTGGGGTATATACTCCATGCTGGGCGACGGCGAATGGGCCCAGCAGGTACAGAACCTGCCCTATGCCGAGTATAGTCGTATCGCTGCAGGCTTCTATCCCTCGAAGTTCAATGCTGCCGAGTGGGTGAGCGCCATCAAGGCCAGCGGTGCTAAGTACATCACCATCACCAGCCGCCATCACGATGGATTCTCCATGTTCGGCACGAAAGCCAGTCCATATAATATTGTAGATGCCACACCTTTCAAGCGGGACGTCATCGCCGAACTCTCGAAGGAGTGCCATAAGCAGGGTCTCAAGCTCCACTTCTACTACAGCCACCTCGACTGGGGACGTGAGGACTACTACCCCCTCGGTCGTACGGGTTGGGGTACGGGGCGCCAGATTGCCGCCGAAGGAAAGAAGGACCATCCGGCCACACAGCTCAAGCGCAGCTACCTCGACTTCATGAACACGCAGCTAACGGAGTTGCTCACGAAGTATGGCCCCATTGGAGCTATCTGGTTCGATGGCGTTTGGGATCAGGATGCTTTTCCGCGTGAGGAACAGCCCAGCATTTGGAATCTCTACGAGCAGTATGCCCTCATCCATCGCTTGCAGCCTGCCTGCCTCATTGGCAACAACCATCACCTGCTCCCCTTCGAGGGTGAGGACATTCAGATATTCGAGCAAGATATCCCGGGGCAGAACGAAGCCGGGCTCTCTGGTCAAGAAATCTCCCGCCTCCCCCTCGAAACCTGTAAGACGATGAACAACAGCTGGGGTTATAACATGCGCGACAAGAACTATATGTCGCCCAAAGGTGTCGTCCAGTACCTCGTCCGCACCGCAGGAAAGGGAGCAAACCTGCTGCTGAATGTCGGCCCGCGTCCCGATGGCACCCTGCCAGAAGAGGCTTTGGAAAGGCTGAAGTATATCGGCGAATGGCTCGGCACCTATGGCGTGACTGTCTATGGCACGGATGGTGGCTGCATCGATGCGCAGGAGTGGGGCGTTACCACACAGCGCGGCAAGACGCTCTACGTTCATCTGCTGCCGCAAGCCGACAAAGCCCTCCCCGAAGTTCTTCAGCTCGGTATCCCCAAGTCAAAGAACAAACTCAAGGCTGCAAAGCTATTTGACGGCGGGGCGAAGGTTCCTTTCAAGCAGACGTCACAGGGCATCACTCTTACGCTACCTCAGCTTGCTGCCGCTTCTCCTGACATCATTCTCGAGCTCACTTTTGCCAAAGAACTATAGTACACCATGAAGTCCCCTTTTCTCCTTCTCACCTTGCCCCTGCTGCTCCTTTCTTCCTGCGGACAGCCATCGGACAATCTCCCTCTTGCCGAGCGGCGTGCGGCTTTGCCCGAGTTTGAGGAGAGCGTCTGGCAGCCACTCGAAACACCTACGTTTACGTACGACGTACACCGCTATCTGGAGTTCCTCTACTCCTACCTACCGCTGCCCGATATGGCCATGAAGCCTTTTAACTATTGGGCAAAGCAGGTAGAATCTGCCTTGAAGGTTCGGCATGAGATGGGGTGGAATGTTCCTGAAAAGGAGTTTCGCCATTTCGTTCTCCCTCCGCGAGTCAACAACGAGGACCTTGATGACTTCCGCACCGTATGGGCTGATTCGCTCTGCCGACGTGTGAAGGGAATGAGCATGTACGACGCCGTGTTGGAAATCAACCACTGGTGCCACGAGCAAGCTACGTATAAGCCCTCTGATGCACGCACCTCCAGCCCGCTGGCTACCATCGCTACGGGTACAGGGCGCTGTGGTGAGGAGAGCGTGCTGGGCGTGGCTGCCTTGCGTGCTGTCGGCATCCCTGCGCGACAAGTCTATACGCCCCGCTGGGCTCACACCGACGACAACCACGCGTGGGTGGAAGCCTGGGTGGATGGAAAGTGGTACTTCCTCGGTGCCTGCGAGCCCGAGCCGCGCCTCAACATGGCATGGTTCAATGCCCCCGTCAGCCGTGCCATGCTGCTGCACACCCGCGTCTTTGGCGACTATAAGATTGACAAGAACGAGGACATCATTGACCAAAGCCCCCTTCACACCGAAATCAACGTCATTGCAGGCTATGTGCCCACACGCCGGAATGTTGTTACGGTGCTTGACAAGGAGGGCAAACCCGTCGAAGGGGCTACGGTGGAATTCAAAATATACAACTACGCCGAGTTCTACACCGTCGCCACTTATTGCTCCGATGCTAAAGGGCAGGCGAGCCTCATGACGGGAAAGGGCGATTTGCTCGTCTGGGCCAGCAAAGACGGCATGTTCGGCTTTGCCAAAGCGCAGACGGATAAGACTGATGTCGTTCTTCAATACCCTGTAGGGAAGCGC
>Ga0310690_10005641_pt1 | contig 16856 bp, 10 predicted proteins | sample AusTroGonzalo_MG_2_FD_207661 | JGI IMG/M metagenome (GOLD analysis project Ga0310690, IMG submission 207661) | Bovine rumen microbial communities from tropical cattle in Woodstock, Queensland, Australia - Gonzalo_04 (v2) (version 2) | ecosystem: Host-associated > Mammals > Digestive system >... | reverse complement strand
TTCGAAAGAAGTTCCTCCTTCCAGTCGGGCTACGCCCTCCCTACAGGAGGAACTTCTTTCAGCCCACAAAGATAGCACTTCCGCTAATTTTTCCACCCTCCCGTGTCTACTTTATTAATAGCAGCAAGAACCCTTTTTCGGACAAAAAAAATCCCGCCCAAACGAGCGGGATTTTTCAGTTTTTAAGGTCGGCCCTTCGACGGGCTCAGGGACCTTAGCTTAATCGATGGTCCAGGTCGAGCCGCTGTTCAGCAGGTCATCCATGTTGTGGATCTTCGAGGCGGCCTTCTCGTTGGCGATGACTTGGTCAAGGCTGTCGTTGAAGGTCGGGGCTTTCACATCGCGGATGACGCCGATGGCGACGGGGAAATGAGGCGGCATCATGTGTGCCAACATCATGTGGATACCCGTGTCTTCGGTGGTCTTGTCGTGGACGAGCAGATCCTTCTCGGTGATGCCGTTCTCGCCGATGGTGACCACTTCAAGTTGGTTGCCATTGAGGCGGATACCCTTGTCGCGGTTCTTGCCGAAGATGAGCGGCTGGCCGTGGACGCACTTCACCTGCATGTCGTCGCGGACGTCCTTGCCGGTGATGTTCTCGTGCACGCCGTTAGAGAAGATCATGCAGTTTTGCAGGACCTCAGTCACGGCGATGCCGTCGTGCTTGTACGACTCCCAGAAGATCTCGCTCAGCTCCTTGGGGTTGATATCCACGCCACGGGCAAAGAAGGTAGCTTTAGCACCGATTGCAAGTTCGCCGGGATTGAACGGATCCTCGTAGGTGCCTTGCGGCGAAGTCTTGGTCTTCGTGCCACGGAAGGTGCAAGGCGAGAACTGACCCTTGGTCATACCGTAGATACGGTTGTTGAACAGGATCAGGTTGATGTCGATGTTACGACGGCAGGCGTGGATGAAGTGGTTGCCACCGATGGCGGTGCAGTCGCCGTCGCCGGTGATCATCCACACGCTGAGGTTCGGGTTGGCCAGCTTCACGCCAGTGGCGGCAGCGGCAGCACGACCGTGGATGCTATGGAAACCATAGGTGTTCATGTAGTAAGGAAAACGCGAAGAGCAGCCGATGCCGCTGACCACAACGATGTCTTCCTTCTTCTTGCCCAACTTCGGGAAAATGTCCTGAACAGCCTTCAGGATGGCGTGGTCACCACAACCGGGGCACCATTTCACCACCTGATCGCTTGCAAAATCCTCTTTAGTCAACATGACTTGATTTTCGATATTCTGATTTTCCATAGTCGTCTTATTTTAAAAGGTCGTTAAACTTAGCCTCAAGCTCGCCGATGGTGAACGGCAGGCCCATCACCTTATTGAATTGCTCGCACTTGTACTCGGGGAAGTTCAGGCGCAGGTACTTGGCGAACTGGCCGCGGTTGATTTCGCAGACCACGATCTTCTTGTGACCTTGCAGCACTTCTTCGGTGTTACGCGGCAGCGGCATGATGTAGTCGAAGTGGGCGTGAGCGATGCTCTTGCCTTGCTCCATCAGACCCTCGACGGCGGTGCGGACGGTGCCGTAGGTACCGCCCCAGCTCACCACGAGCAGGTCGGCGTTCTTGTCGCCGTAGATCTCCTGCAGCGGGATGTCGTTGGCCACACGGGCGATCTTCTCTTCACGAAGTTCAGTCATCAACTGGTGGTTCTCAGGATTGGTCGACAGGTTGCCCTTGCCGTTTTCCTTTTCCAGACCACCGACGCGGTGACGCAGGCCAGGCGTGCCCGGGATAGCCCATTCGCGGCGGAGCCATTTCTCGTCGCGGCGGTAAGGCATGTAGTTCGGGTCGTCGGCTTTGGCCAGCGGAGGCGTGATGCTCGGCAGGTCAGCCATCTTGGGGATGCGGAACACCTCGGAGCCATTGCCCAGTGAACCGTCGCTGAGCATGATAACGGGTGTCATGTGCTCCATGGCGAGACGGGCAGCTTCGTAAGCGGTGTAGAAGCAACCAGCAGAGCTGCGGGCAGCGATAACCACGAGTGGAGCGTCGCCGTTACGGCCGTAGAGGGCCTGCATAAGGTCGCTCTGTTCCATCTTGGTCGGCAGACCCGTGGAGGGACCGCCACGCTGCACGTCGATGATCACCAGCGGAAGCTCCGTCATCACGGCGAGGCCCATAGCTTCGCTCTTCAGCGAGAGACCAGGACCTGAAGTCGTCGTCACGGCGAGGCAGCCTGTGTAGGCGGCGCCGATCGACGACATGATGCCGGCGATTTCGTCTTCGGCCTGGTAGGCCTTGACGTTGAGGTTCTTGTATTTCGTCAACTCGGCAAGGATGTCGGTGGCAGGGGTGATAGGATAGCTGCCGAGGAAGAGCGGGCGGCCCGACTTCTCGGAGGCGGCCATCAGGCCCCAAGCGGCGGCGGTGTTGCCGGTGATGTTGCGGTATTTGCCTTTTTCGAGGTCAGCGGCTTCCACACGGTAGGTGTTCGTGAAGAGCTCCCAGGTGTCGGCATAGTGGTAACCGGCGTCGAGGACGGTGCGGTTAGCCTTGATCACTTGGTCCTTGCCTTTGAACTTGGTCTCAAAATATTTGTAGACGGTGTCGAGTTCGCGGTTGAACAAGTACATCACGATGCCGAGGGCAAACATATTCTTCGACTTGAGCATCGACTTGTTGTCCATACCGAAGTCTTTCAGGGCCTCTTTGGTGAGCTCTGAGATAGGGGCCTTGACCACCTGATAGTCGGCGAGGGTGCCGTCGACGGTCGGGTCGTCTTCATAGCCGGCCTTCTCGAGGGCCTTTTCGGTCACCGAGTCGGAGTCAAAGATGATGATGGTTCCAGGACGGAGCCAGCGCATGTTAGCCTTGATGGAGGCGGGGTTCATAGCCACGAGGACGTCGCAGAGGTCGCCGGTGGTGTGAACGGGTTTGTGTCCAAAGTGCACTTGGAAGCCAGAGACGCCAGCCACGGTGCCTTGCGGCGGGCGGATTTCAGCCGGATAGTCCGGGAAGGTAGCGAAATCGTTTCCGGCAAATGCTGTTGAATCCGAAAAAAGATTTCCGGTAAGTTGCATACCATCGCCCGAGTCGCCCGAAAAACGGATGACGACATGTTCAAGGGCAACAACCTTACTTTTTGCTGTCATATTTTCAATAATTTAAAGATTTCAAGATTTAAAATTTCAATATTTTAAATTCGGTGCAAAAGTAAGCAATAATAAGGTGCAAATCCAAACAAAACCGCTTTTTATTTTTCTTTTTAGAAGCATTTTCACACCATGTTAAATATCAACACCTTAGACCTTGTTGTTATTTAGACTGAATAAAAATTTCCGATTTGGGCATAATGGAATGAAAGTTGTAGTATTTTTGCGGCACGAAAACGAAAACTCAAAACAAACCTTTAAATTAAAAACATTATGGCTTACAAAATCACAGACAGCTGCGTTGCTTGCGGCACTTGCATTGACGAATGCCCGGTGGGCGCTATTTCGGAAGGCGACATCTATGTCATCGACCCTGACACCTGCGTTGGTTGCGGCACTTGCGCCGGCGCTTGCCCGAACGAAGCAATCGTTGAAGACTAATTGAATGGACATTAAACTGCATTAAAAGGGAAAGCCTGCCAATACTCCCTCCTGATGGGGAAAATGGCAGGCTTTTTTTATTTTTTTGTCAGTTTTGGGCAGTTTGGCAAACTATTTGCTATCTTTGCCTCGTTCTTTGAAAGAAACAAACTTAAACAAATAACCTAATTACTAACTTAAATCATTTAAAAATGAAGAAATTAGCTTTGGCACTTGTGTGCCTCCTCAGCGTTGCTTTCTTTGCAAGCTGCACCCCGGAAATCACGAATCCGGAACCTTCAATCGCCGTTAAGACTGGCGAGGGTTATATCAGCGATGGAGCCATCCTGAACCTCGACACTGAGTACAAACTCGGTATCATGGCTGCCTCCAACACCCAAACCATGAAAGAGTTGGCCAATTTCCGTATGGAAGTCAAGATTTTCAGCATGGAAGGCTTAGAGGTTGATTCCTACGATTCGACCTGGCTCATTAACGGTAGCGAATTCGAGTATGAAGAGACCTGGAGCTTCGGTGAAGCCAAGGATTTGGTTGGCACTGCCACTATTACCGCCACTGTTACCGACGTGGCCGGCAAGTTCAACAGCGTAAAGCTCGACATTTCCCTTAACCAGCCTGCACAGGATCTGGAGCCCGTCGATTTCACTTGGGTCAGAGTTAGCGGCAACCCTGGCGAAGGCCTTGAAGAACTTGGTCTGAAATGGGAAAGAAATGGCTCCAAAGAAGACTTTGCCGTCCTTGAACCCATGGAAGGTGCCATCCTTTATGGCTTCACTTCTGACGATTGGGGCGAGACGGTCACTGATCTTGACAAAGCCCAACTCTTCAGCCCCGAAAGCATGCATGTCACGATGGACAAATTCACGGGCGTTTCTGCCTGGAGCGACAAGGACTATGATTTTGTGCTTGGCACTGTCTACAACGGCGAGTACAACCTGATCCACATCACCAGAGGCGAAGTTGACAACAACGGCGCAGCTGGTACCACTGTTAAAATCCTGGGTCAAGTCAAATAAGTCGAACTGACTCTTAACAGAAAAAAAAGACCTGGCAAGATGTCAGGTCTTTTTTTATTATTCTGCGAAAGCGTGACTGATCTTCCGGTTGATTTGCAGCAGCCGCTTTTCGTTTAATTTGATAACGGCGCGGTCGTAGGTCATCAGTCCGTTCAGCTCGGTCTCGCAGTCGGTGGTCTGCGTATAGACCGCCGCCGAGAAGCCTTGGAAGGCCATCTTGTACAACTGCTCGGCATACTCCACATAGGTGTCGGTCACCTTCTCCTCGCTGTCAAACTCCACATAGCCCCAGCCTTGGTCTTTCACCCAGGTGTGGCCTTCTACCTTGCGTCCGATGCCACCATATTCACCCAGCACCGTGGCACGTGTGGGGTCATAAAGCATCATCTTCGGCTCGGGATAATGGTGCAGGTCGAGGATGTCGCCGCACTGGTAGAAGTTGCCGCCCGAGGCGGGATTGACCAAGCGCGTCGGGTCGAGTTTCTTGGTCATCGCCACGATTTCAGGGGTCTTGAACTGTCCCCACGACTCGTTGAAGGGCACCCAAACACCGATGCAGGGCTGCGACTTCAGGCTGTTGATAATCTCCATCCACTCCTTTTTATAGCATTCCTCCGACTCGAGCGTGCGTAGGCTCTCGGGGCCTTGGTAATACTGCGTGGTCTGCCACTCGGGGCCGCGACCGCCGCTGGGCATGTCCTGCCAAACGATCATCCCGATGCGGTCGCAATGGTAGTACCAACGTGCCGGCTCCACCTTCACATGCTTGCGAATCATGTTGAAGCCCAAATCCTTGGTCTTCTGGATATCATAGGCCAAAGCCTCATCGGTGGGAGCAGTGTAAAGACCGTCGGGCCACCAGCCTTGGTCGAGAGGACCGAACTGGAAGATGGGAAGCCCGTTCAAGGTGAGGCGCACAATACCGTTGTCGTCGCGCTGCATGCCAAAGCTGCGCATAGCGAAATAGCTGGTCACCTCGTCGATCACCTTGCCCTTGCGCAACACTTTTACCTTCATATCATAGAGGAACGGATGGTCGGGCGTCCAGCGCAGGAAGTCCTCGGGCATGTTCACCTCCACAGGTTGTCCGTTGATGGATTTGCCCATTGCTACTTTCTGCCCTTCATACAACACCTCCACCTGATAGAGGTCGTCCTTGGTCAGGTTGGAGAAATCCACCTCCACCTTGACCGTGGCCTTGTCAAAATCAGGCGTGGTGACGAGGTTTTGGATGTAGTCCTCAGGCACATATTCCAGCCATACCGTCTGCCAAATGCCTGTCACCGAGGTGTAGAAGATGCCACGCGGCTTGATGACTTGCTTGCCATGCGGGATGTAGCTGCTGTTGGTCGGGTCCCAAACGCGGACGACCATATCGTTTTGCTTGCCTTTCAGGGCTTGTGTGATGTCGAAGGTGAAAGGCGTGTAGCCGCCCGTATGCGAGCCTACCTTGATGTCGTTCACCCAGACGTCCGTCATCCAGTCGACAGCACCGAAATGCAGCAAGATGCGGCCGTTCTTCCAGTTGGCTGGCACGGCGAAGGTCTTCTGATACCAAAGTGCGTTGTCGGGACCGACTTCTTTTTGCACGCCCGACAGCGACGACTCGATGCAGAAGGGCACGAGGATGTCGCCCTCATATTTCGCTGGAGCCTTCTCCCCTTTTGCGGTGATGGCATACTGCCAAAGGCCGTTGAGGTTCTTCCAATCGGGACGCACCATCATCGGGCGCGGGTATTCGGGCAAGGCGTTCTCGGGCGACACTTGCGCGGCCCATCGTGTCTTGATCTTATCGCCAACGGGGGCATATTGGGCGAAAGCGATGTTTGCTAAGAGCATTGATAGAAGTAAAAGTTTGATTTTCATAATATTTAAAGATTTAATATTCAAAATTCAAAGATTCCCTTCGGGAAATCGAAGATTCGACGCAGTCAATGGAGTGTTGTCATTGTTTCATATCGCGGCGGCCTCATTCTCCTGATGACTTGCAAGCCTTCAAGCCGCCGCCTTACATGCCTTGATCGCCTTGCCATTCCCCGCAGGGGAAACGCTTTGCGTTCGACGTAGTCAATCTCATTCATCATTCATTTCCTTACTAAAAGCTTCGGCGGCGGCGATAAGGCTGTGGACAGCATGAGGAAGCAGTTCCTCAATTTGTGGTGTGGAATCAAGCACCTGCTCGTAACACATCCACACCGAGGCGCCCTTTTCTTTGCCATCCTCAAACTCATAGAGCACCGCCTTCACCACCTTGTAGCGCCAGTTGACATTGTTACAGGCCATAATGGCCCGCGCGAAATTGTCGTCGGTCACATCGAAGACACCGGGCAGGATGAGGCGGAAAAACATCGGGTCGTCGGCATCGTTCCAAAGGAGGAAATTCCAGCCTTCGTAGGTGAAATTCAGGCCCAAATCGTTCTTTTTGGGAGCGATGCCTTTCGTTTTCAAGTATCTCGACACCAATGTCTTAGCGTTCATCACAATAGTTATTTGTTGAATCCGATGCGGGTCTTGGTGGAATAGGTCGGGTTCTTGTATTTCAGCACGTCGACGAGAATCTTCTGCGAAATCGGCACGTCGTTGTAGGCTGCGGTCATGGCGGCTTCGTTGACGGCCTCGGTGATGTCGCCGGCGTTGAAGTCGTCTGACATACGGGCCAGTTCGTCGTAGTCGAGGTCCTCGCAGGGACGCTCTTTCAGATGGTCCATGAAGATGTCCTTTCGCGCTTCAAAGTCGGGCTGCGGCACGAAGAACACGCGGTCGAAACAGCCGATGCGCATGATGCTTTGGTCGATGAGGTCGGGGCGGTTGGTGGTGGCCACCACGAGGATGCCTTTCTTGGCGCATTCGTTCATCATGCCGTATAAGGCCGAGATTTGAGGGGTGACGTTCTCCTCACCTTCCGCATTCGGGTTGGGCGCCAAAAACTCCAGCTCATCAATGCAGATGACGAAGGGCGCCTTGATTTCTGCAGCGTCAAACACCCTTTGCAGGTTCTCGAGCACGCCTTCCTGATAGATATGGCCCATCTCCGGCCCTCTGATGACCGTATAATTGTAACCCAGTTCCTCAGCGAAGCTGGTCAGCACCAAGCTCTTACCGCATCCTGGAGGGCCGTAGAGCAGCACGCCGTTGATGGTCGGCAGCTTGTACATCTTGGCTTTCTCGGGGTTCTGCAAGGCATAAAGCACCTCCTTGCGTAGCTGTTCCTTCAGCTCGTCGCGACCCGTCACATTATCGAAGCCACTGCCCGAGCCTTTCTTGATAGTGATTGTCGGACCGCTGTTGTCCAAACCTTTGGTCTCAGCCTGCGGATTTTTCTCTTCCTCCTCGATGCGTTTTGCCAATTCGGGCATCACCTGCTCAAACAATGCCTGAGCAAACTCGGCAGCCGAAGCGAAACGGTCATCGGGCTTCTTGGCCAGAGCCTTCAGCAAGATGGCCTTCATGTAATCCGGCAACTTCACGGTCTCCGTCTCCAGGATGAGGTCTTGTTTTCTCGCCTTCTTCACCAAATCGGCAATCTTTTGCTTGTCGCCGGAATAAGGTCTCAAATCCATCATCTCCCATGGCGACAGTCCAAACAGCAGGAAGTAAAGGAGCGCGCCCGTGGAGAAGATGTCGCTCTTCACCGTGTAAACACCGCGGAAGGTCTCAGGAGCACGGAAGTAAGGCATCAAGTCCTCAACGGCGAAAGTTGGACGGCCTTGCACCATGTATGAGATGTGTCCCAAGTCGATGATGGTGGGCATCAACATACCGTCATCGAGTTCCTGAAGCATGATGTTTGTAGGTCGTATATCGTTGTGTATCAAGGCACGGGAATGGATGAACGACAGTCCGCTCAACACGCAAAGCGTGATTTGCACGGCATCCTCCAAATCGAAGGGGCCTTCCTGCCTGACCGCCTCCAAGAGCGTGATGCCGCGATAAAACTCCGTGACGAGATAATGGAATGTCTGGTTTCCTTTCTTCACCTCGCCGTTATCGACATAGCGGACGACATTCTGGTTTTCGTCGGTATTCAGTTCCTTGCAAAGATGGATTTCGTAGACCTCCTTGCCCTCGAAAAGCTGCTCATGGGGGATGCTCTTGAGGTTGAACACCTTCATGAAGTACATCCTATCATCGGAGCCGAGCACCGAATACGACTCTGCCACCATGCCTTTTTTTATGAACGAGTTGATGACATATTTGTCAATCTTCTCTCCTTTTTTGAATGTTTCCATACGCGATGATTTGTTGGGGCAAAGGTCACGATAAAAAATGAAATGCGCAAGAGGAAAGGAAAGTTTTTCAACAAAAAAAAGGCCGCATAGCGGCCTTTCTGTGATGTGGAATGTCAACGATTAGGCGTCAATATTCGCATAAGTGGCGTTCTGCTCGATGAACTCGCGACGCGGACCCACCTCGTCGCCCATCAGCATGGAGAAGATATGGTCGGCCTCCATGGCGTTCTCGATGGTCACTTGACGCAAGGTGCGGTGGGCCGGATCCATAGTGGTTTCCCAAAGCTGCTCGGGGTTCATTTCACCAAGACCTTTGTAGCGTTGTACGTCGTAGCCGCTCACGGTGCCGTTCTTGGTCAACTCAGCCATCTTGGCGATACGCTCATCATCGGTCCAGCAATAGCAAATCGGCTTGGTGCCGCGTTTGATGAGGTACAAGGGCGGCGTGGCGCAATACACATAGCCGTTCTCAATCAACTCGCGCATATAGCGGAAGAAGAAGGTCAGAATCAGTGTGGTGATGTGGCTACCGTCGACATCAGCATCGGTCATGATGATGACCTTGTGGTAACGCAGCTTCTCGAGGTTCAGAGCCTTGCTGTCTTCCTCGGTGCCGATAGTGACGCCCAAGGCTGTGTAGATGTTCTTGATTTCCTCGCTGTCGAACACGCGGTGTTCCATAGCTTTCTCGACGTTCAGGATCTTACCGCGCAGCGGCAGGATGGCCTGGAAGTTACGGTCACGGCCTTGCTTGGCGGAACCGCCTGCGGAATCACCCTCGACGAGGTAAAGCTCAGTCTTCGAAGGATCACGCTCGGAGCAGTCGGCCAGCTTGCCCGGCAGGCTGAAGCCCGACAGGGCACCCTTGCGCTGCACCTTCTCGCGGGCATTGCGTGCCGCTTGACGGGCCTGGGCAGCCAAAGTCACCTTATCGAAGATGGTCTTGGCTTCCTTGGGATGCTCTTCCAGATAGTCGGAGAGTTGCTGACCCACGATGCTGTTGACGATACCCATGACCTCGTCGTTGCCGAGCTTGGTCTTGGTCTGACCCTCAAACTGCGGCTCCGGCACCTTCACCGAAATAACGGCGGTGAGACCTTCGCGGAAGTCGTCGGGCGAGATCTTCACCTTCAGCTTCTCCAGCTTCTCGAGTAAGCCACTCTTTTCAGCATAGGCGTTGAACGAACGTGTCAAGCCCGAGCGGAAGCCTTGCAGGTGCGTACCGCCTTCGATGGTGTTGATGTTATTGACATACGAGTGCAGGTTTTCCTTGTACTCGTTGTTATATTCCAAAGCGATTTCGACCGGCACTCCGTTGCGCTCGCCCGAGATGTAAATCGGCTCAGGGATGAGCTTCTCGCGGTTGGCATCGAGGTAGGCGATGAAGTCGATGAGGCCGTTCTCGGAGTAGAAGGTCTCGCTGCGGAACTCTCCGTTCTCCATCTTCTCGCGCTCGTCAGTGAGTTGGATGGTGATGCCGTGGTTGAGGTATGCCAGCTCGCGCATGCGGTTGGCGAGGGTGCTGTAGTCGTATTCCGTGGTCTGGAAGATGCTGCCGTCAGGTTGGAAGGTGATACGAGTGCCATTCATATCGGTCGTGCCCACCACTTTCACATCGTAGAGCGGCTTGCCGCACTCATATTCCTGTTTGAAAATCTGTCCTTCGCGGTAGACCTCAGCGGTGAGGTGGGTAGAAAGGGCGTTCACGCAGCTGACACCCACACCGTGCAGACCGCCGGAGACCTTATAGGAGCCTTTGTCGAACTTACCGCCGGCGTGCAACACGGTCAGCACCACTTCAAGGGCCGAACGATGCTCTTTGGGGTGCATGCCCGTGGGAATACCACGACCGTTGTCGAGGACGCTGATGGCGTTGCCCGGCAGGATGCGCACATCGATCTTGTCGCAATAGCCCGCCATAGCCTCGTCGATGGAGTTGTCGACCACCTCATATACTAAATGATGCAAGCCACGGAAATGGACGTCGCCGATATACATGGCCGGACGCTTACGCACGGCCTCCAGGCCTTCGAGGACCTGAATCTTACTGGCACCATATTCTTCGCTTGCCAATTCTCTTTTCTCTTCTTCAGTCATTTTCAGATAATTTTGCTTTTTTCAAATAAAGGTGCAAAGATACGGAATTTTTCGGCACGACGCTCAAAAAAGTTGAAAAATTTGTTTTTAGGTCAAAACGCCTCTATGAGGCCAAAAACGGGCAAATTTTCAAAACACCTAGTTTTCTCACGCACGCAGGAAAGAAGAAGCCCCTCCGACGAGAAGGGGCTTTTCAGAGCGTCTAAGAAGTTTTCAGAATGTCAGCTTCACGCCGGCATAAAACTGGAAGCCCGTGACGGGATAGTTGAAGTAAAGCTGGTACTTCTGGAAGCCCAGGTTGTCGAGCAAGACGAAGGCCGAAATCTGGTCGTTCACCTTGTAGTCAGCGCCAAGGCTGATATCAAAGATGTCTTTCAGTTTCACTGCATCATAGTGGAAATCTTGCCAGTTGATGACACCGTCCCACACCTTGGCATAGCGACCACCTTGATAGAGGAAGGATGCGTTGAAGGACAGTGCTTCGTTGAAGTCGTAAGTCAGCTTCAGTCTGGCCTCCGTCGTGGGGCGATACCAGGCATATTCTTCATGGGTCGGCTTGCAGTTGTTGTAGGCAAAGCCCAAATCCGCAGTGAGGCCGTTGCGCAACTTCACCCGGACATCGGCCAGCACACTCACCGTCTGGGTCGTGTCATAAATCAAGTTGAACTTGTTGGCCACAGGCTCGAAGCCCATCAGATGCTCATCCTGCACGAAGAGCGGGTCGTCGTCGGTATGGCGATAGCGCACGCCCAAATGCAGGTCGACAATCTCGAGGATATTGGTTCGAATACCGCCGTCAAAGCCGAGCTTCACATTCGTGGCCAGCATCTGTAAGGGATAGCCCAGGAAGGGATTCTCGTTGATGAGGCCGCTATAAGTGACCAAGCTGCGACCGCCATTCAGGCCCGCATAGAACTCCAGCTTCTTGTTGAGCACATACAGGCTGCCGCTGACATCGGGGCGGACGACCAAGAACTTGTCCTCACTCATGATGCGGTTCACCCCGTCGAGGCGGACGCCGAGATGGAGCTTATAGAACTCATCGCTCATCTCGAAATAAGGATTGAACTTGATGAGATAAAGGTCGCGGCGACAGATGAGCGGGTCGTATTCCGGCATGCGCGCCTCGTCGTAGTAATCGTATTGGAAGCCCAGGTCCACGCCCACCTTCTGGGGATGGCTCTTGTCGCCCCACCAGTTTTGGGTATACCCGAGGCTATATTCCACGTCGACGAGGTGCTCTTTGTCGTCGTATCGGTCGAAGGTGTACTGGTAGACAATCTTGGCCGCATGACTCAGCTCGCCGACGCGCGTCGAAGTGGAGGCCAAGCCGACATGTCCGCCGATGGTGTTGTAGGTCAGACGCGGGCAATAACGCTCAATTTCTTCGTCCGTCAGCGGGGTCTCCTCTAGGTTGACCCCATAGCAATGGACCATGTCGTTCTTGTAGTACACGCCGCCATCGATTTGGAAGCCGTCGAGTTTGCTCGTCGTCAGGTTGACATCGAAAGCGTTGTTCATATAGCTTGACGGTGCGTAGTTTTTGATGTTGAGCCAGGACGAGTTGTGTTTTATGCCCACGCCCAGACCGAGGGTCTTGGTGAGCATCGAGTTGTGCTTGTAGAGAAACAGCGGCGAGATCCTTGTGCCGATGCCAGCCATGAGGAAGTTCTGGGTCGGGTTGACCAGCTTGTCGTTTTTGGCGGCATAGCCCGTCGGGGCAATCTTCTCCAAGTCGAGCGCGAAGCGCTGTTTCGCCTCTTTTGGGCTGACCTCCGAGCTTGGGAAGTCATAGGATGGCTGTGGTGTCTCAGGGTTCAGCGTTATCTTCTTGACTTTGTTGACTTTGGGGCGGTATTTGCCTTCCACGGTGACTTGTTCATCATGTTGTGCGAGGGCCGGGAAGGCCAGTAGGGCCAGGATTGCTATTAGGATGTGTCTCTTCATTGCTTTTGTGTTAAATGCAGGGACTCACGTCGCCTGCTTACTGATATGTCGCCCCTACGGGGCTATGTTGTTGCTGTATGTAGCAGGGGTTAAAACCGCCTGCTTAATGTCCTACGCCCCTACGGGGCTATGTTTATTCCATTTCTATGGGTTCGATACCGTTGCTGTTGCTCACTTTGGGCTCTTTGCGCTCCACCTCGGCGAGTTTGGCGCGGGCTTCTTGTTTCAGGTCGTCGCCTTTGTAGTTGTCGATGACGCTGCGAAGTGTCTCCTTGGCCTGGAAGTAGTTCTCCTTGGCCACATACACGTCCGCCAGCGCAATGAACGACTTGGCGACCCAGTAATCGTATTTCGAGAAGTTGTCGGAGATGTCGAAGACCTTATTTTCGGCCTCGTCATATTTCTTCAGCTTGATGGACGCCACCGCCGAATAGTAGGCACTCTCGGCGCCATACACTGACTTATCGTTCCGCGCGCTCTTGTCGAGACGTTCGATGGCCGCGTTATAGTTGCCCTTCTCGAAATAGCACTTGCCCACGATGTGGTTGACCTGATTGACCTGGTCGTTGGTCAGGTCGCGCGACTGTCGCAACTGTTCTCCCATCTCAATGGCCTTGTCGTAGTTGCCCATGAAGAAGTTGCTCTTCATGCTGCCCTCGAGGGCTTCGAGGCGTTTCTGAGGCTCTTCGGTGATACGTGAGAGGCGTTCATAGTATTCGCCTGCTTTCTTGTAGTTGCTCTTCTCGTATTCGATACGGGCCATCTTCAGCAAGGCATTATCGGTGTAGTCGTTGTCGGGCTGCGCGAGGATATAGGTCAGATGGGTGACGACTTGGTCTTGGGTGCCGACCTTCTCGGCGCATTCCGAGGCATAGTAATGGGCCTTTAGCGCATAGGCTCCGCGACTGAAGTTGTCGAAATAGTACTGTAAGGCGGTCATGGCCTTTTGGTACTGTCCGTCGAGATAGAAGCCCTCGGCATTGGCGAAAGCCAGCGAGTCCTGCTGGGTGACCTTCACCTGTCCGCCGTTGGCGTTGACATAGCCGAAATATTCATCCAAGTTGTTCTGTTCCATATAGATGCTGCGGATGATATTCAGTGCCTCGCGCGACTCGTCGGTGTTAGGATAGGAACCCACCAGATTCTTCAAGGTGGTCAAAGCCTGGTCGTATTGATTGTTGTTGTAGTAAATCATGCCGACCTTCATCATCGCCTGACGGGTATAGCTCGAACGCGGCCTGTCCTTGATGAGACGGTTGAAGTTGGCGATAGCCGAGCGTTTGTCACCATGCACGAGGTAAGTGTTACCAATCTCAAACAAGGCCTGTTCATAATAAGGTGTGCTCGGATAGTTCTGCACCAAGTCGTTCAGCTGGTTGATTTTTTGGTTCACATCGCCTTTCGCGCCATAGCAGAGGCCCTGTTGGAAGATGGCATAGTCGGCGTTGCGTTTCCCGATGCGGACGGCGAGGTCGTAATAGTTGATGGCCTTGTCGTAGCTGCGTTCCATGTAGAAGCAGTCACCGAGGCGAATATAGGCATCGGTCTTGAGATCTTTCTGGCTGTCGTCGACCAAACGGATAAAGCTTCTGAAACGCTCTTCGGCAGCAGAATAGTCGGGCTTTTGATAATAGATGTAGCCCAAGTCATAGTCGGCGAGGCCATACTCAGGCAAGCCCGAGGCCGCACTCATCTCCTTGAACTGCTTCAGGTATTTGGCTGCCTTGGTCATGTCGCCCATCTGGTAGGCCGACTCACCCATCCAGAAGCAGGCCTGCGCCTTGTTGGTGGCCGACTGCTTGCTGTTCAAAATCTTCGAGAAATAAACTTGCGCCTTGTCGTAGTAGCCTTTCTGGTAGTTGTCGATGCCCGTGGCATACAGTAAGTCATTGTACACGACCTGTAGTTCAGTGCTTTTCTTCTTCATCGCCTCGAGGCGCTCAAGGGCTTCTTCGTTTTCTTTCGCGTTGAGCAACAAATAGATAGCCATTCCCTCTGCTTCATCTTTGCGTTCCGAACGCGGATGCTCAGCAATGTAGTTGTCGAGCAGGCCCACAGCCTCATTGAAGGGGTCGGCACCGGGGATGAGGCTCAGACGGGCATAGTCGAACAGGGCCTCCTCACTGAGTTCCTTGTCGAAGCCGGCGGCATAGGCATTATAGAAAGCACTTCGGGCATACTTCAGTTCATCGGTCTTGGCATAACACGAAGCCAGATAATAGGAAGCATATTGGGCGAGGATATCGTTGGTGCCCGCCACTTTCTGCAGGTCTTTGATGGCAGAAGTATAATCGCCTAACATCATCTTGCTGACTCCCATTTGATAGTAGGCCTCGCGCGAGGCACCACGGGTAAGGTTCTTGGTGTAAATCTGGTAGTATTGCAAGGCCTTATCGTAGTCCTTCTGCTGGAAATAGGCATCAGCGACGATTTGCGCCATCTCCGACTTGCGTTTCTTGTCGGCCTGCTTGATATATCCCGGGCCTTCCTCAATCACCGATTGGTAGTCGCCTTTGAGATAGGCAATCTGCATGATATAGGACGGTACCACCTTACCGTATTCCTTATGCGAGCGCAGGCGGCGGAAATTGTCCAAAGCGTCATCATATTTCTCTTTGACATATTGGATGTGAGCGTAATAGTATCGGGAAGCGTCCCTATACTTGCCCTCGTTCATCATCAAGCCGTGGAAATAAGGCATGGCTTTGTCCAGTTCACCCGACTGGAAATAGGCATAGCCCATGTTGAACTGCATCTGTTGGGCCTCGTCGGTGCTGAGTGCGAAGGCATCGGTCTTCTCGTAGATGGCCAAGGCTTCCTTGTATTTCTTGTTTTGGAACAAGTGGTTGGCTTGCAAAAAATTGGCATGTCTAGCCCAGGTGCTGCCCGGGTTGTCGTTCACAAACTGAATGACTTTGGCTGGGCCGTCAGCCTGGCCGAGATAAAGCGCGCTGACCGCCTCATAGTATTGTGCGTCGACACAAGGCTGCGACTTTGGGTCGGCGGCTTGGGCACGGTATTGGGCGAAAATGGCCTGGGCGGCACCGTATTCCTGGTTTTGGAAAAGCAGCACGCCATCGTTGAAGAGGGCCTCAGGGTCATAGGCTTCGACATGCTTTTGTGCTGGCAATGAAGCCGTTACCAAGAGCAGTACCAGCAGCACGATGCCTTTTATAGGATGGATTCTCATAAGTCGAAATTTTGGACGAAAATACGCATTTCTCTCATTGGTTTGGCAGGAAGGGTCAAAATTCATGCCGAACGACGCCTTGAAAACGGATTTTGGCAAGTTTTAGTATCGGTTATCGACAATTGGCGCACAAAAAAGCCTTTCTTCCGAACGGACTACTACACGCAGAAGGGGATTATTAGGGCACTTTTTGAGACATAAACACAAAGAAGTCCCGCCGAGGCGAGACTCCCTGTCAGATGACGATCCAGACGAATAAGCGGGATTCTGTTCCCCTTGCGGGGCGACTGTCATTTCTCTAGACCTGCGGTCGCCCGCAGGCTCAAGCGCCCTACCCTGAGACACGGACGAGCAGCCCTCTTGAAGCCCGGAGGCTTCGTTGTCTCTATACTTGGACTTGCAGCCCATAAGGTTTACCCCAGCGGAATGTCGCCACCCGCCGCGTAAGCTCTTACCTTACGTTTTCACCCTTACCTATGTCATCCTCGCGAAGCGAGGACCTAGGCGGTATATCTTTCTGTGGCACTGTCTGTTGCCCTTTCGGACACCTTCCTGTTAAGAAGTATGGTGCTCTGTGCTGTCCCGACTTTCCTCGCGCCGGCTTTCCCGGCCCGCGACAGTCTGCCTGAATCGCGCGGCAAAAGTACACATTTTCCCGAAAAACAACCTAAATGGCTGAAAAAACAAACCAAAAAGCGGCCACCTCACCGTGATGTGCCCCCCGGAAGTTGGACGATTAAACATTAATTGTTTAGGTAAAGAGTTCGGTATTGCACCGGACTCTTTCCTTTTAGTCTCAACTTAATTCTCTGGTTGTTATAGTAATGTATGTAGTT
>Ga0310690_10005639_pt1 | contig 16862 bp, 14 predicted proteins | sample AusTroGonzalo_MG_2_FD_207661 | JGI IMG/M metagenome (GOLD analysis project Ga0310690, IMG submission 207661) | Bovine rumen microbial communities from tropical cattle in Woodstock, Queensland, Australia - Gonzalo_04 (v2) (version 2) | ecosystem: Host-associated > Mammals > Digestive system >... | reverse complement strand
AGGCGCGTATCCCTCCGCAATGTACCGCTCAAACAGCCGGGCGAACTTCTCCTGCTGTTCCACGGAATATTCTCCGGCAACCTCTCCCTGCGGCTCGCCCACGGTCTCTTTAAGGTCTTTCAGTATCTGCCCAAGCCGCCCGTCCGGGTTCAGCTTCGCCATTCTCTGCAGGTCCAGCATGAACACATGGGCCAGCTCATGCGGCAGGGTGCTTGCGTCCGCAGACCTGAACAGCGTTATTATTGTCCGCGCGGAATCCCTGAACCATTCTGTTTTGCCCCTGTATTCCCCGCTTTCGGCAATGCCTTTCTGCGCATTTATAATGTCCTGGTAGAACTTCTGTATAACCTTAACATCATCAGGGTTAAAAATAACAACGCAAGGGCCGTCCCGTCTGCCGTCATAAGTAATGCCCTTAATGCCGTATTTTTCTAATAATTGACTTGCTACTTTCTGTGCAGCCTTGCCACGGCCTTTCCCAAATCTTTCTGCCTCATTTACTATATGATTATAAATTTCTGCTCCAGTAGGTTTTTTATTAGATCTAAATAAATTTTTAAGGATAGGCATTTTAAGCAATTTTTCTTTAACAAAATCACTCTGTCCGCCGAATGCCTTTTGCTCATCAAGCAGATAAGGATTCTCCGGAATGTCTACCTCGTGGACTTGACCTTCTGGTTTTTCAGACAGATCAATATCATCAACATTTTCCACATTGAATTTTCTTGCCTTTATGATTGATTCTTTGTATTTGGAAATTAAATCAACAGCCTGGGCCCGTTCTTTCAAAAGCGAAGTCCTTTGCAAATAAGTATTGTCTTTTTGAAATTTCAAGTTTACGTCAAGGGATTCTATTTCCTCTTTTTGCACTTGAATTTTTTTATCTATCCACTTTATAAACTTATCTGTACTTCCATGGTCTTTTATAGTTTTAAGGACCCAAAAGTCGCTTCCCACATGAGAATGGGCCATAAAAGAGTCAACTGGGATAAAAGTCTTTCCTTTATATTCTATTTTTAAAGTAGTTCCTCCTCCTGTGAACAACTCTCTATATCCCTCTGCAACATCTCTGTTCAGTGCATAATACAGCCCCCAGCCGTGAACCTGATTTCCTTCCCCTGTGCCTATGGCCTCAAGCGCAGGGCGGTCGTAGTCCGTCCTGCTCCCCGCGTATGCGGTCTGATATAAACTTGTCCCGTTATTGCCAGTAAGTCCAAAACGCTTGACAATGTCCTCTCTTGAAGGTATACTATTAGTGTGCTTTATCACTGGGTACTGGCTTTCACGAGCAGTCTTTGATAAAGCACTCTTTTTTTCATCAAGATATTTAAGCCTGCCCTCATCGCACGCATCCTGTATTTTTTCTATCAAATTGCTTCTGCCATACAAAGTAGGAATAACAGCATACCTTTCAGAATTTTTGTTCGGTCTTACTGTTACCATGACAAGCGAATCAATTCCCTTATAATCTTTCGCTATCCTGTCAATAACAACTATAAAATCGCCTCTGTCTTCGTATACGGCCACGGGGTCAGCTATTAAATCTGCAAGGTCTTCTAATATCTTCCAAGTTATCTTATGATTGTGAAGGTCCCAATCAGGATTATTTTTAATTTCTTCTTCTGTTATTTCTCCAAGTGCTTTGCGGATCGCAAGTTTATCTGTGTAAAGACTGCTATTCTGCACTCCGGAAAAAACAAGAACATCTGGCACTTTGCCTAAAGAAATCATCTGTTGTTTATCATGCTTAATAGATATAGTGGGAGTGTCATGCACACGGTGCATTTCCCGAATAGTTTCTTCCTTTGATACATCATAAACAGCACCAAAAAAATCTTTTACGCTCGGCCCGTACATCTGATTATCGCCATTTATCGGCTGATTAAGCGTCTGCCCTTGCTTGTTTTCTTCCGTCCCGGCTTCCAGGCTTTTTCCGGCAGCTGTTCCCTCCGCCGTTTCATTCGCTCCGCTGTTATAATTCTGCAGGACAACCGGGAACCGCTCCGCAATGTATTCAGGGCTCATGCCTGTAATGCTGTGCCACATGCTTACCTGCTGCCTGTAAAGCAGGCCGTACAGTTCAGCCCTTTTCCCATTTATCCCCTGGGCTTCCGCATATTCCTTCGCCTTTTGCTCAATCCCGTCCAGTTCTGCGCGGAACTGTGCGCTAAGCGGCCTTTCCTTGCCCAGGTTCTGTATCGTCTCCCTAAGCTGCGCCGCTATCTCGTCAGCCTGTCCCTCAAGCGTCGCGTCATCAAGCTCATGCTCAAGTATCTGCGGTATTTTATTGCCCACCACATCTGCAGCCTGCGCCATGGCCCTGTCAATATATGTTTCCGCGGCTTGGCACGTTTAAGCCCTCATTTACAATATAATTATGATACAATAACGGCTATATGGAACAGTTATTAGTCAGAAAAGCTGCAATGGCAGATCTTGCGGACATTCTTGTCATATATGCGCAGGCAAGAAAATTTATGCGTGAACATGGCAACCCGGATCAGTGGAAGGATAACCGTCCTTCGGAAATAACGGTAATAAATGACATTCTGAAAAGAAACTGTTACATTATACAGCTATGCAGTACAGAAAGAAACGGTCTGACAAAATCAGACGATGAAAAAATTACTGTCGTGGGAGTTTTTGCATTCATCACAGGCAATGACCCTACATATAGCAGCATAGACGGAGCGTGGCATTCAGATAAATCTTACGGCACAATACACAGGCTTGCCTCAGCAGGAATAACCGGCGGAATAGCAAAAACCTGTTTTGATTACTGTTCCAAACGCATTTCATATTTAAGAATAGATACACATGAGGCAAATACGCCAATGCACAAAGCAGTTCTTGATTACGGATTCAGGAAATGCGGAACAATAATTACGGATAACGGAACACCAAGAACAGCTTTTGACTTCATAAACAGACAGTAATAAATATCCCCCGCATAGCCGTGGGTTTTCGGACAACAAAAAAATTCCGGCGCCACGTAATGCAGCGCCGGAATTAATTTACAGACAATATTTACAGATGTTTATTCAGCGTGCCCGGTATGCCGACGGCCAGTTTGACTGCAGCGGGGCAGCTTTCAGTGTTGCCTCAAGGTGTTTCTGCATTGTTTCACGCACACCGAAACCGGTATTTTCAATCTTTACTGCCGTTCTCTTGAACGCTCCGCCTGTTTTGCACACATTCACAAAATAATCATTACTTATAACAGTATAAATGCGTTCCGGATTAAGGGGCTTTCCTTCACGCAGAACTTTTATATTCTCCGGACCTTTCTTTCCTTTTGTATACTCTACCTCTATGCCGGAAAAATAAACAGTTGTTTTATCATTCTCCTTGAAATTATCTTTCACAAGTTCAATAATTCCTTTTCCTGGCATCTGTATGCGGTACAGAGTATTGTCAAATTTCATAGATTTATAAAGATCTTTCAGAGTTACATTGCCAGCAGGCAGGCCTACAGAGAAGCTGCTGGAATTCTGGGTGGAAATCTCCCCCCCGGCCTCGGCGCCGGTTATGAGACAGGTCCACTGCGCAAGAGGATTGTCAAGAATACTGTCCCCGGCATTTATTCCTTCGGCTGTTTTTCCAACAACTCTGCTCATCTGCTTCTGCACGAGTGCAGAATATTTCCTGACAAGTTTAAGCGCCCTGGCATCCTCACCGTATTTTTCTGCCCATAAAGGAATAAGTTTTATTTTTGTCTTTTCAGGCATTCCTGTTTTATCATTGAAATGTATTTCTATGCGGCTTACATAATTCAGTTTCGTACCGCTTTCTGAAAACCATGTTCCGGACTCTTTGTCGTAATAACCATTCAAAAGGCCTGTATGCTCATGCCCGCTTAAAACAAGGTCCACGCCTTTGCCGTCTATCTCACGTGCAAGCCTGGCCATTTCTATGCCTGTATATCCTGGATTTCCGTCTGAAATCTTTTCTTTTGCTGCGTCAATGATTCTGCCGCCGAACACATCTCCGAATGTCCCATTATGGTTAAGAAGAATAACATAGTCGGGGTTTTCAGCATCACGAACCTTTTTCACTATCTCCACAACCGTAAAAGCCTCATCTTCAAAACCCTGAATTTCTTTTCCCAGATCATGCCCTGCTTCAGTTGTGATTTTATTGGAAAGTCCTATCACTGCTATTTTTCTGCCTGCTTTGTTCAGGATAATATAAGGTTTAACATAATCCGGCTTCTTTTTAAGTTCAGGAGAAAATGTCAGATTGGCAGAAAGCATTCCGGCTTTAAGTTTAAGCGCAATTTTTTTAAACACATCGCTGCCATAGTCAAAATCGTGATTTCCTACGGCTACGGCGCTGTACCCGGCAAGGTTCATAAAATCCACACTTGCCATGCCGCGCGAGGCCACGCCTTCGGGGGTACCCTGAAAAATATCACCGGAATCAAGCAGGATATAAGGATTTTTCTCCTGCTTTACAAGCGACACCAGCACAGGATAGCCGCCTATCATTTTAGCGGAATCAGCGCCGAAAGCGGCCCCTGCCTTATGCGTGGCATAACTGCCGTGCACATCGGAAGTATGATACACAACAAGCACCGATGCCCTGGCCGGCAGCACAGCAGAAGAAAGAATGAGAGCAGTAAGAATTAATAATTTTTTCATAGATAAATCCTTATATGACTATTATACAGAATTATTTCAGCACGGCAGCGGCTGATATGTAATTTTTGTATTATTATTTATATGAAAAACTGGAAAACATATTTTATTCTCTGTCTTTTCTTTGCTGCCGGCTGCCTTAGTGGCAGGCAGGCCGGTAAAAACACGGTTCAGCCCCAACAGGCTGTACAGGAAAATACACCACAAGCGGCACAACCTGAACAGACCGGCAAAAAAACATCTCTTTTCAAGGTAGATGAAAAAGATTATCCGGAGTTTAAAGACCTGGACACAAAAAAATCACTGCTCAAGGCACTTGCGCTAAATGAAAAATATCTTGGCAACGCAAAAAAGGAAACCGTATACGATTTTAACGGAAGAAAAGTAACGATAAAAGAACTTGCTACCACAAATGCGGCTCTTAAAAAAATTATAAGTGAGAATGATGACCCGGCTGAAACAGACAGGCTTGTAAGGGAAAATTTCGATGTTTATCAGATGAGCGGTCTCAACAATGACAGAACCGTAACATTCACTTCCTATTACGAACCCACCACTGAGGCAAGCCTTGAAAAAGATAATGTATACAAATATCCCATGTATGCCCGCCCATATGATCTGGTAACTGTTCCGCTTGAGAATTTCAACTCAAAATTCAAAGGTGAAACAATAAATGGCCGTGTTGAAGGCAAAAATCTGGTACCATATTACTCACGCGATGAGATAGATTTTCAGGGCAGATTCAAAGGCCGTGGGCTGGAAATAGCATGGTTCAAAAATCTGCCTGACCTTATGGATCTGCATATTCAGGGCTCAGGACGCCTCGCCCTGCCAGACGGACGCGAGGTAAAGGCACTTTTCGCCGGTACAAACGGATTGAAATTCAAGGGCTGGCTTTCTGCAATGATAGAACAGGGGCTTATATCCCGTGAAGGAATAACGCATGAAGCGGGAAAAGCATATCTGGAAAAACACCCGGACAAGGTACGCCAGGTAATGTCTGCCAATGCAAGGTACACTTTTTTTAAGATACAGGGCATAACAGATCCTGATGAAGGCCCAATAGGCACTTACGGCTACCCGCTTACAGGCTGGCGCTCTGTGGCGGCAGACATATCACTTTATCCTCTCGGCGCCGCCGCATTCCTTAAAGCCCCCATGCCGGATGTTGATGATAATGGTAATTACAAAGGGCAGAAAAATGATGCCCGCTTTGTATTTATACAGGACACAGGTGGTGCAATAAAAGGAACAAACCGTATAGATTTTTTCGCAGGGAACGGAAAGAAATCCAGGACTTTCGCTTTCAAGGTTATGAACAAGGGACAGCTTTATATTTTTCTGCTGAAAGAAAAAAACAGTTCCAATGCAATCTGACACAGCAGTAATGTCGTTATTCCGGAATTCAATGTGACAGAAATATAATAATCAGGCTCATTTAAAGAAAAGTATTGACACAATAATTAACAGATATTATGAGGAAAATTATAATGGCATATGGTGTCTTTATATCAGCCGCAGCAGTTATGCTATGCGCCTGTTCTGCGATGTCACCGGAGAAAAGAGACACAACAGAAACCTCTTCCCCTATTGTTAACCGCACTATTCCGGCTGAAACGCGTGTTCTTACCGGGCTCGACATTCTCGAAAGGGACGGATTCAGACAGATAGCCGGGAAGAGGATAGGTCTGATAACAAATCATTCCTCTGTAAATATGAAAGGTGAAAATGCCGCTGACGTACTGTGGCGGGCAAAAAAAATAAAACTTGTGAAAATTTTTTCACCTGAACACGGCTTCCGTGGCATTGAGAATGAGGGAGTAAGAATAGAAAGTTCAACAGACACGGCTACAGGGCTGCCCGTAATAAGCCTGTACGGCAGGAACCGCCTGCGGCCAACGCAGGAAATGCTTAAAGACATAGACGTGCTTGTATTCGACATTCAGGATATTGGCGCACGTTTTTATACATATCTTACCACCATGGGCTATGCCATGGAGGAAGCAGCCAGAGCAGGAATTGATTTTGTAGTGCTGGACAGGCCTAACCCTATCGGCGGAATTACGGAAGGGCCTGTTCTTGAAGACGGCATAAGCTTATTTACGGCATATTACAGGGTTCCGGCACGCCATGGGCTTACAGCCGGGGAAATGGCACTTTTCCACAAAAGCCGGGCAGCGGAGGGAAGCCTGCTCGCCAGGCTTAATCTGCGGATAATAAAAATGGAAAACTGGAACAGAAACATTTTCTTCAATGAAACAGGAATAAAGTGGACAGATCCATCACCGAATATAAGAGAGCCGGCCGCGGAAGTGCTTTATCCGGGCATAGGCTGTTTTGAGGCATCCAATCTTTCCGTAGGACGTGGCACAGATATTCCATTCCTCTGGTTCGGTGCACCGTGGCTTGACGGCAGTAAACTCGCCGCCCAGCTTAATGCGGACATCCTGCCTGGTGTTTCATTCACAGAGCTAAGTCTTACCCCTGACCGCAGCGTACACAAAGGAATAAAATGCGGCGGAGTAAAAATAACCGTAACAGACCAGAAGGCAGTGCGTGCTCTCGATATGCTGGTATATATTTCCTGGCATCTTAAAAAAAATCACCCTGCGGATTTCCGCTTCAGGGAAAAGGAAATACGTGACATGACAGGCACTTCCGCGCTTTATAATATGCTGGAAGCAGGAGCCGGACCGGAGGAAATTCTTAAAATATACCGGCAGTCTTCAGCACAGTTTAAAGCTGATACGGCAGACATAAGGCTTTACAGATGAACCAGGGAAAAAAGACTGGTAAAATAAACAGCGTACAATAAACATACGGCTTATACAGAGTTCCCTGGAAATAATGCTATAATTATATATATAAATTCAACAGGTGAATGATATGGCTGATAAAGTTCTGGTAGTTGATGATGATGCGGATACCTGCGCTCTGCTGCAGTTTACGCTTGAAAATGCCGGCTACAAAGCTGTGATATGTCCCAATGGCCGCAATGCGATTGATAAAATCAGACTTGAAAAACCGCAGGCGGTTATACTCGATGTCATGCTGCCCGGAATGGACGGCATAACAATAACAAAAAAAATGAACGATGATGAGGAACTGAAAAAAATCCCGCTGATTGTTGCCTCATCTATGGATTCGGCACAGGGACTTCTCCAGGGTCTTTTCAATGTTGCAAAATTCCTTTCCAAACCTTTTAACCCGGAAGACCTTTTGGAAGAACTTCATAACGCCATAGAATCTGCAGGATAAACAATCATCTTCCTCTTAAATCCCGGTTTCACAGATATAAACGTGAGCCGGGATTTTTATTTTAAATATTCCATCTGTATGATTATTCCTGCTTATTACCGTACGGAAACCGTTTTACCGCTACCTTATCCTATGTTGTTATATGGGCAGACAAGCTGACATATATCACAGCCATATGAATAAATAAATTTATTTTTTTCATCTGGTCCGGAAAACCGGAGGGGTTCTTTTTTCTGCGTGGTAAGAAAGGAATGACATCTGCCCTGATCCATATGTCCGCCTGAGAGCGCTCCGGCGGGGCAGGCCTGCTCACAGCGGTGGCAGTCACCACATCCCTCTATATCTGTAAGCGGCCTGTCTGGCTCCAGATAAAAATTCAGTGTTAATCCACCGATAAAAAACCAGCTTCCGGCCTGGGGAGATATTATCAGAGTATTACGTCCACGGAAACCAAGGCCTGCCATTTCCGCCAAATCTTTTTCCATTACCGGAGAGGTATCGCAGAAAACAGAACCGCATATCGCAGGATTTATTTCCTTAAGGGCACCACGCACTTCGCGCAGCCTGTTTTTTACAGTACGGTGATAATCCGGTGATAGTGCATAACGTGAAATACATACATCTGCCCGGGCAAGAAGCTCCTGCTGAAGATTCTGTCTGCCTGTACGTTGCAGAAAGCCGCAGGCCCCGCCAGTTCCACTTCCAGCAGCCGCCATTTCGCTATTATAATCACGGTTCCTGTTCCAATACGGGAATGCACCCACAAGTGCGGTTATGGCACGTGGATCCCATTTTGCAAGAATGCGGCGCTTGTCATCGGGCCTGCGCAGATATGCAAGTTCTACCGGAACATTATTTACCAGCCGTGCGAAGCGCTCATATGCGGGTACCGGCTGCCGCGCATCCACAATACCACACATGGAAATACCATATCTGCGGGCAATCTCTTTCAGTTCCGCTTTTCCGGGATAAATACCGGTGTTCTTCATTTTCAGGATCTAAGCCTGCCGGCTAATTCCCAGCGGAAATATTCAGGCCAGAATTCACGAAGAAACTGACGGGCAAATTCCATAACCCCGGTATTTCCACCGGTTATTTCATTAAGACATACCGCAGTTTCCGGCAGTTCAGTATTGCTTATATTTACTCCTATGCCTATGACAAGCCATTCCGATTTTTTCCCAGCTGACGAAGAGGAAGCCTCGGAAAGAACCCCACTTATCTTAAGCCATGTTTTCTTTTCAGCGTGAAAGACATAAACATCATTAGGCTGCTTTACCTTTGCTGAAAGCCCATAACGTTCACGGAAAACTCCTGCGAGAACACCGGCGACAAGACCGCTTAAATCAGACAGGAATTCCGGCGAGGTCTCTGGCCGCAGCAGAAGTGACAGATAAAGCCCGCCAGGTGCGGAAACCCATTTATGATCAAGCCTGCCGTAACCGCCTGTCTGCCGGTCCGCAATAACAGCGGTTTTACCAGCACAGCCTGCATTCGCCAACGCTTTCGCTATATACTGCGTAGACTCCGTTTCCGGAAGATGCATTAAATATCTTACACCTGGAAGCGTATCAGCTGTGGCACCGTCTGAATTATTAAAACTCTTATCCATAAATCTGTTACAAAAATTACAGGCTTTCCTTTCTCCGTGAACGCTTCTGGCCTTTCATGGTGCCACGTGAATGCCTGCGCGGACCTTTGGAAAATTCATCCGGGAATTTCAGTCCGCTCTTAACGCCTGTCATCTCTTTCAGTTCTGCAAGGCGGTCACGCAGTTCAGCAGCACGTTCAAAATTAAGGTTATCTGCTGCCTCGCGCATCATTCTCTCCATATCGTCAGCAAGCTGCGAAAGAGCTGATTTGGACATTTTTCCATAATCCGGCAGGACTTCCCTGACTGTGGCTGTGGCACTGTTATCAGGTCTGTGCAGCTCGTCATAATCCACAATATCCTTTACAATACTCTTAGGTGTTATGCCGTGTGTTCTGTTATATTCCACCTGCATATTGCGGCGGCGGTTCATCTCTGCCACGGCACGGCCTATGCTGCCTGTTTCACGGTCGGCGAAAAGAATAACCTCACCACCCACATTGCGCGCTGCACGGCCAGCTATCTGAATAAGTGTTGTTTCACTCCGCAGAAATCCCTCGTTATCGGCATTAAGAATGGCAACAAGGGAAACCTCCGGAATATCAAGTCCCTCACGAAGCAGATTAATTCCCACAAGGGCGTCAAATTCCCCCCTGCGGAAAGCGGCGAGGATATCAAGACGCTCAAGTGTGTCCATGTCAGAATGCATATATCTGGCACGCAGTCCCTTCTCTTCGAGATAGGAGGAAAGATCCTCCGCAGTTTTCTTTGTAAGCGTAAGCACAAGGCAGCGTTCCTTTTTCTCCGCACGTTCCGCTATCTCCTTCTGCAGCGCCTGAATCTGCCCGGTAACAGGCAGAACCTTTACTTCCGGGTCGGTAAGCCCTGTTGGACGTATTATCTGCTCAACAATGCTGTCTTCCGGACAGCGGGAAAGCTCAATGGGGCCCGGTGTTGCCGAAACATAAACAGTAGCAGGCCGCAGGCTTTCAAACTCGTCAAATTTAAGCGGACGGTTATCCAGCGCTGAGGGCAGGCGGAAACCAAAATCAACAAGGCACTGCTTCCGCGCCCGGTCCCCCTCGTACATTCCGCGTATCTGTGGCAGGGCAACGTGGGACTCATCAATAAACAACAGAAAATCCTGATTCCTGTAATATCCGAAAAGAGAATCCGGCATACTGCCAGCCTCACGCCCGGCCAGATAACGGGAATAATTCTCCACTCCACGGCAGTATCCTGTCTGCCGTATCATCTCAAGATCATAGCGTGTGCGCTGCTCTATACGCTCTGCCTCAAGAGGTTTTCCGTGAGCCCTGAACCATTTTATGCGCTCCTCAAGCTCCGCTTCTATGCGTACTGCTGCGCTTTCCATTTCTTCTGCGGAAGTAATAAAATGTGTAGCAGGAAAAATCCATACATCGTTCATTTCCTTTTTCACATCGCCGGTAAGCGGGTCTATTTCACATATACGCTCTATTGTTTCATCAAAAATAAGCCTTATGGCAAGTTCCGAATCGGCAGGGAAAATATCAATATTTCCCCCTCTCACACGGAAATTCTTGCGGTTGAACTCAATATCATTGCGTTCATAGCGCATTTTCACCAGTGTTTCCGTAAGTTCTTTACGGCTGACCGGCATTTCCTTCTGAATGTGCAGGCACATATTGTTGAAATTATCCGGAGAGCCGATATTGTAAATACAGGAAACCGAAGCTACTACAATGGTGTCACGGCGGGTAAGAATAGAAGTTGTGGCCTTAAGGCGCAGCTTGTCTATATGGTCATTGACGGCGGCATCTTTCTCTATGTATGTATCTGTTGAAGGAATATATGCCTCAGGCTGATAATAATCATAATATGAAACAAAATATTCCACAGCATTTTCCGGAAAAAAAGTCTTAAACTCGGAATAGAGCTGTGCGGCGAGAACCTTGTTTGGTGAAAGGACAAGTGCCGGTTTCTGCAGCCGTTCTATAACGGAAGCCATTGTGAATGTCTTGCCGGAACCGGTTACACCTAACAGTATCTGATCAGCCTTTCCGGCTTCTATACCCGCACATAGGGCATCAATTGCCCGTGGCTGATCTCCGGCAGGTCTGAACGGCGAGACAAGATGGAATCTGGACATATATTAGATTTTATCATTTATTCTGTTTTCCAGAGGAATTCCACTACGGTCGGGTCGGTGATTATATCTTCTTCGCTTATTCTGCCTATAAGACGTATGTCCTCCCTGCGTCTCGTACGGCTTAGCGCGACATAAATCTGTCCATGTGCGAAGGCTCCATGCTTCATATCTATGGCAACCTTGTCAAGAGTTTTTCCCTGCGCCTTATGAATTGTAAGGGCATATCCAAGCTGCAGAGGAAACTGAGTAAAAGTTCCTGTTTCTGTTTCAACAACCCGGCCGGAAAGCCTGTCAAAATCATAGCGGTAGCTTTTCCATTCCTCACGTTCAACGCTCACAATCCTGCCAGAGCCTGACAGTTCAACTTCTATTGAATCATCACCGGCAGTGCGCACGATTCCGGAGGTGCCATTTATCCATACTCCGGGATTGTTCCTGTTAAAAATAACCAGGGCGCCCGGCTTAAGTTCAAGCACACGCGGTGCCGGGCAGTCCCTGGATGTTTCAAAGGAACCTGTGGCGGTGGCCATATATCTGCGTGAAGGAGCATGTATTTCCGCCAGACGGCGGGAATTCATAATGTCAGCAACATTGCGGTATGGAGTAAGTGTAACAGCGGTTTTAAGGTATTCGGGGGAAGCCTGTCCACAGGCATTGAAATAAGCCGTGTCCTCAGCGGTACAGCGGTTCATGCGTATACGGCCAAGATGCTCAAGCAGTTCCGTATCATTCTGGCGGTAAACCCTTTCCATTTCAATCTTCCGGAAATTTCCCTCAGGATAAACATCGGAATGAAAAAAATAAGGCTGCCTCATACCATATTTATATTCGAAAGCCTCAAATGCCCCCGGCTTTATCACAGGAGGCAGCTGTGCAAGATCCCCCACCAGCAGAACCTGCAGGCCGCCAAAAGGCTGCAGATGATTGCCGCGCGCCTCGCGTGAAAGAAGATCCATTGCATCCAGCATATCCGGCCTTACCATTGAAACCTCATCTATGACAAGCAGATCCGTACGCATAAGAACAGACTGAAGCTTACTACGGGGCACAGCAAGAATTTCATCTAAAATAAGAAAATCACTTAAAGGCAGTCTGAACAGGGAATGTATTGTTGCAGCCCCCACATTAACCGCGGCAGCGGCCGTAGGACAGACAACCCTTATCTTTTTAGCAGAATGACTGCGCAGATACTGTATAAATGTTGTTTTTCCCGTTCCGGCACGGCCCTGCAGAAAGACATTCTCCGATGTTTTTTCAATAATATCGAATATTTTACGCTGCTCTTCATCAGGAGTAAAATTATTTTCAGGCAGTTCCTCAGCCACAATTTCATTTTTTGTATTTTCAGCCCCCATGCTATAATCCACTCAGTAAAATTCCGGAACAAATAAAGTTATCATAATCCTGGATTCAGAAAAGCGGAACCCATACAGATTCCGCCTTCAGCATTGATTCAGAATATTCTCAGTCCTTGAAAAGTACCGAACACATTTCAGTCCAGGAAGACCAGAAACGGCTTAAAACTGTTTTAACAGGTGTGGGAAGATTCAGATTGCTTATAAAACTGCCAGCTTCCTCGTATGATTCATTTTCTTCAGGCATTACAAACATGAGAATAAAATATATTACAGCCATCCAGTTGAAAGTCCACACTATAAGGAAAAAACATACCCTGAGCAGGCGCGGGGAAAGCCCTAAATAAGCAGCAAGTCCACCTAATATGCCTGTAAAAACCCTGTTGTCTCTGCTTTTTATAAAACGCACGTTGTTTTCCATACTACTATTATAACACACTTAAGCCTTTTTGTAATTTTCATTTTTTATCCGCAGATAAAAGTATTGTACAGGTTAGAACCATAAAAGCAAAATATGTTATAAAAAAAGATATAATAACAAATATTATCTGGAGGCAATATGAGAAAGGGATTTTCGCTGATCGAACTTTTAGTGGTTGTTCTTATTATGGGAATACTAGCTTCTGTCGCCATGCCTCAGTATTTTAACACTGTTGAAAAATCAAGAGCTTCGGAAGGGATACAGACATTGAAAACATTAAGAGATCAGCAGGCTGCCTGTATTACGAAAAATCCGGACGGTGAAGGCTGTATGCAGGGAGCACCGGGCAACAATCTGTTTACATATGCAGACGGAATAAATGGAACAGAAAGCCCTATTTGTGATTATGGAACAACAGCTGGGCCTGCAACCCAGAATTGGGAATACTGGGCAGACGGACAGTATATCGTAGCCATACGCAGACCCTGTAACAAATATACACTTGAAACAACAGCATATAAATCCAATTGGGATGATCCCGAAGTAAACAGAATAGCCTGCTCTAATGACGGAGACAAAGACTGGTGCGCTATTCTCGGTTGCGTGGTGGAAGGCAACAGATATTTCCTGCAGTAAAAACTGAAAGCATTATCCAGCAGCAAAAGACAGTATACGGCTTTTAACTGTGAAAAATAATAAAAACATATAACAAGTTACATTTTTAAATACGGAGACAACATAATGGCTACAATGATACCGGCATCAGAAAAGGTAATGTTCAACAATAAAAGTGAAGAAGCTTTTTACAGATTCTTCCAGAACAGTCCGAAAACAAAAGACTGGACGGTTTTCTACTCATACCGCAAACGTGTGGCACGTTTCGGCGAGGTTGATTTTATAGCTGTTATTCCAGGAGAGGGAGTTATAGCGCTTGAACTGAAAAACATCATTCCGACAAAAATATCCTCTTCGGAATTCATTTACGACTATAACCGTGTTCACACAAGCGCTCCGAATCCTTTCACGAAACTACAGTATCAGGCACTTGAGATAAAAAACTTTCTAAGGCAGGACCCTGCCTGCAATGGTACATTTGTAAGCCATGTAATCATGTTTCCCAAATACAGAAAGGAATTTTCGCATGATATATGCCGCAGAAGGGAATTCTATCTTAACGCACAGTATTTTGACACGGATGGACGCCCTACGCCGGAACTACCGGATTATCTGCTAAACCTGCACCGCAATCAGAAGGAAAGTGTGAAATGTCTGCCGCCGAAAAACATAAAAGAGGCTATAGAAAGAACCATTCAGCTTCTGAAGCCGGTTTTTGAGGTTAACGAACGGGAAGCCGCGCTGGACATAGCCGATACCCTGTCTTCGCTTAATCAGGATATAGGCATACAGTACAAAATGCTGAAAGATATGCCAAGACTGCTGATACATGGTGGCGCCGGCACAGGCAAAACACTTATGGCTTTCCAGAAGATTAAAGACGCAAGGACTGCCGGGCTTAAAACACTTTTCCTATGCTTCAACCGTCTGCTGGGCGCCTCGTTCAAGGATGCATTCAAAATGTGCTCCGATGTAAAGGCCTGCTGTCTTGAAGAATACATGATGAAAGGCGCAGCAAAAAACGATGTCAAATTTACAAAAGCGGAAAAAGACAGTCCGGATTTTTTCTACAAAACACTTCCGGAAGCTTTCCTTAAGGGCGAATGCAAAAAGTATGATCTTCTGGTAGTTGACGAATTCCAGGACATATGCAGCCAGGAATATCTGAAAGTACTCGATGCCTCGGTAAAAGGCGGACTGCGTGAAGGCCAGGTATGGCTGCTAAGTGATTTCGACCAGAATATTTTCAACATGAAGAAAGTAAAGCGGGAGGAACGCTTCGCTGAAAAATATAATTTTAACGGCTGCCGGGTAAACCTGTGCATAAACTACCGCAATCCCGGAGCGGTTACACGTCTTGCCGAAAATCTTGTAAAAACAGACAATGTCCTTTATGAGCGAACGGCTGTAAGGGCAAGTGGTTCAGCCGATGAAATAATAATTTACAGATCCCCTGAGGATCAGCAGGACAAAATAGAAATTCTCATAGAGAAACTGCTTTCCAAGGAATGTGGTTACAGAAGAAGTGATATAGTAATTCTGTCTGCCCATTCATGGCAGAGTTCGGATATTAACAAAATGTCAGAAGCCAGACGTGGCTGGGGACGTTTTATAGCGTCACCGGAAAAAGCCACAGAGAATAATATACGCTTTACCTCGGTGCACCGCTTTAAAGGGCTGGAATCCAATGTCGTAATCCTAACGGATATAGATGACACAAAACAGTTCACCCCAAATCTTGAAACTGTGCTTTATACAGGAATAACAAGGGCAAAATACAAGGTTGTCTTCCTTGTGAAGGATACCACGGAAAACTATTTCCGCAGCCTGTACGATGAAAAGAAATAATATCCGTGACTGAACGCTGACATAAAAAAGCACACTTAAAAGTGTGCTTTTTTATGTTTCACCCGAACAAAAACAAAAAAACCTTATTTTTTTACGCGTATAACGGGCCTTACCGCACCGTTATTGCGGCTTACAAGAGTACCATCAGCAAATACAGTACCGTCATTATATACAAAAGCGGCCATATTGGGAGTTGCTCCCTGTGTGCGCAGCCACCACCATGTGGCACCATCTTCCGGGGAAACAAAAACGCCTTTTCCGGCAGCATATGGCGTTGGAATAAGACGGTCAGCCGTACCTTCAAAATATCTGTTCACTTCCTCAACAGTGAGAATGGTTATCTCCCCAGAAAGCACTTTCTGTTCAGCAGCGGAAAAGGCCTCTTTTTTAAAGTCATTGTTAAGCCAGTTTCTCAATTCTGATATATCCCAGTTGTTGCTGCTGTGATCATATTCCACCGCGTCAAGCCCTCTCAGCGAGAGAAGAACATACTCTTTTTCCGTGGTGTCAAGGACTATCCACTCAACAGGCTGCTTTGTTCCATCTGCCGTATAGGGATATTTTCCGAAAACCGCTGTTTTTCTTTCTTCCATATTCTAACCGTTCCTTAAGATTCTGAATGTACAATTAAATTATACTTATGATTGGATAATGTTTCAATTTATTTTCTGCGCTGTATAAGAAAAATATTGATTTTAGTTTTCTCCCGTCATGCTGAATTTATTTCAGAATCTCTATGGCTGAATGAGAGCCTGAAGCAGGTTTAATACGACGAATCTTTAAAAGAGCATAAGTTTATGACATCGCTTACCTGCATGCCGCCGTATCTGCGTTTCCATATGTAAAACGTGTTTTCGGATATTCCATATGTTACGACAAACTTCCCCGACTGTTTTGCCTTCAGCGTGTTCCTGCAATATTTTTACTATCTGTTCTTCCGTGAATCTTTTTCTCATTTCCGGTATCCTCCATGCCAGGTCCGGAAACCTAACGTTCTATATGGTAC
>Ga0310690_10005637_pt1 | contig 16866 bp, 15 predicted proteins | sample AusTroGonzalo_MG_2_FD_207661 | JGI IMG/M metagenome (GOLD analysis project Ga0310690, IMG submission 207661) | Bovine rumen microbial communities from tropical cattle in Woodstock, Queensland, Australia - Gonzalo_04 (v2) (version 2) | ecosystem: Host-associated > Mammals > Digestive system >... | reverse complement strand
ACTACCTTTGCAGCGGAAAATGAAAAGGACCGGAAAATCCGGCGGATCCGGACCGCTGCGCTGATCCTGGGAAAGGCGATAGGCGAGGAAGCGGATCTGGCGGCAAAAATGCCGCCAAAGATGACACCAGAAACCGGCATAGCATGCAGGGAAAATGAAAGATGAAAGATGAAAGAGGAAAGAGGAAAGAGAAAAGATGAAACAAAACAACCTCATACAATTATTGATAGCGGCAGTGATTTCCTTGGCAGGAATAGCGCTTCTCTTTGTGGGAACACTGTTGGCACCGCAAGGAGAAATACACGAGACTATCCTCGTAGCCTTCGGAGAAATAGCCACCTTTGCCGGTTCTATCATCGGCATCGACTATCGGTATAAGATGAAAGATGAAAGAGGAAAGAGGAAAAATGAAAGATGAAAAATGAAAGAGGAAAAATGAAAGAGGAAAAATGAAAGAGGAAAAATGAAAGATGAAAATGATCACAGTAACTCTCCAACGAAATCGCCCAAGCGGCAAAGCGGTTCAAGGCCGGATGACCATCCCCTTTGACGAAGACCACACCCTCGTCATACCAACCCTCGAGAACGCGGACTTCCTCATACCTGCCGGCATCTATCCGCTCACGAAAACATACTCGCCTAAGTTCCGGAAGATGTTACCGTTCATCGAAGAAGTGCCCGACCGACAAGGCATCCGATGCGCGGACACTACCCTCGTACATGAGCCAAAATACATTTTGGCAGTAAGTTCTCGGGTGTGCTCCGCTTCCCCCAAAAATGTAAAATTTTCGGGGCCCCCAGATTTCGGCACACGACCCGAACACTCTACCGGATGCATACTCGTCAACCCGCTCGATATGCCCAATATCAACCTCTTTATCGACAAAACCACTTTCGCCGACCACGACGAACTACAAATCCAAATTTTAGATATATGAAAACAGAAAAACAACAAGATTGGAAAGAAGTGGTAGTTGAGATTATTCTCAAAATCATCACGCTCGGCCTTTATCACGTCGAGAAACACCGCAAAGAGGTAAAATGAGCCCCTCTTAAAAGAAAGCTCAACCATCTACTTATTCACCTTTAAACACTCACAAAAATGGCAAAAGGTAAAGTGGTAGCGCTCTATGAAACCCTTTCCGGAGCACTTACCAAAATCAACAAAAAGTCGCAACACGTTGAGGACCAGCGTATGATCCTGGCTACGCACCGCGTGGCAGAGACGACCAGCAAAGGTTGTAACCGCGTGTACATCCGTACCGTGGAGAACATCACCCGCAAAACGCCGTTCTCCAACGACGAACGCGCAGCGCAAGGTCGTTTCGCTACCGTAGCGGCAGCCGTAGCAGCGCGTGCCAAGGACCTGAGCAAGGTCACCACTGACCAGCAGAACTTCCTCGCGCAGAAAGACCTGCCGAACGGCAAGAAGACCATGAAGAGTTACTTGTGGAGCTTGGAATTGGCAGCGTATGACGAGGAACATTCGTAATGTACGAAGGAACGATGTACGATGTACGAAGGATGTACAAAGGGACTAAGTACAAAGGAAAAAAGCGCCCAAAAAGCGCTTTTTTCTCTTTTTATTTGCACAGGTGAGATTTTTTTCGTCCAAATTCTTGCTTATTCCATTTTTTTGTAGTAATTTTGCAGCGCAAAATTGAGAAAACGATGATACCAACTTTTTTTCTTCCGGGACGAGTATGTTCCACCAAGGCAATTAGAGAGATTGCCGCACAGGCTGACACGCCGTACACACTGATTTGTTTGAAACCGACTATTGAATGGGTCTATCTGGGCCAAGAACGCATGGTGCAAGTGATGGAAATGACCCATGCTACCATGGTTTATGCGGACCATTTTAATAAATTGAAAATGGACAATGGACAATGGACAATGGTCGAAGCGCCGGTGATTGATTATCAAATAGGAGCATTACGCGATGATTTTGATTTCGGCAGTGTGATGCTTTGGAACACGGCTCAGTTGAAAGCCTTGGTGGCGGAAATGGACACGGAATATGAGTTCGCAGGGTTGTATGACTTGAGGTTAAGGGCAAGTGAGAAGACAGACCGTTGCACTGACAGAATACAGAGTACAGACCAGATTTGCCATATTCCTGAGTATCTGTATTACGAAGTGGAAGAGGACACACGCAAGTCTGGCGAGAAATTATTCGATTACGTGGACCCGCGCAACCGCGCCGTACAAATAGAAATGGAGCAATGTGTAACCGCTCACTTGAAACGCATCGGGGCGTATCTGCAACCGGGAGAGTATAAAGAGCTGCCAGGAGTCAAGAATCAAGACTATCCCGTCACCGCTTCGGTAATTATTCCTTGTAAAAACCGCGCGCGTACGATAGCCGATGCCATTCGTTCGGCACTCAACCAACAAGTGCGTGCGCCCTACTCCTTCAATGTGATCGTCGTGGATGATAATTCTACCGACGGGACGGCCGAAATAGTCGAAAGTCTAAAGTCGAAAGACGAAAGACTTATCTACATTGCTCAGGATCCAACTTGGCACGCGATTGGCGGTAACTGGAACGTGGCTATTCATGACCCTCGTTGCGGCCAATATGCCATCCAACTGGATAGCGATGATACCTACTTCGACGAAACCACCGTACAAAAGTTCATTGACGCTTTCGAAGGAAACCCATCACCTCTCACCGCTCACCGCTCACCTTTATATGGCATGGTGATTGGTACCTACCAACTAACGAACATGGCCGGAGAGACGTTACCACCGGGTGTGATTGATCACCGCGAATGGACCGATGCGAACGGACGCAACAATGCCCTCCGCATCAACGGACTCGGGGCGCCGCGAGGATTCTATGTGCCTTTACTGCGGACTATCAATTATCCTACCACTAAGTACGGCGAGGATTATGCAGTAGGCCTGCGGATCAGTCGCGACTGGCCCATCGGACGAATCTACGAGGTGGTCTATAACTGCCGCCGATGGGAAGATAACTCCGACGCCAATTGTGACATCGTAGCCATGAACCGCAATAACTGGTACAAAGACCGACTTCGAACATGGGAATTAATCGCACGATTAAAGTAGGCATTCTGACTGCACCTCATATCGATTTTGAGTTGCGCGAGCACACGTTTGTACTGAAGAACGTGCGCATCGGCATCGGTTTTCATTGGGACCGATTGGAGGACCAGGAGTTCGCCGGACAACTGGCGATTCGCAATAACGCTGATGGCACGCAAACAGCTATTAACACCATTGACATCGAGGATTATCTCTGTTCGGTGATTAGTTCGGAAATGCGTGCAGACAGTCCGATGGAGCTCCTCAAAGCGCATGCGGTCATCAGTCGTTCTTGGGTGATGCGAGCCATCAAGAATCAGGAGTCAGGAATCAGGAATCACGAAGGTTTTGATGTCTGCGCAGATGATCACTGTCAGCGGTATGAAGGTCTGCGCCGCATCAACGACCGCGCCGTACAAGCAGTACGCGAAACGGCACACCAAGTGTTGGTCTATAACGATGCGATCTGCGACTGCCGATACCATAAGTGCTGCGGAGGTAAGACGGAAGTGTGGCGAACCTGTTGGGAAGATATCGATGTGCCGTATATTCAGTCGGTTGATTGTCCCTACTGCGGTCGAGTCAGCGCACAGACCTTACGGTTAGTGCTCAATGATTATGATCAGGAGACGAAAGATTTTCATGATTGGAAAGTAACCTATACCGCTGCCGAATTAGGGGAAATCATTCGCCGCAAGTCCGGCATTGATTTTGGAGACATTGTGGACTTGATTCCGCTTCACCGCGGTGCATCGGGGCGCATTGACCGCCTTCGCATCGTCGGCACCAAACATACCGAAGAGATTGGCAAAGAGTTAAAAATCCGCTTGTGGCTCAGCCCTACGTGTTTGTACAGTTCTTGGTTTGAAGTCAAAAAATCCTTTCATCTTTCATCTTTCATCTTTCAACTTTCCGGAAGGGGTTGGGGTCACGGCGCAGGTTTGTGTCAGATAGGCGCTGCACAAATGGCAGTGGAAGGCAAAACATATGAACAAATACTCGCTCATTACTATGTCGGTTCACGAATTAGCGTTGCAACGTACTAAATACAAGCACCTTACGGACGACGAATGGCGTTGGTTCCTGCAGCAGGTGGAGGGTCGCGAACGAACGGCAGATAAATTGCCTACCTTCGCGGCTATCGATGATTGGTGGTACCCCGTTCGTCTCAGTTGCGAGCAGTGCAGCAGTGAACAGACCGCTCGCTATAAAGCGAGCTTAGTAGAAAGTCAAAAGTCGAAAGTCGAAAGAAGTTTTCTTGACCTAACGGGTGGTTATGGCGTAGATACGTATTTCTTAAGCCAGCAATTCAAAAGCGCCGACTATGTTGAGCAGAACGAAGAGTTGTGCCGCATAGCGGAGCACAATAAAGGGTTATGGGTTACCGGTTACGGGTTACGGGATATTACGATTCATAATTGTACAGCCGAAGAGTTCTTGAAGACGGCAGGTCAGTATGATTTGATTTTCCTTGATCCGGCACGGCGAGATAATCACGGAGGCAAAGTATTCCGGTTAGCGGACTGCACGCCTAATGTAGTGGCGTTGCTCCCTACTCTGCTCGCACACCTTACGAAGGAGGGACGGTTAATGCTCAAACTATCTCCCATGCTCGACCTTACTCAGGCGGTAAAAGAGCTTTCCGCGGTCAGTTGGGATATTCATATTGTGGCCGTGAAAAACGAAGTGAAAGAAGTGCTTTTGTTGAGTCAAGAGTCAAGAGTCAAGAGCCAAGAGCCTACCATCACCGCCATAGACCTCTTCGAACCGGAGAAAGCATTCGTGTTCACCAAAGAGGAAGAAAAGAATGCCCCTTCATCCTTTCCACTTTCCTCTTTCACCTTCCTCTACGAGCCGAATGCGGCCATTCTAAAAGCCGGAGCGTATAAGTTAGTGGCGGCGCGGTTCGGGTTACAGAAATTAGATGTCAACACGCATTTATACGCGTCCAATGAATTAGTGCCCAATTTTCCGGGCAGAGTTTGGGCAATCAAAGAAATCATAAATCATAAATTTGAAATCAAAAATGCAAACGTCGTTTGCCGCAACTACCCTTTAACGCCCGAACAAGTGAAGAAAAAATTCCGCATCAAAGACGGAGGAGAGCATTATATCATCGGTTGCCGTATAGCAGGTCAACCGACCTTATGGATAGGAGAACGAATTCAATGAAACAGTCGGCTATCATAGTACCTGAAGGTTGTACGCGGGTGTTACTGCACGCCTGCTGTGCGCCCTGTTCATCGGCCATTGTCGAATGGTTATTGGCGCACAACATAGAACCCGTCATCTATTATTATAACCCCAATATATGGCCCTTCGAAGAGTATGAGATTCGTAAGAACGAGTCCAAGCGTCACGCAGAAAGCCTGGGCATCCAATGGATAGACGAAGACCGGCTTAGAGCCGGAGCAAGCCAACCATGCGGATACGAACTCGCCCACGAGGCGTGGCTATGCGCCGTGCAAGGTTTGGAGAACGAACCGGAACGTGGCAAGCGATGCGAGATGTGTTTTTATCACCGCTTACTGGCCACCGCCCGCAAAGCGCAAGAGTTAGGTATTCCGTTCTTTGCAACTACTTTGGCTTCTTCGCGATGGAAGAACTTAGAGCAGGTTAATGCCGCCGGACTGCGTGCGCAAGAAGCGGTTACGGGTGACGGGTTACCGGTTACGGACTCCCTCTCACCGCTCACCCCTCACCATTCACCTTTATATTGGGCACAGAATTGGCGAAAAGACGGGTTGCAGGATCGACGTAATGCCTTGCTCAAAGAGTATCATTTTTACAACCAGTTATACTGCGGTTGCGAGTTCAGTCAACGCCCATGTTAACGGATTTTATCATCAGTCGTATACGGGCAGAATTACCGTTCGAACCCAACGCAGAGAAAGAAGGATTACTGCAGGCCTTGGGTGCTTTTATCGTCTCTCGCGATGCACGGAAGGCGTTTATTCTGCGTGGCTACGCGGGTACCGGTAAGACGAGTGTGATGAGTGCCTTAGTGCGGGCGTTAGAGGATCTGAAACAACCTTGCGTACTGTTAGCGCCTACAGGTCGGGCTGCGAAAGTACTCAGCCGTTATTCGCATGCACCCGCCTACACTATTCATAAATACATTTACCGTCAGTCGAGAGGCTCGACACCCACTTATCCATTCGGCGATGGCCGTGAGGTCTTTTCGCTGAGCGATAACCTGCATAGAAACACTTTGTTTATTGTTGACGAGGCATCGATGTTAAGCGGCAATCGAGACAACCCCACGTTCGGCAGCGGGTGCTTGTTGGACGATTTGGTACGATATGTGTATAGTGGCGCCGGTTGCAGTCTGCTATTAGTGGGCGACGATGCCCAGTTACCACCGGTAGGTAGTAGCTCCAGCCCCGCACTGGAGGCGGATTATATGAGAGGTTATGGGTTATCGGTTACGGGTTACGGGTTACGGGAAGTGGCACGTCAGGCGTTGGATAGCGGAATACTGAGCGAGGCTACTCGTTTGCGGGGAGAACTAGGCAGCTTAGGAAGCCTAGGACGACTAGGCAGCCTAACAATAACACCGAACGGCCGGGATATTATTCAGCTGAAAGGTGAAGAGGTAGTGGAACGATTGGAAACCAGTTGGCGAGAGGTAGGAGCAGAAGAGACGCTTATTATCGCGCGCAGCAACCGAATGACGAACCTCTATAACCAAGGCGTTCGAGCGCGGGTGTTATGGAAAGAGGATGAGTTATCCAACGGCGACCGAGTGATGGTGGTGAAGAATAATTATTTCTGGGCGCAAGAGTACGATGATTTGGAGTTTATCGCCAACGGCGATATGTTTGAAGTGCAACGACTCTACAACCACCATGAGTTATACGGTTTTCATTTTGCCACCGCCAGTCTCAAGTCCGTGGATTATGAATGGGAGATTGAAGCGTTAGTGTGGTTAGAAACCCTGACGACGGACAGTCCGGACGCCCATTACACCATGCAAAAAGAGCTCTTTGCCCGCATCGCAGAAGATTATCCGGAGATACGCAATAAGAAAGATTTGGTGAAGAAAATCTACGATTCGCCATACTACAACGCCTTACAAATTCGGTTCGCTTACTGCGTAACCTGCCATAAAGCGCAAGGCGGTCAGTGGAAGCATGTATATATCGATAAAAGTTTAACGAATGAAGGAGTGAACGAATTAACGGAGGAGGAAAAACGCGACTTTTTACGATGGATTTATACGGCGGTGACGCGCGCGACAGAGAAAATATTTGTTCTTCGGTAAAAAAGTTCACATTTTATTTGCATATGTGAATTTTTTTTTGTAATTTTGCGCGTTAATTTGGATTTTTTAACAAACAATCTTTAATACTAACAAACAATGAGTACCAAACATTTACACGCAATTTTTGCGTTCGCGTTAGGTGCAATCATGTTGAGCTGTCATTCGGAATTGGACGTCAACAAGATTGACCCGACGATTGAATTGCCTGTGAAAGTTGCCTTGCCTGTAGGTAGTATGACTGCCAAGGTAGCAGATTTCTTCAAGACAGACGACACCGCTCAATTCTACATTGACACAGTGGGTGGTAAAAATGTGCTGACAGCACAGTACACTATTCCCGATCAATCTCAAAGTGTCCAGGGATTTGACTTCCCTTCACAGATTTCGAGTGCACACTTCCGTTTTGACTTGTACGATCGTTTGATCGAAGATTCTATTACGATTCACATCCCTTGGCCGGTTGATAAGGATACCACGGTGTGCCTGCTCCGAAACGACTCCATCATTCTGCCTGACGGAGTGCCGGATTTTTCGGACTCGATCCATTTCTACATGCCTATTGTACTTTCGGGCATCAACAAACCTTCCACTACCTTACGAGTAGACAAAGCTACTTTGCCTGAGGCGAATTTCAACTTTGTTATTGATCGCTACCAATTCAATGACCTGAAATGGGAATGGGTAGATGCGATTATTATGAATTTAGGTAGCCAATTCACTTGGAATGGTCATTCGGGTCCCATTCATTTGTACCAGAAAGGTGACCCGGAGGTTACTAAGTTCGGTGATACGATCCACTTGGAGATGAGCAATTTAGAATTGAATATGATGAAGAACCAATCCGCAGATCCGTCGTCCGCCAACGTATCTGATTCGCTGGACTTCTTCATGACCGTGGTCTTTACGGTTCCTACCGGCACGAAAGCTTACCTCGAATCCCACGATTCCGGTTTCCAAGGCGATTTCAAGGTCAAGAAAGTGACGGTTAATACATTGTGGGGTTGGTTCTTGGAGGATAACGGTTACAGCACCCGCGGTGTGTACGATATCGATTTGGGATCCCTTCCGTTCTTGGAGAACGCGTGTCTGCCGATTGCAGAGCCGAGAATTGCCGCTCATCTGGAGACGCCTATCGCCGGTAATATCAAGTTGACCGTCGATTCGCTCTATACTATCGATGCTCACAATAATTATCAATTCGCTAATTTCAGCGGCAGTCGTCAGGGCGTGCTCACATACACCGAAGCGGATGGTTGTCTCAATCCACAGACCAGCTCTTTGGACGCCGTTGCTGATATTCAAATAGGTTTTGACCACACTGCGGAGAAAGGTCATATCGATTCGATGTTCATTATGATGCCGAGGAAAGTAGGTTACAATATCAACCTCAACTTTGACAAAGAGACCTGCAATCAGGTTCGTATCGTAACCAATAATCTGTATGTCAAATTTGGTGCACACGCCAGAGTACCGTTCTCCTTCAACAAGGGTACTAAGATTGACTATACAGAGCAATTGAAGAATGTCAACATCGCTAGATACCAACTTGACTCGATGTTGAGTGAGGTGAAGGGAGTTGATTCGGTTCGCATCAAAGACCTGTGGCTCTATTTAGGCTTTGAGAACGGTATTCCATTGAATGTATGGGGTACTTTCCGTTGCTTGGATTCGCTCGGCCGCGTTATTAAGGACCCGCAGGATACGACCAAAGCATATACAATTATTCCGGGTAAAGACACAGTTTATCTGGCCGGTGGTACGTATGAGCAAGGCACGAAGAAAGTGATTCCGACTGCTACTCCGATCACTTGCCGTGTGACGCAAGAGCACCTCGATCTCTTCCCGAAGATTAAAACGATTATATACACCTTTGGTGTAAATGACGGTTCGTTGGAGAACAGCCAATTCGGTGCCGAGATCAACGGTTCGGATCACCTGAAGGTTCAAATCGGTTTAACGGCCGATATCAAGGCGGTTATGGATGTAACTAATTTAGGTAAATAATAGGAGGGCAAAGCAATGAAAAATGTACGTAAACATATTCTGGTAGCCCTTCTGGCGGCTATTACGCTGAGTGCAAGCGCACAACAAGTGAACACGCTGTACTTCTTGGAGAACGCTCCGATGCGTCATACCATCAACCCTGCTTTCCAACCGGTTAGCCAAGGTTATATCAACTTCTCTCCGTTAGGTTGGATGTCGATTAGCGCGGGTAATAATACGTTTACCATGAGCGATTTCCTGTTCGTGGACAAAGACCCCAACAGTCCCACCTACGGTAAGACACTCACGATCATGCACCCGAACGCACGCGCTCAGCGCCAGCAATTCCTCGGGCGTGTACCGTCGATGACCCTCACCGGAATGGATTTGACCATCGGTCTGATCAACATGGGATTCCGCATCAAAGATAATGGTTTCCTGATGATTGGTATCAACCAGCGCGTTGAGACCAATACCACGCTTCCCAAGCCGTTAATGAACACGCTGTTAGGCGGTACATTGGATTTCACCAATCAAAACTTCAACCTAGGTGGTTTAGGTGTATTCAGCCAAACATACACAGAGATCAGTGGAGGTTACAGTTATCGTATCAACGACCAGTGGACAGTCGGTGGTAAGGCCAAGTTGCTTTTGGGACAAATGTACGCAGGCTTTAACGGTAAGAAATTAAATATGTTCTCCTCTCCCGAGGAGATTCAACTGAAAGGTAATCTGGACCTCGACGTAGCCGGTCCGGTTAACTTTGAGTACCTGAACAGCAAGATTGCCGGTCAAAGCGTACAAGATATTATCAATAGCTTCAACCAAGGCACTTTCAGTCCCGATAGTTTGGTGGATTTGAAAAATATCCCGAAGCTGGTTACCCCTTCCGGATTTGGTGTTGCATTTGACCTCGGTTTCACGTATAAGCCGATTGAACAACTGCAATTGAGCGTAGCTATTACGGATCTTGGATTCCTCTATTGGACGAAGACGAACCGCTTTAACTGCTCAATGGATACCACTTTTGCCGGTGTAGGTAACATCGATTATAGCGATCCTGCTTACCAAGACGAGAAAGGTAACTTCGATTTCCAGAAAGTAGCCGATAAGGCTGTTAAGGATTTGGAAGGTCTGCTGAACGGTGTTAAAGTGGACAAAGGCGCCGTGAACAAGGGTTTTGCTAAGATGACATCCGCTCGTTTGAATGTAGGTTTGGATGCTAATTTCTGGGATAACCGTGTGGGCTTAGGCGTTCTCTCAGCTACCCGCCTGTACAACGCTCGCTTGTATGAAGAGGTAACCTTCGGTGTGGCTTTCCGTCCGGTTAACTGGTTCAATATCGCCGCTTCGTACTCCTTGCTTAACAACGGTAAATACAGTAATATCGGTGCCGGTTTAGGTTTTATGCCTTACGATGGTATCAACTTAACCCTCGCGCTCGATTATATCCCGACCAGTTACGCTGCGCTGCCTAACAAAGACGCATCGGCTCCGAAGCAATATTTCCTGCCGGATAAAGCAAAGATGGTTAACGTAGCACTCGGATTCTCCATTGTATGGGGTTCGAACCGCAAGGATAAAGACAAAGATGGTGTATGGGATAAGATCGATATGTGTCCTAACACCCCGCGTGGCGTGGCGGTGGATAGCGTAGGTTGTCCGCTGGATGAAGACCACGACGGTGTACCTGATTATCTGGATCGTTGTCCGGGCACTCCGGCTGCCGCAATCGGCTTCGTGGATAGCGTAGGTTGTCCGCTGGATACGGATGGTGACGGAGTACCTGATTACTTGGATCAGTGTCCCAACACGCCGGTAGAGGCTTACGGTCTGATTGACTCGGTAGGTTGTCCGCTGGATACGGATGGCGACGGTGTACCTGATTACCTCGACGAGTGTCCTGGCACGCCTGAAGCTGCTTACGGCAAGATCGATGCAAAGGGTTGTCCGATTGATACGGACGGAGATGGTGTACCTGATTACCTCGACCAATGTCCGGGAACACCGGCTGAAGCATACGGTCAGGTAGATACCTTAGGTTGTCCGATTGATACCGACGGCGACGGAGTACCTGATTATAAGGACGAGTGTCCTGGCACACCGGAAGCTGCATGGGGTCACGTAGACGCTCGCGGTTGCGAACTGGATACGGATGGTGACGGAGTACCTGATTATCTCGACGAGTGTCCAACAGTCCCCGGTTTGAAAGAGAACAAGGGTTGTCCGGAAGTTAAACGTGAGGTTCGTAACTTGCTCAAGAAAGCTATGCAAGGTATTGAGTTCGAGACCGGTAAGGCTACCATTAAGAAGAAATCCTTCCCGTTGTTGAACCAGATTGCTAAGGTCTTCATTGAGAACACGAACTACAACATTGAAGTTCAAGGTCACACGGATAGCACCGGTAAGTACGAGATCAATAAAGAGTTGTCTGAGAAACGTGCTAACGCTGTTCGTGATTACCTGATTGAGCAAGGCGTAGACTTCCAACGTCTGACCGCAGTAGGTTACGGACCTGACGTACCTATCGCAGACAACAAGACCAAGGCCGGTCGTGCTAAGAACCGCCGCGTAGAGTTCAAGATCACCTTCGAGGAGATCAGTTACGAGTCGGTAATGGACCACGCTGACCCCGCGCCTGCAGCACCTGCAGTTCCCGCAGATAGCACTGTTGTAGCGCAGTAATAAAATGGATGGCGACTTTGGCCGGTCGCCATCTAACTACATTTATTAACAATTAAACATTTCGTATTATGGGAAGAGCGTTTGAATATCGCAAAGCAACTAAACTGAAAAGATGGGGACATATGTCCCGCACATTTACCAAATTAGGTAAAGAAATCACTATCGCAGCCCGTGAGGGTGGTCCGGATCCTGATTCCAACCCTCGTCTGCGTGCATTGATTCAACAATGTAAGCGTGAAAATATGCCGAAGGATAATATCGACCGTGCTATCAAGAAAGCTACCGATAAATCATCCGAAGGCTATAAGGAAATCAACTACGAAGGATATGGTCCGCATGGTATCGCTATCTTTGTAGAGACCGCCACAGACAACCATATGCGCACGGTGGCCAATATCCGTTCGTACTTCACCAAGTTCGGCGGCACATTAGGTACACAGGGTTCGTTGCAATTCCTCTTTGACCGCAAAGCTTGCTTCACCGTAACAATGAAGGATGGCATTGACCTGGACGAACTTGAACTCGAACTGATTGACTTCGGTGTAGAAGAACTCGGCGTAGATGAGGAAGAGAACACGATTGTCATCTACTCGGACTTCAACGAGGCTGTTAATATGCAAAAGTACCTGGAGGAGAACGGATTTGAGATCCAAGCAATGGAGTTCGTTCGTATTCCGAACGACACCAAGCAGTTAACCGACGAGCAACGCGAGTCTGTACAGAAACTCATCGATAAGATTGAAGAGGATGAAGACGTACAGAACGTGTTCACCAATATGGCGGAATGATGATAATCTCCGATTATTTTAAACTAACAGAGCGTCAGGCTGAGCAATTCGCTCAGCTTGATGCGCTGTATAGGGATTGGAACAGCAAGATCAATGTGATCTCGCGCAAGGATATAGACAACCTCTATGAGCACCATGTGTTGCATTCGCTATCGATTGCCAAACTCCTACCCTTCCAACCGGGCACGACCATCATGGACGTCGGCACAGGCGGTGGTTTTCCTGGTATTCCGTTGGCTATTCTGTTTCCCGAATGCTCGTTTGTGTTGATTGATTCGGTGGGTAAGAAAATCAAAGTAGCCACCGAGGTTGCGCAGGCGTTAGGACTGACGAACGTAGTGTGTAAGCAAGAACGCGCGGAGGAAGAGAAACAGAAATTCGACTTCGTTGTTTCCCGTGCAGTGATGCCTCTACCCGATTTGGTTAAGTTAGTACGGAAGAACATCTCCAATAAGCATCGCAATGCAGTACCGAATGGTTTAGTGGTGCTGAAAGGAGGCGACTTGGACGCCGAACTGCGACCTTTTAAGGAGGCCGAAGTAACACCATGCAGTCAGTGGTTTAAGGGGGAGTGGTTCCAGACCAAACAGGTTATCTACCTGCCGCTGTAAACCAACGATTAGATCGTATCAATGAAATATTTCTGCTTACGGTTGAAGATTGCGATACCAATAAGCACCAATACCAGCATAAAACCGATACTATACGCCAGAGCGGACCAAGAGAACGAACCTACTCCGTAAGCGCCGTATTTGAATGTTTCTATCAACGCTGTCATCGGGTTCAGCAACATGAACCGGTGCAGCGTTTCATTTTCCACATAACTGAGTGGATAGACAATCGGCGTAGCGTACATCCAAAGCGAGACGAAGGTGGAGAAGAAGTTCGTTAAGTCTTTGTATTTAGTTGTCAACGAGGAAATGATGAGACCCAACCCTAATGCGATGCCTTGCAGCGTCATCAGCACGACCGGAAAGAGCAGCAAGTACCAATTAGGACAAAGATGCACTCCACGGAACACAAAAATCAGATAAACGATGATGAATGTACCTAACTGAAGCGAGAACCGGAATAGTTTGGATAGCACGACTGAGACAGGCGACACCAAACGCGGGAAATAAATCTTACCAAATAGGTTCGCATTCGTCTGGAAAGTATTGGAGACAGCCGTCAAGCACTCCGAGAAATACTCCCACAGACAGATACCGCTTAGATAAAACACCGGTTGCGGAATATCATCCGTCGGTATATTGGCTATCCGTCCAAACACCACCATATACATCACTACGGTAAAGAGCGGCGAGATAAAATACCATCCCATTCCGAAGATGGTCTGTTTGAACTGCACTGTGATATCTCGCTTGATAAACAGCCATACTAAATACCTCTTCTGCCATAGTTCCCGCAGTCCGAGACCTTTAGAATAAGTCTTCGGCGAAATCTCCGTCGTCCAATATGTGTTCCTTTCACCTTTCATCTTTTACCTTTATCAGACTGTATCCATAAAACTTTTCTGCACTTTATTAAAGAGCATTAAGCCGAAGATTAATAATAAAAGCGTGAACCCTGCGCTATATGCTAACCAAATCCAAGAGAATTGGCCTTGGCCCAAAAGTGAATATTTGATGGCCTCCATAATGGGTGTGACAGGATTGAGGGACATTGCCAAGTGGAGTTTGGGATTGGTGACCATACTAAGCGGATAAATCACCGGCGTGACATATACCCAAAGAGAGATGATTTTGGCGAGCATGATCTGCAGGTCGCGGTATTTGGTGGTCATGGATGAGAAGATCATCCCAAACCCTACTGCCATCAAGGCCAATATGAGCACCAAGAGAGGGAAAAGCACGATTTGCCAATGTATGGTCAGAGCTGTGCCAGTGGCCACATAATAGATATAAAAGGCGACGAAAATAACCAGTTGGATAGCAAATGACAGCAGGTTCGTTGTCACAGCCACCAAGGGCATAATTATACGCGGGAAATAAACCTTACCAAATATATCCGCATTCGTCACAAACGAGTTCGAAGTAGCGCTCACACACGAAGCGAAATAGCCCCATACGGAAATGCCTAAGAGGTAGAACAGCACAGCCGGCACGCCATCCGTCGGTATATTTGCTATTCCGCCGAACACTGCTACATAAACGATAACCGACAGAATCGGTGTGATTAAGAACCATAAGGGTCCAAGAATCGTTTGTTTGTACGCTGTGCGGAAATTACGGAGCACAAAGAGCCAGAACATATCTTTATAACGCCACAACTCTTGCCAATCGACGGCTAAGAGTTTATCTTTAGGCGTAATAACCAATTGCCAATGTTCCTTCTCTTTGCTCACTTTTCCGTTTCCTTTTCTCCGTTAAATCGGTTTTTCTTGCCGTATACTACCCATTTATCCAAAGCAACGAGCACAGCAGGTACAACCGTCAAAATCAACACTATGGCCACAAACGCTCCTACTGCCAAACAACCGACGATATTACTGATCATCAGATCATCGATGAATAATGCCATCACACCGGGACCTAATACCATGATCAGACCGGAAGTGAGGATTGTACGAATCGAGCCCTTATACGCGGCACAAACGGCGTCCAGTTGCATCATAGACTTGCGATATTCGCGGTAGTAATTGGCAAACAAAATACCATAATCAATCGTGGCACCCATGAGGATGGCTTGCACAATCAGGTACGCCAAATAGAGCATCTTACCGGATACGAGGCCGGCTACAACTACATTCATATACACCGCAGTCATGACGGTCATCACTAAGATAGTAGGCACAATGACCGAACGGAAAGTGACGGCCACAATAAGGAATATAGCCAATATGGTCAGCAGTGTGACCATACTCATCTCATGATCGAATCCTCCGCGCATCTCAGCGTACATAACCGATTCGCCTACATAATAATGTTCGTTTGTCAACCGCGCATCGGCCCATGCAGTCAGCGTATCCACAAACGCGTAGGTCTCCGGAGACTCTTTAGGTAGCGTACTCAGCACGACCAGCAGGGAGTGGTCCGGTTGACGTAATTGACCTATACCGTCCATGATCTCAGTATGCATAGACGAAGCCTGCGTACGCACCGTGTCCGGAATAATATCCGCCAAACGCGGGTCATAGATCAGCGTATCACATACATATGCCAATAATTGGTCTAATCCGACGCGCAGCGTATCTGCTTGGCTATGAACCGAACCGTAGTAAGTATAAAGCAACGACATTTGATCAGCTGTCACCGGTGCTGATTTGACTTGAGACAGTTCCATCAAACGGGCCAGATGTTTCGCCATTTGATCGGATGTATAACTCTCTCCGCCAAAGACCAATTCGGTAAATAGTTCCGCTTGCAAATCTTCGCGCGAAGGACGATGTTTGACGGGTTTGGGTTGATGAGTGACTACCGGTTGTTCAACCACTTGTGACGACGCGAATTGACGGTTCTTGAGCGAATCCTGCAGCGCAGCAATCGTTCGTAACATCGATGCAATCGAATCTTCATTGAGGGTATTAACAGCGACAGTCGGCGTAGGAAGAACCGTTTCCTCATGTTTAGGATTCGCGATGGATAGCAACTGATCATCCGACAGATCTTGAATCCCGAAAGCGTGCAGCAGGGTATTCATCTCCGACGGCAGCAGGGATGCGTTCGCATCTGCCAGATCCATCAAGTGGGTACGTTGCCCTAACTGCAAGCGTTGCTCGTCAGTGATCATACCTGCTAAACCTTTGCGTTGGAACAAGTCATCTACTAGCAAATGTACATACTGCAGAGGTGTCAGCACTTTGGACTTATTAGGAGCGTATCCATACACTAAGCGCGTCTGAATAAGGGTCGAACCCATGAAGAGAGACATCTCATTCGGCGTCATCGGTAACCGCAAAGCAATGGTGTCGGTTAACTTACGCATCTCTACCGTGATAGCGGACGGGTGCGTAGTATTGAGGGCTTCAATAAACGGCACTAACGCGATACGCTCCAATTCTACCGTCGGCATCTCCACCGAGTCGGTTACCGTCACTTGAATCGGATTAACCGCTAAGGCGGCGATGGTCTCACGGGGCAGAACAATCGTGTCCTG
>Ga0310690_10005636_pt1 | contig 16869 bp, 14 predicted proteins | sample AusTroGonzalo_MG_2_FD_207661 | JGI IMG/M metagenome (GOLD analysis project Ga0310690, IMG submission 207661) | Bovine rumen microbial communities from tropical cattle in Woodstock, Queensland, Australia - Gonzalo_04 (v2) (version 2) | ecosystem: Host-associated > Mammals > Digestive system >... | reverse complement strand
GCTTCCCGCACGGCAGGAATGCCTCCTTTGCGCTTAAGGCCCTGACGGGAAATTAACATAGATTCCGCTTCTTCAAAATTCATTTTATGCTTCCATCGTCCTTACGGCGGCGCACATCTGCTCCCAACTCCCTCAATTTCAGCTCCAGCTTCTCATATCCGCGGTCTATATGGTAAATGCGGCGTATAATGCTAGTGCCTCTGGCCGCCACGGCAGCAACTACGAGCGCTGCTCCAGCCCGTAAATCAGATGCCATTACTGGCGCGCCCATCAGGCCTGGAACGCCATGTATTATGGCTTTTCTGTCCATAACAGTGATATTGGCTTCCATTCTAGCTAGTTCAGGAACATGCATGAAACGGTTTTCAAAGATTTTCTCATGAACTTCACATTCCCCTGAACATTGGGCCATGAAAGCCATCCATGGAGCCTGCAAATCCGTAGGAAAGCCGGGATATGGCTTTGTGCTTATGCTTACGGGCTTAGGCCGAGAAACTTCCGCAGATACTGTAATTACTCCTTTTCCGCAGGAAATTTTTACCCCAGCTTTGCGCATTGCTCTTATTAAAGCTGAAAGAGGCTTGGAATCCGCTCCCAGAAGAGTTATTTTCCCGCCTGCCGCGGCGCAAAGAAGCATGAATGTGCCTGTCTCTATCCGGTCAGGCATTACTGAATGTGAAAAGCCATTAAGCGCAGGCTTGCCTTTTATTTTGATGACACCGGTGCCGGCGCCAATGACTGCCGCGCCCATTTTCACAAGAACTGCTGAAAGGTCTTCTATTTCAGGCTCTCTCGCGCAATTCTCAAGAACAGTTTCCCCATCTATCAGAGAAGCTGCCATCATCAGATTTTCAGTAGCCCCTACGCTTGGAAAACGGAATTTTATCCTATTAGGATGCATTTTCTTTGCGGTCATCAGCACATCCCCTTTATCATGGCTGATTTCCACTCCGAGCTGCTTAAAGGCTTCAAGGTGCATGTCTATAGGCCGCACGCCTATCGTGCAGCCTCCGGGAAGGGAAAAACGCGCTTTGCCAAAACGCGCTATCAGAGGCCCTGCCGCAAGTATGGAAGCCCTCATTTTGCGCACCAGCTCATAAGGCGCTATTGGATTTATTTCAGAATGTTCTTCCGCAATAAAATTGCCATACCCATAAAAACAGTTTTTACCAAGACGGTTCAGAAGATCGTATGCTGACTGCACGTCTTTAAGCTCAGGGACATTGCTTATTTCGCAGCGCTCCTTAGTAAGCAGCGAGGCAAAAAGTATTGGCAGCGCTGCATTTTTTGAACCGCTGATCCTTGTTTCGCCGGAAAGGGCATGCCCTCCGTTTATAACAAATAAGTCCATTTATTCCTCAAAAATTATTCAAAAAATTCATCATGCTTTAATTGCAACAAAAAAACGCTGCTGTCCGCTAAAATCCTGCACAGACCTGATTTCTTTCCATATATCATTTGAAGCTTCATGCTTAAGACGCAAAGGATCTCCTCCGCTAAGTTCCATGAAAAGGCCGCCGCCCGGAACTAGGAGACGGCCTGCGGCTCCGAGAACAAGTCTTGCCACTGAAAGACCGTCACTGCCGCCATCAAGCGCCATATACGGCTCGCTTAGAACTTCAGGAGAAAGGCCAGGGATTACAGCAGAAGGGATGTATGGAGGATTAGAGACTATAACAGAATAATGCCCTGAAAGACTGTTTGGCGTTTCCACATTGGCAAATGATGTGCGATCATATATTCTAAGCTGCCGGGCATTTTCCTTAGCGCATTCCAAGGCTTCCGCAGATTTATCAGCGGCAGTAAGCCTTGCGTTTGGAAATTTCTTCAGCAGCCAGAAGCCTATCGCTCCGCTTCCGGCTCCGTAATCAAGAATATTTATGCTAATGCCGCTAAATTTGGAACTGATAAATTCTGCTGCATATTCTGCCAATTCCTCTGTTTCCGGCCTGGGAACAAGAACACGGCTGTCAACTTTCAAAGTTATGTCAATAAAGTCTTGAGTTCCGAGTATATATGCTAAAGGAATGCCTTGTTTCTTTTGCCTGATATACTCTCCAAACATTATCTCCTGAGACGGAGAAACCTCTGTTTCAGGATTCAAAATTATCTGAGCCCTGTTTTTTTTGAGAACAGCGGAAAGCAGCCATTGCGCATTGGCTTCAGGCTCATCAATTCCATTTTCCCTTAGGCTTGAGATAGCCTCATTAAGCAGCTTTCCCGCCGTCATATTGTCTGCTAATCTCCAGCTTAATTTCCTCTAGCATTTCCTTTATTCCGCCTTCCATTATCTCCGAGATATTATGCCAGGATTTAGAAATTCTGTGATCCGTTACACGGCATTGGGGGAAATTATATGTGCGTATCTTTTCGGAACGGTCGCCAGTTCCGACCTGTTTTTTTCTTTCCCCTGCGGAAGATTCTGCCGCGCTGTCTTCTTTCATCTGCTGCAGCTTTGCGGCAAGCAGGGCAAGAGCTTTCATGCGGTTCTGGCCTTGTGAACGCTCCTCGCGGCATTGGGTAACTATCCCTGTAGGTATGTGGACTATGCGCACCGCTGTTTCTACTTTATTAACGTTTTGTCCGCCATGTCCGCCGGAACGGCATGTTTCAAGGCGTATGTCTTTAGGATCAATCTTAACTATCTCTACCTCATCAGCTTCTTTCATAACTGCTACGGTAACTGTTGAAGTATGAACGCGGCCAGATGCCTCTGTTTCAGGCACGCGCTGCACACGGTGAACTCCTCCCTCGTAGCGGAACCAAGAATATACATTACGGCCAGAAATATAGATAACAGCGCTCTTTATGCCCTTAAGGCCAGATGAGGAAACATCCCTTACTTCAGTCTTAAAGCCCATATTTTGGGCAAAATGCGTGTACATACGCATAAGTTCCCCGGCAAACAGAGCAGATTCCTCTCCCCCTGCGCCTGCGCGCAGCTCTAGATAAATATTTTTGTTATCATCAGGATCCGGAGGAATAACCAAAAGCTGAAGTTTTTTTTGCAGATCTGAGATTTTAGATTCCAATGCGGGAAGCTCTGCTTCAGCCAGCTCCGACAGCTCACGATCTTCTCCAGAAATCATCTGCCGAGCTTCCTCGGCGCTGCTTTGCGCATTTTTCAATTCATCAGCTGTTTCAAGAATCTCATTGCATGCAGCATGGCGTTTAGAAAATGTTTGCAGCTCAGCTGGAGTAAGATCTCCTGATGCCAGCCTTGCCTCAAGCTCAGCGGATTCTCTTTTTATTGATGCCAGTTCCTTCTCAAGCATAATAGCCCTCTACAAAAAAAAACAGGCGTTTCCCAATATAAAAAGGGAAACGCCTGTACGGAAGAAACAGCTATTTGGATTCTTCTGCTTTAGGGGCTTCTGCCTTAACTTCCGCTTTCGCTGCTTTCTTAACTTCATTCCTTGTAGGAATTTCCACAGGCTTCTCTTTTGCAAAATGCTTAGGCGCAACCTTAGAAACGCGCGCAGCCTTGGCTTTGCGCTCTACAGTCTTGCCATCTGTGGCAGCATATTTCTTCATGAATTTATCAACGCGGCCAGCTGTGTCAGTGAAACGCTGCTTACCCGTGAAAAAGGGATGGCAGGCTGAACAGATTTCAACCTTGATAGCAGGCTTAATGGAGCGGGTCTCAAATGTGTTTCCGCAGGCACATGTCACCTGGCAGACATCATATTTAGGGTGAATATTCTTTTTCATTTCAATTCCTCAATAAATAACTAAATCGCAATATCTATTATAGCATAAAAGTTAAATCAATCAAAATTATAATTAACAATAAGAAATTCAGCTTTTTTATTTCCAGCCTACTGCCTTGGCCAGATTCTCCGTTGCCGGTTCAGAAATGACATATCTTTTTATGACCGGATTCTTTATAAGCCGCACCAGCTCTCTGTTCTCTGTAAGTATGGCTTCAATTGCTGCGCTGTCTTTCATAAAATCTTGAGCTGCGTTTTCATTTACAAGAGCTTTAGCAAAGTCGCTATCCAATATTGTTTTAATCGCAGCATTATTTGACAATAAGGATTTCATGCCAGGCTCGGCAAGAAATTCTGAAACCAGTTTTTTATTTGACAGCATCCGTTTAATATTTTCGGAAGAAATCAAGTATTCCTGCACCTCTTGTCTTGCCATAAACCCACGGATCATATTCTTATTGTTGTACAATTCTTTCAGCAGAGTCAAGTCGGAAGAATTTTTTTCAAGCACAGCTAGCAGATAACCTTTCTGAGTGCCCCAACCTATCTCTTCCCTTGACTTTTCATCATCTCCAGCGGTGTAGTTAATGCCATAGCCTCCATAATTTAAAGCCGGCTGGTATCCTGAGATATTTTTCTTCTTAACAGATTCAGTCTCAACGCTAAAAGCCTTGCTGTCTACTCCCAGATCACTGGAGTTGTTTTTTACAACTATTTTATAAATCGGATACAGAAGCAAAATATATAACGGAGAAAGAAGTATCCAAATGCTTATTCCTGATTTTTCCTGTGACATAATAATCCTCAAAATATATTACACAAGAGCAGATTAAAATTAAATCGCGCTTGATATAACAGTTCCAAAAAAATTATTAAATAGATTATATAATATTTAGAATGCATTAAAGTTTTTATGGAAAATTGTATTAAGATTACCAAATAATATAGAATGAGTCTGTTCTCAATCCTGACACACGGATTTAATAAATGATTATTTTTTCACTACAGCAGCAAATAGATCAAAAAAAAATTGGAATATTATTATCTTATGTTAATATTGCCGCAAAAATCCTTATTAATTTTCTTTACATGCCTGTTTTACTTAAATATTTATCCAAAGACCAGTATGGACTATACCAGCTTTTATGGTCTTTGTCTGGTTTTCTTGCAATAGCCGACTTTGGATTTTCCACCGCAGTAATACGTTATTATTCAGCAGCAAGAAAAAACAGAAATAAAGAAAAACTTAAAGAAATATTATTGAATGCCTGTTCCATTTACACAGTATTGACAATAATCCTCATATTATGCGGCATTGCATTATATTTTTTCGCGGGATTAACATATGGAGCTAAGTTAAACGCTAAAGACATGGCAACAATGCAAATAACAATTCCAATCATGATTTTAATGATGAGCATCGGTTTGCCAAGCACTCTGCTTACAGCGCTAATATCTGCTCACGAACATTTCATTTTCTTAAAAACATCTGCCCTTCTTTATATAATTGCGCAACCGATTATCAGCATTTTTGCCTTGAAATTCATAGCAGCGAATATTCCAACGCTTGTATGCGCTGAAACATTAAACATTGTTCTCATCACATTATTAAATTTGTGGTACTGCATCCATTATCTCAAAATAAAGCCAGTGCCATCACTATCTTTTACACCAATGAAAAATGAAATGATTAAATTTTCATTCTTTATGTTCACTGCTTTTATTGCCGATAAAATAATATGGAGCTCCGGCCAAGCTGTGCTTGGAGCAATGTCAGGGAATATATCCATTACTTTTTACTCACTCTCTTTTTACCTGGCTTTTGCTTTTTCAACAATTCCTTTTGTAATTTCAGAATTATATTTGCCTGCTTTTTCTGCAGCAGCAAGTTCCAATAATATGCCAAAAATTCAAAAATTATTCCAGGAAACAGGGAAATTGCAATTTAGGGTGCTGCTTCTTTTTCTCGGAGGATTTATATTCCTAGGAAAGGATTTCATACAAATATGGCTAGGGACCGGATATGAAAAATGTTTTACCCTTACATCAATAATATTGGCAGGATTCTTGCCAGACTTCATGCTTTCCGCAGGCCTGCCAGCTGTACAGGCATTAAATAAACATGGCAAACGCTCCGTGATATTACTCATAACGTCAATACTTGCCATATTATTAGAAATCTTTCTTTCCTATAAATATGACGAATATGGATGCGCTTGCGCAATAAGCATAATGCTTTTCTTAGGCTACGGAATTGCCACTGGAATATATTATTCAAAATTAGGACTAGGAATAAAAAAATATTTTGCTGGTTTTATCAGGCCATTCATCGCGTCACTGCCCGCTTTCGCATTGTTTTTTATTATTCTTGATATAAGCCCTATAGGCGGAATTAAAGGTTTTATCATACATGGCATAATGCTTACAGTTTTATATTCCATATCAGCATTGATATTCGGGTTAGATGACATTGAAAAAGAAAGATTGCGCAAGCATATTTCAAGCTGGAAGTAAGGCTGCTCACTTGCTCATTCTGGCTGCACATAAATCATGAATACCTTGCATCAATTTTTTTCAGAAGCATTATAGCGGGAGTAAGCAGAAAATATAATTTCAGATGAATCATTAGAAACACGAAACCCTCCAGTCCTTTTTGTTTTAAAAGCATGCTGTTTGTTTCGCTGAAAATGCCATAAAACAGGGAATAGTCTGGTTTAGCCAAAGTAACTAGGGCCATTTTTTTCATGATCAGCTTTATTTTAAAAATAACAGCTGAATATTTTTCCCGTTCAAATTCTGACAGACCATTCTCAAAAGCAGTAAAAACACGGGCAAAATCTTTTATCCTCGCCTCAGAAATATTATGAGACAGACCGTTTCCCTTAAGCCGGTAATGGGAAAGATATTTTCCTGTAAAATAATTTACAGAGGAATAAATAAAACATCTCAAACTAAAAAGAATATCTTCTCCGATTGAAATATTTTCATCAAAAAAAATATCATTATCAAAAATAAGACTTTTTTTATATAGAGCCGTCGTCACAAAACCGGTAAACATATCAGCATTTTCAAAAACAGAAAAAAATCCCTTAGGGAAAAAAGGCCTTCTGCTAGAGAGCAAATCATACTCATCGCTAAAATTCCATTGCACTATGCTTGCTCCTGTTGAAACAGCATCCGAATATGCCTCGCTAAGAGTATCTTTTTCCAGCCAGTCATCGCTGTCAAGAAAAACAATATAATCAGCGCTTGCCGCATATATTCCGGCATTGCGGGCTTTAGAAACCCCATGGCTTTTTAATGCCTCATTATCTTTTAAGGATATGAGACGGAAACGGCTATCCTTTTCTGAAAACATCTGAGCTATTTTTTCTGAGCCATCCGAAGAACAGTCATTAACCATAAGCACTTCAAACTTTGAAAAATTCTGTGCCTGTAATGAATTAAGGCTATTGCGAATAAATTTCTCAGCATTATGAAACGGAACTATAATGCTTATTTCTGGTTTTGATAAAGCTGCATCAGAGCTCATTGCCAAATACCTCAGTTAAGTTTACAAACAATATGACATTAGAACTGCATCAATTTATAATCATAAGAAATATTCTCTGCTATAATATAAAAAAGCATACTTTTTTTCAAGAAGAACATTATATGAATCGCACAAAACGCGAAAGCCCTGAAATATCTGTTATTATACCAGTATATAACGCTGAAGAACGGATCAGCACATGCCTTGACTCATTGCAAGCTCAAACTTTTAAAAATTTTGAAATCATAGCAGTGGATGACGGTTCAATTGACAGATCATTAGAAATACTGTTTGAAAGAGCGAAAAAAGATTCGCGAATAAAAGTGATAAAACAAAAAAATTCAGGACCAGGAGCGGCCAGAAACGCCGGGATTTCAGCCGCGCGCGGACAATTTATTATCATGCCTGATGCCGACGATTATTTGGAACCTGAAACTTTTGAATATGCAGTCAAAGCAGCAAAAGAAACAGGCGCAGACATTATCCAATGGAATTATGTAAACGAATATCAAAACGCATCCGTTTCCGCTGACAGGAAAAAAAACTTTTTTTTAGATTTTAGAACAACGCCAGAAGCTTACTGTTTCGTGGTATGGGATAAAATGATAAAACGGGAAACAATAGGTAATATTAGATTTCCATGCTCAATGAGATATTTTGAAGATTCCGTATTTATCTTCCATATTTACCTTGCAGCAAAAAAAACCTATTTTATAAATAAGTTTTTTTACCACTACATGATTTATGAAAATTCCCTGTCAAACCCCATATCACCAAGGCATCTGGAAGATGTAAAAAAAGGCATATCTCTCATTGAAGAAAGCCTAGCAAGAAACAATAGAGCTGAAGAGTGTTCTGCCGTTATTTTTATGTTAAAGCTTTATGTAAAGCTGTTATGCATGAAAGTATTTAACCCGCCGGACTTTCAAATGGCAAGGGAAACTTTCCCCGAAAACAATAAACATTTCATGAAAGCTGGCGGAATACCTCTTAAAATTATTTTTTTCCTGCTTTATATGCGCATGGATTTCCCGTTAAGACTAATAATAAAAGCCTGGTTTGCAAGGCATTCAAGGCCCAAGCCATTCAAAAAATAAGAAAGGCCGTAATCATTTTTAAGATCCCGGCCTTTTTCAGTCCTTTTTTTCTGTTTTAATAAACTTAAGCTAAAACATTCTATTATTTGCTCTTAACCAGCCAGGCAGCATTGGCAAGGCCTCGTCCCTGTTCTTCCGGAGTAAGATTAGGAAGCGGAATAGCTGTGCTTTTTAAAGCAATGCGCACAGAATCGGCTGAATATCCCATTGAAAGGGCAAGCGCTGCTATTCCAGCCACATGAGGACTGGCCATAGACGTGCCCGATTTATTGCCATATTCTCCGTCCATTGTTGTGGATATGATGCTTGCGCCAGGAGCAATCACGTCAACCTCCTTGCCTCTGGAAGAAAAATATGCCACTTTATCCCTTTTGTCTGAGGCCGCAACAGCAATAGTCTCGGGATAACGCCCTGGGTAGCTCATTACGCCATTAGGGCCTCTATTGCCAGCTGAACAAACAATTATGATTCCAGCCTTGTATGCTGCCTTTATGGCTTTTTCCTGCGCTTCTGTTTTTTCTGGAGAGCCAAGGCTCATGTTTATTACCTGCATGCCATTTTTTATGGCCCATTCTATGCCTTCAATTACGCTGGAACGGTCTCCAGAACCATTGGAAGCTAAAACTCTAACTGAATATATTTTTGCCTTAGGGGCAACGCCTACAACGCCTTTGTCATTACGGGCTGCTGCTATTATGCCAGCGACATGCGTGCCATGACCATGCCCATCCATAGGACCGGTCATTTCATAAGTAAAATCAACTCCGCCCGCATAATTATCTTTCAGATCCTCGTGATCGTAATTAATACCGGTGTCTATAACCGCAACTTTCACGCCAGCCCCTTCTGTCACGCTCCATGCATTCTGAGCATTTACGCGAGATATTCCCCAAGGATATTCTTTGCCAAACTGCCAGTCTTCCCATAAAGGAGGAACAGGGGCAGCTGCTGAACCGCCATCTCTCACAGCCGCAGCAGGAGAAACAGCTTTAGCAGAAACAGGTTTAACGGCTGAGCTTTTTCCAGTACCGGCATGCTTATATAAAGAATTAAGTATTGAATCATCTTCAAGCCAATATTCGCGCTTGTCTTCTTCTATAGTCATGCCCGGAGCTCGGCGGCTAATAAGGCGCTCTGCCTGGTCTTCAGAAAGATCCAAAAGGGCGCCATCTATGAAATTAAATGTCTTCACTACTTCACCGCCGGAACGAGTAACAAAAACATCCCAGTTTATTGGAGCTCGCGTATCGTTCTGCACAGTAACTATATAACGTTTAGCATCAGCGTGAATGGCAAAGAAAAAAAGAAAAGACAAAGAAATTAAAATTTTTTTCATATATAATCCTAAACAATTGTAATCTTATTTATAAGTATAATATTTTTTTTTGAAGATAACATAGTACAAAAGACCCATAAAAAAGGCGGACATGACTAAGACCGCCTTTATAATTCCACAGAAAAGCTTCTATTTTATAAGCCTTGCAGCATTAGGTATGCCAGAGCCCTGCTCTGAAGCTGAAAGCCCCTGAACAGGCACAGCTGCGGCTTTAAGGGCTGCCCTTATCGCCGCCGGAGTTTTGTAACCGGCAGCATAAGCAAGAGCGGCAAGGCCAGCCACATGAGGGCAAGCCATTGATGTGCCATGCAGTTCCTGGTATTTCCCGTCAATAGAAGTGGAGTTAATCCACATTCCGGGAGCCATAACATCAATTTCTGATCCCCTTGAAGAGAATGGGGCTATTTCATTTTTTGGGCCGGAAGCTGAAACGGCTATTGTTTCAGGATATTTGGCAGGATAGTTTACCGGGCCGCCATCATTGCCTGCAGCACAGACAATGGTAACGCCGCTGTTTACAGCCTGCTTAATAGCTTTGTGCATGGCTTCCACATACGGACCGCCGCCAAGGCTCATGTTAGCGATATTCATTTTATTTTTCACTGCCCACTCAAGGCCTTTTATTATGGCGGAAAGAGAACCTGAGCCATCCTTGTTCATTACTTTAACCGCATAGAGCTGCGCCTTAGGAGCAACTCCTACTACTCCTTTGCCATTACGGGCCGCAGCTATAGTGCCTGCGACATGCGTGCCATGCCCCTGGTCATCTAGGGGGCTTCCTAAGCCAACTATGCCTTTTATGCCTGAATAGTTCACTCCTGACACATAATTAGCCTTAAGGTCTTCATGATTAAAATTAATGCCAGTATCAATAACTGCCACTTTCACTCCCGCGCCTTCCGTTATATTCCAGAAAGCGGCAGCATTAACTCTCATTATTCCCCATGGAAATTCTCCCTGTGAAGGCACAGTTGTAGTCAAAGCCTGTGCTTCCTGAGCAGCAGAAGGCATTGGAGCAGGCACCGCGGCAGGCTTATTAACTTTCGCAGATGTGCCAGAATACTTGTTTAATTCATTCAAAGCAGAGGAATCCCCTTTAATCCAGTTTATGGTAAAGTCTTCCTCAATAGTCATCCCCGGAGCGCGGCGGCTCATTATGCGCGATGCCTGCTCTTCTGAAAGGTCAAGCAGTGCTCCGTCTATGAAATCGTATGTGTCTACAACCTCACCGCCGGCACGGGTAACAAAAACATCCCAATCAATTGGCGCGCGGGTATTATTTTCAACGGTTATAATATACCGTTTTGCATCTGCCGCCGATGCGAAAAGAGTTAAGCAAATGGCAAATAAAAATATTTTTTTCATAATATGCTCCTATTTTAATTATAGCGAAACAGCATAGATAATCATAGGCCAAAAGACCCAAAAAATTTATTACAAAAAAAAACGCCGGATAAATCCGGCGTTTTTTTAATTTATGGTTTGTCTTACTTTATATTAGCGGCATTTACAAGCCCATTTCCCTGCTGCTCAGCTGTAAGGACTGGGAGCTTTACGGCAGCCTTTTTTAATGAAGAAAGAACCGCTGATGGCGTTTTATGGCCACGGCCTACTGATAAGGCAGCGAGGCCAGCCATGTGAGGGCAAGCCATTGATGTGCCAGACATTTTCTGATAACCTCCGCTAATAGAAGTTGAATAGATGTCAACGCCCGGAGCAATAAATTCTATTTCAGAACCGCGACTGGAGAAATATGCGATATTATTATTAATGTCAGAAGCTGATACAGCTATGGACTCAGCATATTTAGCAGGATAATTTACTGGACCGCTGTCATTGCCTGCAGCACACACAACAGTGACTTTCGCCGCTACAGCTGCTTTTATAGCATTGTGCATAGCAGTCATATAACCGCCGCCGCCAAGGCTCATATTGATAACATTCATTTTATTTTTTGTAGCCCATTCAATGCCGCTTATTATAGCTGAATAAGAACCGCTGCCATTTGAAGCCAAAACCTTGACCGCATAAAGTTTTGCTTTCGGGGCAACGCCAACCACGCCATATCCGTTACGGGCAGCAGCAATTGTGCCAGCGACATGAGTGCCATGTCCCTGATCATCAAGAGGCTGCGCGGAAGGATTTATCGCATTATATCCTCCAGCATAGTTTTCCTTTAGATCGGCATGATTATAATTAATGCCTGTGTCTATAACGGCAACCTTTACGCCAGCGCCTTCGGTAAATGACCAGGCTCCATAAGCATTTACTTTTGAAACTCCCCACGGAATTTCATTATCCATGATAAAAGGGAAAGAAGAGTCGCTTTCAATGGCAGCAGGCGCAGCCATTGGCACCTGAATCTCATTGTTCCTTGCGCTGTCAAGTATGTTAGAAAGAGAAGGAAGAACAACTGATGAGCGGAGATTTTCTTGCTCGCCTGCAAGCCAGTTTATAACCTTATCTTCTTCTATGGCAATAACGCCATTCACTTTAGATATGTCGCTCACGCTGCGTTTTGCTGGGATTTCGGCAAGCACAGCGCTGATTGTTTCATACTGAAGCTTAATCTTTCCGCCATTCTTAATAATAGCAGAGCGCACTGAATCGGCACGCGCAGGAGCATAGCTTATTATGTAATCAGCCGCATTAGCATTAGCGGCAAGCAAGGCGGATAAAAGCGCCAAAGCCATAATTTTTTTCATATATAATCTCCTTAAAATTTTGTAAGCAGGGCATGACAATGCTTCATTTCAGCCAGCTTTAGTCTATATTATAATATAATGTAAAAGAAAAACATAGTAAACAATGCCCTAATGGCCTTAGGCCCTTAGACCTAGTGTCTAAGGCTGAAAACTATTTTTCATTTTTTATAATATCAAAGCCTGTATATTTGCGCAAGCATTCAGGAATAATGACATCTCCCTGTTCTGTCTGATTGCTTTCAATTATCGCAAGAAGCGGACGGTCGCTTGCAACGGTGCCATTAAGAGTATGCGCAAGGCAGCGCAGGCCTTTTTCATCTGTCATGCGGATTTTTGCCCTTCTGGCTTGATAATCAGTAGTATTGCTAGTGCTTGTAACTTCCCTGTATTTGCCTTGGCCAGGGAACCATGCCTCACAGTCATATTTCTTGGCGGCAGGAAAACCTAAATCTCCAGAACACACATTCAGCACGCGATAGCACATTCCCAGTTCCTGAAGTATGCTTTCCTCATGCGCAAGCAGCTCATCATGTATCCTCCAGGAATCTTCAGGGCGGCAGAATACAACCATCTCAACCTTGTAAAACTGATGAACCCTGAACATGCCCCTCGTATCTTTGCCATAGCTTCCAGACTCTCTCCTGAAACATGGAGTTACAGCCACATATTTAAGAGGAAGATCTTCCGCCTTAAGTATTTCATTGGCATGCATATATATAAGCGGAACTTCCGAAGTGCCAATAAGGAAAAGCTTATCATCGTCAGGATTAACTGAATAAATCTCATTCTTGTCCGCCGGGAAAAAACCTGTAGCAAACATAGCATCTTCTTTAACCATTATAGGAGGCAATACAAGCTGAAAGCCTTTAGCTATCGTGCGGTCAATGGCAAATTGAATTATAGAGCGTTCAAGAATAGCAAGCTTATCTTTCAGATAATAGAATCTGCTGCCGGAAACCTTTGCGCCTCTTTCCAGATCCATCATTCTGGCAACGCTTTCAACCTGAAAATGCTCCTTTGGCTTAAAGGAAAATTCCGGCTTAGTGCCGCAAAAACGCACTGTGACATCTTCAGTTTCATCCTTGCCAATGGGAGTGGTCTCATGATTCATGTTAGGAATACGCAATGCAAAATCGTTTACCTGAGCCTCCATTTCAGCAAAAGCTGTTTCAAGCGTTTTCAGCAATTTTCCGGCTTCTTTTATTTTTGCAATTTCATCAGGAGTTGGTTTGCTGACAGATTTTTTTCTGCGATCGCTGCGCATAGCTTCTATTTTCTGCTGAAGCTCATAACGGGAATCATAAAGCTGAATGAATTTTTTGAAATCAAGCTTTACATTTCTGCTCAGGCAGTTTTTTTCAACAGCATCAATATTGGCACGAACAAATTTTAGATCAATCATAAAATACCTCTGCAGAAGATAAAAATAAATTTCTGCTAATTAATAAAAACTATAAATCAGACACAAGCAAACGATCATTCCTTATGATGCCGCTTATGCATTCCTTTCTCATCATTTTTATCTTTTCCATAATTATTTTCTTCATTTACTGCATATTCATCATTTGTTTCTGGCCTGTCTTCCTTATGACGCCGCTTATGCATTCCTTTCTCATCATTTTTATCTTTTCCATAATTATTTTCTTCGTTTACTGCATATTCATCTTTTGTTTTTGGCTTATAGCCCCGCTTCTGAGATACAGTGTTTGCAGTATTCTCCGTTTGCTCAGTTGCTGGCTCTTTATGCAGCGGAACCGTTTTGTGCAAAGGCCTCATTGACGTTGGAGTGAAGCCTGTGCTGCCAGAAAGTTTCTTAAGCACATCTAGTTTAAACTTCAATACAGGCCTAATAGCAGCGATATCTGTTTTCTGAACCTCGCTTCCAAATTCAGCTATAAGCCCATTGCCTTCATAATAAGCAGCAAGATTTGGATAAAGCCCTGGAGAGCGCAGCCACCATGAGCAGAATCCATTGGAATCAGCATTGCATTTACCCTCCGTATATGGAGTTGGAGTAGTAACGCTGTCGCCAGGATTCTGAAAAAGCTTTTTTCCTTCAGCTATGCTTAACAGGAAAACTTTATCATTAGTATTGTTTCCGCCTGCAGTGCCATATCTTTCGCTTTTGTCATTTATGACACTTGTCATTGTTATTCCAGCTTTTTCAGCCTCGCTGAAAGCCTCATTATAGAAAGAGCCATTAAGCCATGCCCTCAATGAACTATTTTCCCATGTAATATTGTCCTTTTGGCTATTATAAGGCATTACTTCTAATAAATGACGGCTTATAAGCAATGCTGTTCCATCCGAATACGTTTCTAATATATTCCATTCAATCGGTTTACTGCCGCCATCCGAATCATATTTATAAGAACCAAATTTCACGACATCGCCAGCCTTAAGACTGTCATTTTTTGCTTTATTTCCTTTTTTATTTAATTTTGCCGAGGTCTCCATTGCTCGCAAGTCATATTTCATGGCTACGCGCAAAGCGCCATACACATCATATATTGTTTCACCGTCATAATTAATGTGTCCGTTTTCCCTAACATATGCCATATTGAGATTATCAAGGCCGGAGGTTCGAAGCCACCACCAGCAGACATTGCTTTCAAAACCTCCATGAGACATGGCATAAGGAGTAGCTATAGCTTTTCTGGAAGCATTATTATTAAAAAATCTTACAGCTTCCTGTATGCTCAATAGGAAAATCTTATCCTTTGTATTTCTTCCGCTTTTTGTTGAATACTCTGGGTTTATAGGATTGTCATTGTCAGAGGAAATAATGCCTTTCTGCTCTGCATCATTAAAAGCGGAATTATAAAATTCAGTATTAAGCCATTTTCTAATATATGACAAGTCCCAAGAAGTATTTTCATTTTTATCGCTTGCCGGTTTTGAGTCAATAGCATATTTGCTCAAAAGCAAAGCTGTTCCGTCTTCATATTTTTCAAGCACAATCCAATCTATCTGTTTTTTTGCGCCATTTGCAAAATACGGATATCTGCCAATTTTTATTATGCTTCCTGAATCATTTTTAGCATAAGAGCTTAAAACAGACAGTGTTATAAGAAGGATCGCAAGCAGGGTGTTTTTAAGAATCTTCAGCATAAAAAACTCCTTTTTAGCAGAATACAAATATTATATAAAAAAGCCAAACATTTAACTGGCAAAGCAAAGCTTTTTTCTCAGCATAAAATATGCATATTGCATTCCTGACAAGTTAAATATCACTTAGGCTTAGTGACATGAGGATTTACAGAGCTGTCCCCCTCCGTGCCATGGATTTTTCTGTTTTTTTTGGAATAACTTTCTTTTATAGCATTAAAATTGACTGAATTTATTACCATTGCAGGACGTACTGCCCCATGGTCATTATTTACATTAAGAGCCTCATAATACAGCTCACCATTATGATTAATGCCAGATGCCATAGACTGCACGCTTCCGGGAGTGCGAAGCCACCAGAAAGCTCTTCCGTCTTCATGTGTTTTGGCACCACGGCTTTTAGCATAAGGAGTTGGCTCAGCTAATCTGTCTGCGGGATATGGCATATACATATTTGCTTCAGAATCGCTAAGCAAGAAAATCTTATCATGAGTATTATTTCCGCCAAGAGTGCCAAAGCGCATATTTCTTGTATTCTCAACACGAAAATTCTGTATTTTTTTGCGCTCCTCTAAAGTAAAAGCCGCCTTGATAAAATCCTTGTTAAGCCATGTTCTGAGAGAGCTTTTCTGCCATGTAATGCCAGTTATTTTTTTATGAAAAGGCATGGCATCAAGGCATTGCCTGCTTATAAGCAGCAGATTGCCATTATAATCTTTGTGTATGACAGTCCACTCAATTTTTTTTCTTGCTCCGGATTCCTTATATGGATACGAGCCAAATTTTAAAACATCTCCTATTTCCTGAGCGCTTGCAGGGACTGCTGCCATAAGAATAAACATTAGAATAATTTTTTTCATTTTTTCCGCCTTTTCTTTTTATAACTTTGTTAAATTGTAAGAGACAGGAAAACAGCTGCCTGTCCGGATGCAAATGCAATTTTTTCAAAAATTTTCATAAATTAAAATTTTTAATCACTGCCGTAAGACTTAAAAGGTCTTGCTGGCTGTGCAATGCCATAATGCGGTGCAATAAAACCGCTGGCATTGGCTTTTTTTAGCTCAGAGCCTGAATTTATGATCGGCTTCAATTCCCCGGGCTTGCCCCAATGATTATCTTTCTCTTCTTCCCCATAAATAACAGTTCCCCATCTTTCATTACGTTTCTTATTAGGCCTGAGACTAGACTGCTGTATGCGTATCACTGGCCGGACCATTTTCTTTTCCTTACTGCTGTTCAGCCTTTCGGTATTTTTAGAAACTTCACCGTAGGAATTCACTACGCTGCCTTTATCTCCGGTCGCCATAATCCACCATTCCGCATTACCGTTAATCTCATTGGCATATACACCATGTCTTAGAGCATAGGGAGTTGGGCTTGC
>Ga0310690_10005635_pt1 | contig 16870 bp, 6 predicted proteins | sample AusTroGonzalo_MG_2_FD_207661 | JGI IMG/M metagenome (GOLD analysis project Ga0310690, IMG submission 207661) | Bovine rumen microbial communities from tropical cattle in Woodstock, Queensland, Australia - Gonzalo_04 (v2) (version 2) | ecosystem: Host-associated > Mammals > Digestive system >... | reverse complement strand
CACGAAATGCTCGAACAGCCAGTTTTGCAACGCCTCCGACTTCCGTTTCCGCTCGGCAGAGAGCTCCACGATGGGCTTCTCCATCGACTCCAAGTCCTGCCGCGCCGCCGTCAATGCCTCCTCCCAACGCTTCTTCACCCGCCGCACCTCCGCTTTCAAGAACTGACTTTCCTTCACGAAAGCGGCCTCTTCTTCCAGTGAAAGCACTCTTTTTGAACGTTCTGCATCCCGTTTCTCCTTGGCAATCAACATGTTGGATTTAGCTTCCGCAACAGCATTTTCCGCATCCAATAGCATCTGCTGATACGACTGCTGCAGCTGGACATAATGCTCGTCAGATTGTAATCGGCTGATTTTATGATTAATGGCAGAAATCTCCGCTTCATGCTGCTTGAAATAGCCGTCAGGCGCGAGAAAATCGAACACCGGAGGCACAAAGCCAGGCAGCACGGACTTGTCGTACAACTGTCCCGAAAACGCCGCCAAATAATACAATTTCTCCTCTTTTGTCACGACCAGCACCCCGAACATCTTACCTTCAGGATTTCCGCGCATCAACTCCTCGACACGCGGCAACAAATCACGCACCGCCGCCTCGCACACGGGATGCGACACGTAATCAAACGGGTTGTTGAACGTTTCCGGCAACAACCCGTGATACGAAATAGAATGTAGTAATGGCATAAGTCGTTACACGAATGACGTATGACGTTTGTTGTAAGACGTTGTACACAACGTCTCTACATCAACTACTAATTGCTAACGACTAACTACTAACTTATTTCACCCAATACACCCAATTCTCCTTACGATCCTTAGCCTTAGGATATTCGCCAGCGGTGTAGCCGAGGATACAGTTACCGATGCCTGCGTAGTCGCCTTCGATGCCGAGGTCGGCGAGAATCTGCTTGCCCTCTTCGCTCTCGAAGACCTCACGGGCGCGGTGGATCCAGCAAGAGCCGAGACCCAAGGCGTGGGCGGCGTTCATCAAGTTGCCCATCACGAGGCTGCCGTCTTCGATGTAGGTGTGTACATTCTTATCAGCCAAGACCACCAGCACCACGGGCGCACCGTAGAAGGGATCGTTGTCGGCACCCATCACCGCAGCATTCAGCTTGCTGAGACGGTCGCGCATCTCCTTGTTCGTCACCGCGATAATGATCGGGCTTTGGCGATTCATACCCGTAGGCGCGTACGTACCCGCCTTGCAAATCTCTTCAATCACCTCCATCGGAGGAATACTGTCAGTGTAGCTGCGCACACTGCGGCGCGTCAATAAATCTTCCATCGTTGTACTTTTAACGGTTTCATTTCCAGTTTGTTCGGTCGTCTCTGCCTTCTGCTGACAACCCACGCACAGCATCATCGCAGCCGCGCACAAAATCATTGTAATCTTTTTCATATTTAATTTACATTAATCAAAAGTCTTAAATTTCACATCACAACACCACCAAAAGTGTAACGATCTCATGTTTCGTACCACGAGCATCCCTATAGCGAATGATCACATTATATACATTCTGGTGATATATTTTGCCCTCGCTTGAGGCATCGCAAGATCTGTCTCTAATTTCACCTTTCCACTTAAAATGAGGATCGCAACTTTGAAACACAATGCTCCCCCATCGGTTAAATATAAAAACTTCTATCTCACGAATATCAGTACCTACATAATAGAGTTGGAAATAATCATTGATACCGTCTTCATTGGAAGGAGTAATCGTATTGGGATAATAGATATTCCCCCGTCCGAAGTAGTCATGAGGCAAGAAGACTTGCTCTGTCACTGAACATGCTCCATCTGTCACCACAACATAATAATAGCCAGAGTCAAGACCATTAATCGAGGTCAAACCTTCATACATGGGCAAATAATTATCCAATGAGTTGAGATACCAACTAACAGTATAATTACCATAATAATTCGGGACATCGATGTCTATGCTACCATCACCCCCGTTGATTGACCCCAAAGCCGTGATAACATCGACCTCAGGCGGTGGAATGTTCACGATTTCTATGTCACTAAGACTATTCGAGCACCCTAATGCGTCTGTCACGGTGAGGGAGTACAGCCCGGCGGAAAGGTTCTGGATGACCGAAGCTCCCTGCGCACCTGTAGACCAATAATAATTGAGCGGTGGATATTCGGATAGGGCTATCACCGACACCGAGCCATTGTTTTGTAAACAGGTTTCGTTCAAGATTTCATCCACAGTGATCACCGGCTGAGGAGCCACCTCTACTATAACGCTGTCCGTTAACGTGCAGAAATGGTTGGTTGCCTGATAGATATATGCAGTAGTCACTTGCGGGGAAACCCAAATCACCGCACTGTCGGGTTGGGAAATCACCGAGCCTTCAGGCGACGAACGCCATGTATAATCGAATGCATAATCACTGAATGCCCTCACCGCCAAGGTATCCCCGGCACAGACTAAGTTGACTGTACTCAACATGAAGGCCGGATATTGCAACACCACAATCGTATCAAACACATTCTTGGCACAATTTGTACTTTGATTATATGCCCAAATGGAATAGATGGCGTCATTCATCGGGGAAACGGTTATACTATCGGCCGTACTGCCCGTGCTCCAATGATGCTGATCCAAAGCCCCTATATACCACAAAGTCACACTGTCGCCCACACAGATGGTATCTTTGCTGTGATATAACGACAATGAATAGTCAGGTTGCACCGTGATAGTGGTAGAAATAGTTGTCACACAGTTATTTAAATCGATTGAACTGACCGTGTAAGTGGTAGTTTGAGTCGGAGTGACATATTGGCTGTTGCCTTGGAATCCATCATTCCAAAGATAGTTCCAGCTGCCCGCCACCGTGATATCCACGCCCGAGCCGTAGCACAGCACTGTATCAGCCGTGATTTGCAACGGCAACGGCTCGAACACATACACGGTGACATGAGTGGAATCCACACATCCGTATTCATTGGTCATCACCGCGGTGAACGGCTTCGTAACATCTGGCTTCACAACAGCAGTGGTTCCGTTGGTCTGCACCACATCCTCAGCTGGCAGCCATACACAATCCACATTCGTTGAAGAAAGGTTCAGGACCGCTGAATCGCCCTGACACATATAACCAGAAGGACCGGTAATCAAACCGCTTGGCAATGGACGAATCGTCACGTGAGCCGTATCCGATCGATGGCACAGCGATGAATAATACCCCGTCACATGGAAATTCTCATCGGACACATGCGTAATGGTGATGGAATTTCCCACTTCGCCCGTACTCCAATGATACATATCCGCATCTCCTATAGCGGTTAGCGTAACAACATTGCCATAACACAACACACTATCACTCAGCAATATGCTAACCTGTGGAATGGGCAAAACATCCACCCGATAGGAAGTAAGGGTGGTACATCCGAAATCGTTGGTCACAACCGCCGAATAGGTGGTAGTGTCTTGAGGAGAAACCATTATGGTGGATTCCGTTGCATTTGTATTCCACACCACACTCTCCCCCGCTGCAAGCGAGACGGAAAGTTCCGCTGTATCATGGAGACAGAGGAACGGCTGCGAACTCGTTATCTGCCCGCTCGGATTCTCCATCCTCACAATTTCTCGGGAAATGGAGGAAAGGCATCCCGAAGAAATATTGAACGCAGTAAGCGAATAGGTGGTGGTTGATGTAGGATATACTGTGATGATAGAATCTCTGCTACCGGTATTCCAGAGGTAATTGTCGCCCGCCCCGTAAGCCGTCAAGGTCACCGCATTGTCCTCAATGCAGAATGTGTCGCGGGAGGCGACAATATGAAGATCAAAAGCCGGATATATCGTCACCGAAATGCTGTCGGACGTCTGACATCCGTATTGGTTAGTACCGGTAACCCTATACGAGGTCGTGTTCAGCGAAGGATAAACCGTGCGGAAATCGTTGGTCGAGCCATCCTCCCACACATAATAGGTGGCTCCGCTGACCCTGAAAGTGAACGCATCGTCTTCACACAACACCGTGTCGTTCGGCAATACCAAAACGGGCAAAGGCATGACTGTCATAGGGTAATACATCGTGTCGCGACAGCCAAACTCATTGATGACGTACACGGTGAACGTCGTGTTCTCGGTGATGGTCACCGTCACCGAAGAATCCGTCACATTGGAGACCGCCTCCGCAGGGTACCATTCGCAATGATTAAGGCCCGACGTTTTTAAAACCGTCGGAACATTGTAACAGACGGAAGTCGCCCCGATGATGGTGTCCACGGGCGGCTCATGCACGGCGTTTATCTCAATAGTGTCACGACTGATACAGCGATTGCTGTCCGTGCCGGCCACGATATATCGCGCCCCCTCTTCCGACATCACCGAAATCTCACTTCCCGTGGCCACCAACTGATTGCCTAAAAACCACATGTATTGACTGGCACCCGTAGCGGTCAAGGTCACTTCAATATGGTCACAAGGGATTTCAGGATAGATGGAAGCTATCACCTCAGGAGTCGGATATACAACCACATTGGCAGTGTCGTAGGCATGGCACACCACCCCGTCAATCACATAATAGCCGTCAATCATATACATAGTGGTCGTATCCGGCGACACAAAAGCTAAATTCTGGTCGTATGACATGGAAGGATCGTAAGGATAGGAGCTCCATTGATACAAAGTACCGTCGATGTCGCTCACCACCGTGATGCCCAAGAACTGTTTGCCGTCATTACAAAGGAAACCCGGGGAGGAAACCTGCGCGGAAATTTCCGGCAACGGATAAACATTGACCGTGATGGGGAGCGTGTCACGGCAACCGTACTGATCCACGCCAATCACGCGGTAGTAGGTTTCCGGCACCTCCTGCGGCGGCGTGGTCAACGTACTTTCCTCATGGAAAGGCGTTTCCAAATCATCGGTGAACCACATGTACTGATCCGCGCCAGCCAAGGTGATCGTGAACGTTTCGCCCGCGCACGCGGCATGCGGCGCATCCGAAGAAACCACCGGCGAAGGATGCACGACAATCGTCACGGAATCCGTGGTCTCGCATCCTGTCAACGCATCCGTCACCGTCACCCAATACGTGGTCGTCTCCAACGGCATAGCCACCGGAGTACTGCTGGAAGCATCGTCCAATGTGCTGGCGTGACTCCACGAGAAGAGGGTGACGGAAGAGGTGGCCGACAACTGGGCCGGGAAACCATAACATACAGCCGCATCCGAAACAGAAACCGACAAATCGGGATGACCATTGATATTCACCGTGTAATAAGCCGTATCCACACAATTGTTAGCGGAAATCACCCGAAGCATATAGGTGGTCGTCACTTCCGGCGACACTGTCAATGACCGACCCGTAGCAATAACCTGCTGTGGGTTGTCGGCCAAATACCAGAAGTGCGAGACTCCGCCCCGTGCCACCAACGTGACCGTATCGTTCAAACACACACTGGTGCCGGAAGCCAAGAGGTCGATATGCGCGTCTGGCAGGGAATCCACAATGAAAGGAACAGCCAACACCGACCGGCAGTTGAACCCGTTCAAATAACCCCACACTAAGAAAGTGTCTATATATCTTTCCGTGCTATGTTCAGGACGGATGATGGCCATCGGACCCTCCTGAGCGTATAAATGCTCATGGGAAATCCACTCGTAAGAGTCCGCCCCTGACACTACAATCACACCGGTCTCGTTTCCACAAATCGGGGATGTATTGCTGACCACATTCAGCTGCGGGACAGGATATACATGGACAAGCACGCTGTCCGTGGTATGGCACTGTATTCCATCATAATCTTTGAAGATAGTCGCCGAAAAATAGGAGGAGGTGACCAAATCCGACCGTTCAATACAGTAAGTTGTGTCCTGGGTGTTCCAAAGAATATGCGTGAACAGCCCTTGAGCACAAATCCTAAAAGTGTCCAAAGCACAAATGGTGTCCGACTGCAAATCCAAGGTCAACGGCGGCGCCTCATAGACATCCAACGGAATCACGCGTTCGCCTTCGCACCCGAATGCATCGACGCCCGTAACCGAGTAGGTGGTCTGATTCATCGGTTGCACAAGAATACTCGCACCCATCTGACCGTCATCCCAATAATAAATTTCCGCTCCGGAAGCTGTCAAACGATAATACTCATTATTACAGAATTTTGTTCGTCCGTCAGCAGAAATACTGACTACCGGCAACTCTTTGAACAGGACATCCTTGGTCAACACCACATGACACAGATGATCATTCTCCACCATGACTGAATACGACATATCAGAAGACGGAACATCCCATACCGTATCGTTTTCCGACTGATCCATCTCAATGGAAGAGTCCCAAGTATAGTGATATTGTCCTGAAGTATACAACCACACCGTATCTCCCCGACACACGTGCGATGGCCCAATGATGGCATCGTGCGGCAATGCATAAACCGTGATCAACGCCTGGTTCTCCCGCTGACAACCATTGGCATCGACAATCGTAAGGGACAATGTATCCGTATAATCCTGTACTATATCCCTCTGTGGAGTATAGTAAAACCAATATGCGTCATCTGGAATATTCGGGTAATTCCACAAATAACGAACACCGCTCAACTCGGGACTGACATATACCGGTAAAGAATCCCCGAAACAGAGATGGTCACCCACAATAATCGAGAATTCCGACGGCAAAGGATTCACTACAACCGTATAATCATGAACGGTCTGACATTGATAGGCAGAATAGGCGGTTACCATGTAGGTGGTAGTTTCCTCCGGCGTGATGACCAGCGAAGTCGCGGTATCTCCACTCGACCATACATAGTAAGCCGCGTCACCTACCAAATTGATGGTCAGACTCTCCCCTACGCAAAGGGTATCTCGCACGGTTTCGAAATGAAATTCCGGCAAAGGATGGACCACAAGCGTATCGAAGACCGTACGGGAACAGTTCGTGGTAAAATTCGCGGCGTTCAACATCACCACCGTTGTCGTGTCCGCTTGCAACGTGAATGTCGAGGAAGTTTCGGAGGGATCGTTATTCCAAATGTAGTCGTCGCCACCATTAGCGGTAAAAACGACCACGCTGTTCGGACAAACCGAATCGGCAGAGGCGGTGATTAACAAGTCAAAGTACGGTATCACATTGACGGTGACCGAGCCCGTTGCATAACATTCCTGAAAATCATACACCATCACATGATAGGACATGGTATCCACCGGAGACACTGTAATGGAAGAGGTCGTGCTGTGTGCTGCATCATCCCAACGGAAGAAAGCACCGCCGGAGGCCGTGAGCCGCACGGAATCGCCCCTACAAATCGTAGTGTCCCGAGTGATTCGGGGCTCCGGGAAAGCATATACATACACATGGACCTGTGTCGTGTCCCAACATCCATAGGCATTGTCGTAAGCCACTGAATACGTAGTATTTACAGTAGGCGCCACAAACAACGAATCCCCATACACGTTATGCTGGACTCCCTCATCAAGCCACTGATAATGAACCGCCGTGCCGGAAAGCACGATGGTATCCCACATTCCCAAACAGATGCTGTCATTCACGATAGGTTCCTGCGTCGGCATAGGATACATATACAAGGGCACGGAGGCCGTCACTGGACAGCCATAGCTATCGACACCCGTCACCGAATAGACCGTGTCGGACTCTGGCCTCACCACCCTCTCCCTCGAAGAAGTGCCGTCATCCCAATACCATTCCTGAAGTTCAGAACCACTAATGGTCAGTGTACTGGTCTGGCTATGACATACCGTATCCGGAAAAGCTTGCAACGTAATCTCAGGCTGAGGATATAACACTATGGGGAACGCCACGGTAGTATCGCAGCCGCCTATTTGTATCGCACTGAAATACAGCGTGGTGGACGAATCCGGAACAAACCTCAGCACCGTATCGGTACCCAACACGGTGTTATCGCCCTCCTTCGTCCACTGGTACAAATAGAAGCCATCCCTCAACACCGTCGCAGACAGCGTGACGGTATCGTGAGCGCACACCACACCCGTTGAATGGGTAGCTAAAATGGTAGGATGAGGCAACACTTTGATGTGTATGACAGCCGTATCGCGACAGAAACAACCATTCGTATCCGTACCGAAAACCAGATAATCCGTGGTGATTCTCGGCGCCACAGCGATGGAATCTGAGGAACCTTGTGCAATGGTGTGATAACTGGGGTCCTTATGATAATCAGTAGCAAGATAACCGAATCTATATCTTGCCGTCGTGTTCAGCAAGCTGTCTAACAGATGGGTATCATTTAATTGCGAACGTAGAATCACTATCGTATCCCCCTGCGACGACCCACATTGGGATGTGCAAAATACCAAATAGCGGTTGTCCAACGGGAAATAAGACCGCATATCATTGATCAACTGCGTTTTTTGTTTACTGATGGTGGTATAATGGACATATGTAGTATCCCAACGCAAGGTATCCACTCGTTTCCATGTATAATTTTCTATCCCGTCAACATGCAACCAAATGCTGTCTCCTTGACAAATCGTATCGTTGCCATTATATTGCAAATCAGGCAACGGATTGATATGAGACCGAATCGTATCACGCGCCTTACATCCAAAGAAATTGGTGCCCTCCACATAATAAGCATTGTTCCGGTTAGGGACTATGGTCAATGTCGAACTGTGTTGTTGCTGCTCCGACAACAAATTGAGCGAGTCTGTCCAGTTGTAACTATTTGCGCCGTGCGGAACCAACTGCAACACAGCATTCTCACAGGATGTGTACTCGGAAGCATCCTCATTATTCACAGTAATGTAAACCACTGGTAGCGAGTCAACTATAATATGCAGAATGGCTCGCGTAAGAGACATGCCCTCCGTCCAAACATCCAGGACTACAAAACCGTCCTCATAGAGCGGGGATGTATAGAAGCAATCAGAGACATCATTTGTGTCGGTATAGGAGATGTAAACATTCGTATCGCCAAGAGTATAGGAGGTGTCTATCGGCCGTGGCACCACAGAATCCAACTGATAGCTGGAGCTCCACGTCATTTGGCGCACCAATTTGACATTATTAGGGAAATTATAGCAGATTTGCGCGGTGCTTCCATAGCAAACATGCCTTACGCTCTCGTGGATAATCACCTTGGCCTGCCCCGAAGAATCCACATGAGCACCTTCCGGCACATAAAGCGTATCCGTATTGAAATCGAAAGAGGCACTATGGTCGCTCAACGTCACAAAATAGGGGTAGCAGAAAGTGTTACTATAGACCACATCCATGCCATCATCACCTGTCGCTCCCTCCATTGAACATACTGACTGTACAGATATAGTGAAAAAATAACACTCATTGGGATTGAGATCTGGAACAACCTTCCACGTCGTATCACGAATGTTTCCACTCGCCACGAGATTCGAATCAACTGTATACAATGACCAATTATATTGGATTTCATTACCTTCTGCAGGCTGCCAGGTAAGCAACGCCGTTGTATCACTTGTCATGTGTCCTTCCAAATCAGTAGGAAGTCCTGGATTCAAACAACACTTGGCCTGAATTTCCAAACCTGTTAGTGAACAAGATGAGTCTGATTGCATCCTCAAAGTGATAGGTTGTCCTGCCACTTGAGATAAAAAAATGGGAGAGAGTTCATCTCCTAAATGCTGAAGACCAACAATAGTATCATAAGGTATGATATTCGGATTCTGTGATAAATCCCCATTATAAATAAATAGGGTATCCCCATCTTGTAATTTACTATCACCCCATAACTTCAATTTAGAACGAACATCACCTGGATGAAGTACAAGATATCCGTTCTCGTTGTCGGAGTAATTACCACTAGCACCATTTGTTCCTACTGAATTTGACCCCGACTCATAAATCAGATGTATCGCGTCATCGCATGGTAATGTATCAATCGCTCCATATCGTCCCCAAATTATAAAGTAGTTAGAGGACGGGAATTCCAATTGATTAAATTTCAGATATAGCGAATCTTCGTTACATGCACAAAAATCACCTACTGAATCCACTCCAATATCTCCACGAGTGACCATGATACCAACATTACCTGTATAGTTCGCTCTCCATGCTAATCCGGCAGCAGCACATCCAGGAACATCATTTGCATCTACCGCATAATCCGACACGACTGCAGGTGTTGTATAATCATCATAAAACAACGTGATTTTTGTTCTTAACTTATTATTTCCTACAGTCGGTACAACATTATGACTGATTTTTGTATTCCATTCATATACAGCACCTGCAACGACTTTGAATTTATATATCCAACCACATTTCACACTCATTGTATCTTCATTAAAAATGACATGGCTGCCCAAAGTCACATGAGTAGTATCAAACACATGTTCAGTAGGATCAAATTGCTCTGGATATGGTGAAGAACATGGAAAAGGGGTACACGGCTCCGTCACCTGCGCCTCCACACATGTCACGACCACACACAACAACAAAAAAGCTAATAATCGTTTCTTCATTATGAATTATGAATTGTGAATTCTACAACACCGTTACCTCTCCCTTGTACACGAACGCCTTGCCGTCCAGATTTTTGACGCGGATCACATAGACGTACACTTCCGAAACCTTCGCGTTCTCGCCCGACCAGTGGAAACCGATGTTGTTGGTCTTAAAAATCAATTCCCCCCACCGGTCATATATCTCAATGTCAAAATCGCTGATGAACCGTTGGACATATTCCGGAATGCAGAGATAGTCATTCAAACCATCTCTGTTTGAGGGGGTTATCGCATTTGGCATATGGAGGGTAAACTCACATGAAGGGATGGTGGTGCGCGTTGCGGCCTGACAGTCGCCCTCCGTGACCGTCACCGAATACAAACCCGGCTCCGTCGCAATGATGCTCGGCGTGGTCGCCCCCGTACTCCACTCGAAATCCATATAATCCGACACAGCTGTCAACACCGTCTGCCCCGACTCGCAGAAATCGCCAGAGGTGATAATCTCCACCGACGGTTCCACAATCTCCAAATGCAACTTCACTAAACTGTCGCAGCCATGGACATCGGTGAGCGTCTGCTGATAATCACCGGAATTCTCGTATGTGCGCCCATTCCAGGTATACTCCTTGCAGGACGTCAACTCAAGTTCAACAAATGCGTTATCGCGAATGACCAACTCGAGGACCACCAAACTGTCGCAACCATGAGCCTCCTCCTGCAACCGCAGCGAATCACACAAAAGTCCAGGCTCGTTAGTGCGCTCGGGCTCTATCACGAAACCAAAGCGGTCATATCCCGCACCCACACAGATGGTATCCCGCAACAACGTATCTTTCTTCGGATAGACTTCAATCCATATGGAATCCTTCAACGCCTCAGGGAAACAGCCCCGGGAGTCATAACCTTCCACCCTGAACATGCCTGTATGCTCCGGCATCGCATTCGCCATATACGCCGGTTCCGTCTCATCTTCGTACCCATTAGGACCGTAAAAAGACAAGTTCCCCACATCCACAGTGTCTATGACAAAGAAAATCGTGTCCCCCTCACAATACTCTGTCTGCATGGCCGTCCGGTTCCATGACAGACTGCTGGAAGGGGCATATTCGCTGAAATAGCTGATGGAACAGTCGTCATAAGAACCATTGACATCAAACATGGCCATATGGAATTCGCCCTGCGAATTAGTGACGCGGAAAGGAACCATCGTCGTAGCCGTGGGGGCGAAATTAGAGGTAACATTCTTACAGCAGTATTTAAAATTGGAAGAGGGTACATCATGCCAATCCGAAGCAGTGATCAAATTGGAATTCCCGTTAATGGAAAAGTACGGTGTATAATTCGACTGGCAAAGGAGTGTCAATAACAGGGTCTTGCTATGATAATTGCCCCAAGAGTCGGTCATCTCACAACGTAACGGACAGTAGCCCACCGCCCGTGAGCCGGTGCATTGCAAACTGGGAAGTTGCGTGCCACCGAACTCCTTTCCTGCTCCCGTGATCTGAAACACAAAAATATTCTTGGTTTCATCCATCGTCTCATTCGTGGCATAAATGTAAACAGGATTCGAATTGGTAAAATGATATTTTTGCTTATCACCCCTGTTCATGGTATATGTAACAGGGTTATTGGGACTAGTCGAGGTGAAAATCCGAACCAAAGTATTGTCTTCCAACGCAAAAATAAAAGCATAGTCCAGATAATAGGTTCCACCCGTGGCTCCGGGTGCTGTGTTAGCGAGTGCGGTGGGCGACGGAATCACAATATATTCCGCACCGGCCCATTCCTCAGGAACCAGCTGGTCGGCCACCAAATCCGCACTGCCATTTCCGTCATTATCGGTCATGTTGGGGGTGCTGTGAGGTGTCACTGAATCGTCAGTGACATCCACGGCCACAGGCTTATTCGAAGTGATGATGGAACCGCACAGATGGTTGCTCCCCAATTGGGAATCCGAGGCGAAACAATAGACCTGCCCTTTATTGAGGGTGACAGTGAACGGCACATTGGCCGGATGAGTCCCGTTTCCGCAGGTCGCCGACGGCGTGATCGTCACCACGGTATTGTCCTCCGTGGCGATCACCTCCACGCTGTTGCGCGCCTGGGGATAACCGAAACCCGTCGCGCTGCCATTGTCGTACTGATACTGCATCGTAACGAAAAATTGCGTCCCCAAGCCGTTTTTTCCTTTCAAAGCGTATATCTCGCTGTTATTCCGTTGCACCGCGATATAGGCTATCACTTTTGTCGTCGAATGGATGTACAAACCATAGTTCGAAACGGCATTGTGGGCGCACTCGAAACCGCCAAAACTGTTCCCGTCTTGAACCAGAACTTGCGCGTTGGAGGAATTCGCCGGCACGGTGAACGTGGCCACCTGCTGGTTTCCCATGGCCGGCTTGGTGACGGTAATGGTGGCCGGCTCGTCAAATGTGGTGACCACCAGTTTCACAGGCCAGTGCTCGTGACTGCACAATTTCGGCACCGCAAACCAAAATGCCGTATCCACCTGAGAAAAAGCCGCCAAAGAAGGCAGTAGCCATGCTAAAAGCAACAAAAAACGAATTCTATTCGACTTCATTTGCCATCATTTTTACAAGCTGCAAATGTACATAAATTACAAATACAAACAGGGTTACGTTTTTTTTCTCGGAAATATAAATTTTCTTTCATGTTTGAAAAAATTGTATGTTTGCATTTTCTAAGAAAAAATCTTAAAGCATTCATTATCAATAATTTTTATTATAAAAGTATGAAAAGAGACGAACAAATTTTCAATCTTATCCAGAAGGAGCGCGAACGCCAGACCAACGGCATCGAACTGATCGCTTCTGAGAACTTCGTGAGCGACCAGGTGATGGAAGCCATGGGTTCTGTGATGACCAACAAATACGCTGAAGGTTATCCTGGAAAACGTTATTACGGCGGCTGCCAAATCGTGGACCAGTCTGAGCAATTGGCCATCGACCGCGTGAAGGAACTCTTCGGCTGCGAATGGGCCAACGTGCAACCCCACTCCGGCGCACAAGCCAACATGGCTGTCCTGATGGCTTGCCTCAACCCGGGCGACAAATTCATGGGCCTCGACCTCAACCATGGCGGTCACCTTTCACACGGTTCCCCAGTGAACTCTTCCGGCATCCTCTATCGTCCTGTGGCTTATCAAGTTGACGAAGAGACCGGTTGCATCAACTACGACACGATGGAAGAGGTTGCTCTCCGCGAGAAACCGAAATTCATCATCGGCGGTGCTTCCGCTTACAGCCGCGACTGGGATTGGGCACGCATGCGCAAAATCGCCGACGAAATCGGCGCTATCCTCATGGCTGACATCTCCCACCCTGCCGGCCTCATCGCCAAGGGTCTCTTGAACAACGCCATCGAGCACTGCCACATCGTGACCACCACCACCCACAAGACTCTCCGCGGACCTCGCGGCGGTCTTATCATGCTGGGCAAGGACTTCGAGAATCCGTGGGGCAAGACCACTCCGAAGGGTGCCATCAAGATGATGTCACAAATCCTCGATTCTTCCGTGTTCCCGGGTTGCCAAGGCGGTCCTCTGGAGCACGTCATCGCTGCTAAGGCTGTCGCTTTCGGCGAAGCTTTGACCGACGATTACGCTCGTTATATCAAGCAAGTGAAACTCAACGCCGCTACCATGGCTAAGGCTTTCGTGGACAGAGGTTACAAGGTGATTTCTGGCGGTACCGACAACCACTTGATGCTCATCGACTTGAGAACCAAGTTCCCCGAACTTACCGGTAAAGTCGCTGAAAACACCCTCGTGAAGGCTGACATCACCATCAACAAGAACATGGTGCCGTTCGACACCCGTTCTCCTTTCCAGACCTCTGGTATCCGCGTGGGTACGCCCGCCATCACCACCCGCGGCCTGAAAGAGAACGACATGCCCGGCATCGTGGAGATGATCGACAACGTGCTCTGCGACGTGGAGAACGAAGACCTCATCGCCAAGACCCGTAAGACGGTCAACGACATGATGCACGACCGTCCGCTCTTCGCTTGGTAATAGAAAATTCTCATGATAAAAAAATGCCCCGACCAACATCGGGGCATTTTTTTCATCTATTCATCTCCTCATCCCCAGGACGCCATAATATGACGTCCCTACAACCTGCTAACCTTTTAACCTTCAACCATCTAAACCCTAAACCTTAAACCCTCAACTTTTCTTCTTCTCCTTCGGATACTTCTCTCTCCAATTCTTGAAATGACCCCAGTTGAAGACAAAGCCAGCGGTGGCTGTCAGCTGGGAAGCACTCTTGAATGAAATGGCGGAAATGATGTTCTGTGTGCCGGCATAGATATTCAAATAACCGAGGTTCAATCCAATGGCAAAGCCCAAGTTATCGAAAGATTTACGCTGCATGGTGTACGCCAGACATACATCTATGACATTGAAGAAACAGCCATCATAGGCAACAGTCAGTGAGGGCTGCACGTAACGGCTCGCAAAACGGAACTGTGCAGCAGCACTCAAAGTGTGGTGCTTGGCAAACTCAAAATCACCTTGGAAGACAACACGCATAGGCGTAGCTGTGACATAGCGGCCTGACGGATGGATATCCAACGGGAAATAGTGAGCCAGCGTATCTAAAATTTGTCCGAAATCCTCACCGTTAATCAACATCTGGATATCATTTTCTGTCAAACCTGCAAAAACCATGCTTCCGTCTTCATAAAAACGACCGGCATCGTACATCACACTCTGCATCTCCGTTGTATTGGTTTTCCAACTGATAAAACCAACATCCAAAATGCTCATAGAGACATTAAACATCGGCAGCGGCTTGAAAGTGAATCCGAAATCAATACCCAAACCAGGATTTTTGAACAGGTTGTTCTTGATGGCATTCATATCCATATCATAAGAGAAATTAAAGCCGTTTTCCTCATCGAAGGTCATACTGTATGGAATAATAGCCGCAGCCCGAATCGCCGCGTCATATTGCATGGAAAGAGCATAGTTGTCCGGATTGGTGGTCAGTCTCATGGAGATTTTGTCGGCACGCACGTTGGCAATGCCCATCAACACCTTCGGTCTGACACCCCACGACATTCTATCGTTGATCTGATGTCTGAAACTGATACCCAACTCCTGATACGCATTGATATTCGCACTGAAGTTCATATCCGCAGGCTTTTTCACGTATGCCATATTACCGTAAATAGGAAGTCCGAACAGGGCTTTGGAATAACGAATATCCGCATTCACCCTCAAGCGATGGTCCACAGAAATGAAAAATTTCTTGCCGGCACGGAAGCCGAAGCCCCACAACTCGACATTTGCAATGGCACCCAAATAGTTGTTCTTGGACAAACTGTTTGCAAAACGCGTGGCCGTAAGAGTGACCGGATAACCCTCCTTGTCCGTCGCGAAAAGGTTGTTGTAACGAATAGAGCCCAAGTTGCCACCCACGTGTATATTTCCACCCGGAAGACTGACATAGCCATTGTAAATGGTGGAACAGGAAGGTCCATCAAAATGCTGGAACGGGGAAGAACGCATAAAATGGTAAACATCCAGATTCTGACCGTAAACCGCCATCCCTCCCAACAAGGAAATCATCAAAAATATAATAATCTTTTTCATAATAGCGGTTTTTAGGGTTAATTATTCACTAATGCATTTACATCCATATTAAACTGGGCGCCCAACTCAACCTTCAAAGTCTGATCGGAGCGAATGACTGCCGATCGTCCATCGGTATTCAACATCGCCTTGATGATAATTTGATCACACATGAGCATCTCCTGCACAACATGGAGATCCTTCTTGGACACGAACAACTCTGTTAAGCTTGGCACACCGTTCACAGCTGCCTTAACTGACTGATAAGATGTGAAGAGGCTGTCTTTAATCGTCCTTGTCTGGGAATCGTAGAAATAGGCTTGCGCATTGAAACTCAACGGCAGACCATTATACAATCCCAAACGCAGAAGCAGGTTGGAGAAGGCTGGCTCTTCCGGCACTGTAACCCCGGAGAAATCAATCGTATCGCTGAATGTGAGATGGTTCAGCTGCATCTTGAGAGGCAGCACTATCTTGATTCGCAGATTGATAAGCTGATCCTCTCTAAAAACCAAAGTCGGGGTGTTCATACCACCCGGATTCACAGAGACATCACCCTCCAGATTGAAATGCCGGTATGAAGGCGACAAAGTTATCGCCGAAGCAAGCGGCAACTGAACCGGTGCATACTGACCTGTGGATCCCGGCACATAAATGGTCGCAGGAGTGGAAGACAATATCGAATGGGAAATACCGGGGCCCGACAGAGTGGCATCCTGAACAACGATGTTCGCATCTATCGGGAAAGTATTCATAATCTCACACGTGACCTTGGGGTCCAGAATAGTCATGGTTCCGGCAAAATGGTCGGTGATGTATTGAAGATCGAAATCCCAAGAATTATCCA
>Ga0310690_10005634_pt1 | contig 16879 bp, 15 predicted proteins | sample AusTroGonzalo_MG_2_FD_207661 | JGI IMG/M metagenome (GOLD analysis project Ga0310690, IMG submission 207661) | Bovine rumen microbial communities from tropical cattle in Woodstock, Queensland, Australia - Gonzalo_04 (v2) (version 2) | ecosystem: Host-associated > Mammals > Digestive system >... | reverse complement strand
GTGAAGGTAGACCTACCTACAGAGGCGCCAGACTATGAGTTACCACCTCTCATCCTCATTACCTTCATCGAGAACGCTTTCAAGCATGGCATCAGTTATGAGCAAGACTCGTTTATCCATATCAAGGCAAGTATCAATGATGCCCGTCTGCATTTCGAATGTAGCAATAGCAAAGCCCTAAAGCCCAATGAGGAGAAAGGTGGTGTGGGACTTGCCAACGTCAAACAACGAATGAACTTACTTTATGGTGAAAACTATACACTGAATATACAAGACGAACCCGATAGTTATAACGTTAAACTTGAAATACCGCTCACATGATTAGATGTTTGGCAATAGATGATGAGCCGTTGGCACTGCAACAGTTGGTAACCTATATTGGCAAAGTGCCTGACCTCGAACTGGCAGCCCAGTGCCAGAGTGCCTTAGAGGCTCGGAAGTATCTGGAACAGAATGTAGTGGATGCTATCTTCTGTGATATCAATATGCCCGACCTCAATGGGATGGACTTCGTGAAGTCGTTGCAGGCGCCGCCTCTCATCGTCTTTACCACTGCCTATAGCGAATATGCCGTCGAGGGTTTCAAGGTGAATGCCGTTGATTATCTGCTAAAGCCCTTCGGACTGCAAGACTTCCAACGGGCAGCATCGAGAATCAAAGAGAGATTGTCTATGTCCCCTAAGTTAGGGGACGACAGGGGTCTGAACAAGGAAAAACAAGAGGTCTCTTCAGACCCCCAACCCCCTAACTTAGGGGGCATGAATGAGATCTTCGTCAAGACCGACTATCGCATCGTCAAGATTGCCATTGCCGACATCCGTTATATCGAGGGTATGAGTGAATATCTGAAGATCTACGTAGAGGGTGAGCCAAAGCCTATCATTACCCTGCTCTCTATGAAGAAGATAGAGACAAAATTGCCCGATACGTTTATGCGCATCCACCGCTCGTATATCGTCAACCTCACGAAGATTCAGGAGGTGAACAAAAACCGCATCATCATGGATGCCGATACTTACCTACCCATCGGAGATCTTTACAAAGAAGCCTTCCAAAATTATCTCGATACGCGCTTTTTAGGAAAGTAGTAGAATCTGAACGATACGCTCAGCGGAACGACCATCCCAACGATCGGGCAAGAATCCCGTCTTCCAGTCGCCTGCAAGCATACGGCGTAGCGCGTCGCGCAAGCGTTCAGCATCCTCTCCTACTAACTCATTGGTGCCTTGTTTCACCGTCTCGATATGCTCTGTATAACTGTTGAGCGTGATACAGGGCACATGATGGAAAGTGGCTTCCTCTGCAACATTACCCGAGTCAGTGATGATTCCCTTGGCATGGGCTGTGAGATAGCCGAACTGGAGGTAGGGCAAAGAGGTGAGAGGTGAGAGGTGAGTGGTGAGTGGTGATAACTTTGAACTATTATCTATTATCTCTAAACTATTACGAAGGGGGGCAATGACGGGGATGTTACCGGCTTCTTCGCTGATGACCTGAAGCATGCGCTGGAGATTCTCGGTATCAGCCAACAACGCCTTGCGATTGATGGTGAAAACGAGATACTGACCGTCTTCAATACCATCTAAGCAGGCAGGACGCTGCCAACGGTCGTGGTTATAGCGCAAAGAATCCATCAGGATATTTCCCACCATATATATCTTATGCATCTCGGCTCCTTCACGCGTGGCGATACTATTCGAACTAGCACCTGCCGTGAAGAGTAAATCACTTAAACCGTCAATTACTAAACGATTGATTTCCTTTGGCATACGAATGTCGAACGAACGTGTTCCTGCCACCAGATGAGCCAGTCGCAAACCCCGTTTCTTCGTGACGATAGCAGCCGCCATCGTAGAGGCGAGATCGTCAACTACGATAACGGTATCGGTGAGATGCTCTTCGAGATAACGCTCGAATTCGGACATCACCCTACCCGTCAACTCGTTGAGGTTCTCACACTCCACACCCAGAAAGACATCGGGGCGGGGCATCTGTAAGTCGTCGAACAACGAGACCTCCAACGTGGGGTCGCTCTCAGGACCAGCATACACCAGACGGTAGTCGATACCTTCCGTCTTTTGAATCGCGCGGATAATCGGAGCCACCTTCACAAAGTTGGGTCGTGCTCCCGTAAAAATACATATATTCTGCATATTGATGGCGAAGGTACGAAAAAAAATTGAAAATTGATAATGGATAATTGAAAATTGAAGATTTTTTGTACCTTTGTACCCAAATTTACATGACAAAACTATCTATGACAATGAAAAAACTAATGACATTAGGTCTGTTGCTCCTCGCCATGAGTGTGCAGGCACAGACAGCAAGAAAATTTACTATCAATCTGACCGCCGACAGTGCAGCCAACATGGTGTGTTTTCTTCCTGAGACAACCAACGGAAAAGCCATTGTAGGTATTCCGGGCGGCGGCTACTCCGTATTATCCAACTCGCACGAGGGCTATCTGGCTTCCGACTGGCTTAACAAGCAAGGCATCGCCTACTTCGTGGTGAACTACCGATTGCCAAACGGTGATCGTACCATCCCAATGGGTGATGTGCAGAAGGGTATTCGCATCGTACGCGACTCTGCCGACGTATGGGGCATTAATCCCAACGACGTAGGTGTGATGGGATTCTCGGCAGGTGGCCATCTGGCATCTGTCGTCTCTAACTTCTCTGACTACGAGTCACGTCCTAATTTCACCATCATGTTCTATCCCGTCATCTCGATGGACGAGAAGGTGTCACACAAATGGTCGTGCATCAACTTCCTCGGTGAGGAGGGCCATAACGACCCTGCACTGGTGAAAGAATACTCTACGCAGAATGCCGTGAAGCGTCATATTACCCCACCCGCCTGCATCATCATGTCGGGCGACGATAATCTGGTGCCACCACTGACCAACGGTCTGGAATACTATAAGGCAATGAGAATGGCTGGCAACGACTGTGCCCTGTTCCTTTATCCGTCAGGTGGTCACGGCTACGGTTTCGGTCCTTGGTTCGCCTATCATAACGAGATGCTGGCTAATCTGGGAAAATGGCTCCAGCAGCTGAAAGCCCCGAAGAAGGACGCCATCCGCGTGGCATGTATCGGCAATAGCATTACTGACGGACACGGTATCGACCTGGCTCCACAGCGTGGCTATCCCGCCCAACTGCAACGTATGTTGGGTAACGACTACTGGGTGAAGAACTTCGGTGTTAGTGGACGTACGATGCTGAACAAGGGTGACCTGCCCTATATGAACGAGACTGCATGGAAAGACGCACTCGCTTTCAACCCCGATATCGTAATCATCAAATTAGGTACCAACGACTCGAAGCCCCAGAATTGGCAATACAGCAAGGAATTCAAGCAGGATCTGACACAGATGATCAAGGCACTCGATCCGAAGAAAACGAAGATTTATCTCTGTACGCCAATACCTGCGCTTAAACCTTCATGGAACATCAACGAAATGATTATCGCCAACGAGATTATCCCCATCCAACAGAAGGTGGCAAAGGAATACAAACTGGAAGTGATAGATCTTCATACATTGTTTGGTTATGATAGTGAGAAGATGCAGGACGACGGCATCCATCCTAACGACAAGGGTGTACGCAGTATTGCACAGATTGTTGCCGAGGCAATAAAAAAGAAATAAAAGAAAAAACATCAAAAAGAAGTAGCCCACTTACCGACAACAGTAAGTGGGCTTTCTCTTTATTTTATATTTTTATTCTACGGTAACGTCTTCTTTCTTGACGAAGAGGTAGTCATGCCCCGTTTTCAGGACATAATAACCCTCCACCTCTTCCGCATCGTATTCGTCGGCAATGATAGTGCCCTGCTTCACCGTTCCATAAGGAATGAACTGAGGACCCTCATCGGCGTAGTTGTCTGTATAGAGCGGCGTGTAATACAATTTGGCGACGAGTTTGTGCTTACCCTCTCCCGTATACCATGTCTGCTCACCCATATACTTATTATACACCCAACCTTCGATACTATTTTCGACTCTTACCTTGCTCCATTTCTCACCGCGTTCCAACAGGATACCACGACCTAAACCATGAAAGCACAACGGCAAGGTTGTCAATATTTTAGCCTTGCTGGATGGACGCTCACGGACATTCAGGAAACCATCATCAGAAGTGGCATAGACCACTGTCAATACACTGGGGGTAATTGTCTTTTGAGACCAAAGGGCGCCACAGATAAAGAGTGTGGCAAACAAGAACATAATTCGTTTCATAACTGATAGATTTTTATTTGTTGGTTATTGATTTCTTTTTAGCCGAAGACAAACAGCAACGACTCGTAAAACTGATTTATCAAGATATAGAAAAGGAATACAGGGGCTGCCCAACGGATACCATACAACAAGGCTTCGTAGACATCACGCAACGACTGAAAGGTGCCTGCTATCACACCATAAACAATACTGGAGGCACAGATGGAGAAAGCGAGGGCAGGCATCAGGCTGGCTGAGAACGGAGAAGGAAACAGGTCGCCCGTGGCACTCAATAGGACGGCATGAGGAACGGCTGTCAGCAACAGCATCACTACGACACACGCCACCAATACGGCTCCACCCATCCATAATGCTCGATGGGCACGATAGGAAACGCGTGATGTCCAAAAGATACGGGTAACACCACAACGAAGGAAACATCCGATGGCTATCACTACTAATAACAAGCAGGACAGCAAGGGCGTGGAAACTATCTCCGCAAAACGTCCCATGAACCAACGAAGTCCTTCGCTTGACAACATCGAACGCACATCACTTTCAGGAATGGCTGCACTCCACACCCACGACACCAGCATGAGTATCAGTTGAACGCCAAACAGTGCTACGGCAATATGTGGAAGAAAGCGTTTCATTCCACGTCTGGCAACAAGTTATCGATATCGAGGATGCGCAACTCCAAGGCACGTACTACGAGACGGGTGGCATTGACACTCTCGCCATTGGGGAAGAGTTTATGTACCAACTCGTTCTGGCGTTTCTCCAGACTTTTCACACCAAAGGGCATCCCTCGTAGGTTGGTGATTTGCTCCTTTGTATAACCTAAGGCGAGATGACGGAGGAAACGCTCATCGTATTCGTCAATCTCATAGTTGACGAGAGCTTCCTGACGAACCAACTGTGAAGAGACAGCATACTTAAACCGTTCGACAATTTTCTTCAGGATAGGCTCATTGAATACAAGTTGCTTACCTTCCATCACAGCACGAACATCGGCACGAGTCAGCATCTCACCACTCTTCAGAATGATGCCGTCGGCTCCTGCATCGAGTACGTCGACCCACAACTTCTCGTTGAGTATCTCACCCGTGAAGATCAATACCTTCACTTGCGGATAAGACTCCTTGGTCTGACGACAAATCTCCACACCAATAGTGGTGGAGCCTCCCAAACCGAGGTCGAGCAATACGAGGTCGGGCAACTGTTGTTTAATCAGTCTCCAGTAGGCCGTCTCATTGCTTGCTGTACCAATAATCTCCGCCTCTGGGATGTCATGACGAACGATACCCTCCGTACCTTTCAGTTCTAGGGGCACATCCTCTACGATAATCAGTTTAAAGTTTTCCATATCTTGGTAATGTTAGTTTTATATAAGTAATGCCATCAGCCACTTCTGCCCAGATACCACATCCACGACGATTGGTTGCCTCACCGTGATCACGAACGATTTGTCGGCAGAGCAGATAGACGATTTGATCCTTCTGGGGAGTAAAGAGACTGGCTGCCTCCTCGTCAGAAAGATGGAGGTCGTCGCGTCGAACGGTGAACAGCAGATACTGGGTATCCTTCGGCTCTACCGTCACTTCTCCTTTCAACAGTTCGAAGAGATAACGCAACATATTTTCGTCGCCTAAGACGATGGCGCCATACAGGGCAACGGGTTTCAGATGCAACTGGGCATGTTCCACCTGACGGGTGGCCTGTTCGCTGAGAATACCATACAACTCACGATAGTAGTCGGCTACCTCACTCATCGACTGGATATCACCTCCGTCAGCCAACTGACGGATGCGACTGGGATAATACATCGTCTCGTGTTTTAAAGTCGACAGGCAGTTGTCGAGTACGGCATTCGCCACATGCAGGTTACTGTCTTCCAGCTCTGCACGACGCAGTTCATCCTCTGCCAGTTCGAGATTCGTCTGCTGCATACTCTCCCGACGGAAACGGTTATAGAGGCGATGGCGATAGTAGAGCATATAATAAGCTGGCAAGATGAAGAGCAATATGAGAATCAACAATATAACGGCAATGCGCTTGTTCGACTGTGATTGTTGCATCATACGACAATAGTCGGCAAGAGTGTTATCAGCAGAGAGTTCTTTGAAAAGTTGTGTATATATCTTATTATTATAAGCATACAGTTCCCACTCGTGAAGGGCAAGAGCAGCCACAGCACACTCGTTGCGCATATCGAGAATAATCTGATAGTTGGTAGTGACACTATCGTGCAACCATTGTATCTCTGGAGCCAGCAAGGCGGACTCTCCCTGACGATGCATCAGAAGTTGTCCCTTAGGACGCTGAGACAGATACTGGGCGTTCAGGTATTTCCTGCAAGAATCGGCAAACTCCAAAGTACGGGCATAGGTGCCGTTGACATTGGAGAAATAAGCGGAATCGGCATAGATATGTGCCCAATCCAAGGGGCTTTTAGCAGTTAGCGATTGGCTGTTAGCTGTTAGCGGTTGAGTAAAGACTAATAGCCAATAGCTAATAGCCAAAAGCCTTACCACGCCCTTCGGCAAACGGAAATAGAAACGACTGCCCCTACCCTCCTGACTCTCGGCAGCCAACTGGCAGACATTGAATATCTGACTGATCTTACGATATTTCTCGATGATGCCCTTGCAGTTCATCAAACCAAAGCCGTGAGAGCCCTGAGACTTATCGTTGATGGTCTTATGGTCGAAGACATGAGCAAGTTCTTCCTTACTCATTCCCTTTCCAGTATCCGTCACGGAGAGTTCTACGTAATCGTCTTTCTCCTCAGCAGCGATATCCACCTTTCCTCCTTGCTCCGTGAATTTACGTGCATTATCGGCAAGGGTATTCAGCATGAAGAGCGTCAATACCCGATCGGCTTTCACCACCGTCTCCGTAGGATGAACATCCAATTCAACTCCCTTCATGTGGAAGCTCGTACGACCCCTGCCCAGAATCTCAAACAATGGTTGGATGGGGAAACTCTCGATATGCAGGCTCAGTTCTCCCTGACGCAACTGAATCCATTGCGTGAGGACGTCGTTCTGTTCATTGATGTTATCAGTGAGTTCGCGAATATAATCCAAACGCTCAGAGTTTTCGGAATGATCGGAATTCTCGGAGATTTTCTTCACTTCGTGAAGGATACGGTCTATCAAAGGGGTGATACCCAACACCAACGACACCTTTGCACGCTGTTCCAAATGGCGGCGTTCATTCTTCTCCACACTCAACTGAGCCACGTTGACTTCTTCTGCTTTCTGCTCCAACAGGTCGTCATACTGGCTGTTTTGTTTCTCACGCTGATGCAGACGGTTGAAGAGCCACAACAGGAAGAGCAACAAGAGGATGGCTACCACCACAGCACCAATCATCCAGTTGAGCTGGGTTGCCGTCTGGTCGTACATCGCAGCACGAGCCTCCAACTCCCTATCCTGACGAGTCTGCTCTTGCAGGTCGATATAGATATTACGGTTGAGGTCGCTGTTCCGCTTGTCGTTGACGGCAGCATACGCCACACTCATCTGTTCACGGATACTCGCCACCAAATCAGGAGCCTGGTTGATGCGCTTGTCTTCCAACGCGTGGTGCAGATATTCCAAAGCCATCTGGTCATCGTCTATCGCATGATAACAGGATGCCAGCGTACGATAGGCACCAGCAATCTGATAGACATCACCAAACGCCTTGAAACCCTCCAATGCCTCTTGTGCCAAATCCACATCTCCTAGATGGTCGGCCAACGCCTCTTTCGCATTTGCTTCGAAATAAGGATAATCATTGCGCTCGGAGATTCCCAGACAACGATCCAAAAAGTCTACCTCTTCCTTGAAGATATCCTCAGAACTACCTTCGGTAATGATACCTCCTGCTCCCACATTATACAGATAGTTCAAATACTGGGCTGTGTCTCGTCGCATTTCATCGAGATTGATGTCCTGAAGGGCTTCTATCGACTGACGTTCAAGACCTACATAATAATAGTAGGCAGAATTGACGATGGCGAGTTCACTCTCTGCATAGATCAATCGGCGACGCATCCGTTCTGGAAGGTCGGCACGTTCCTCATTGATGCGTTTACGACACAAATAGGCCCGTTCACGATGCTCATAGAACTCTCTGTTTTTGGAACGACGCTGACAGAGGCGCATCTGTTGAACTTCTGCAATAAAGAGTTCGACTTGATTATCTGTCAACAATATGGCTTCTGCCAGTTGCTTGTCAGCACGGTCGTAATCCATCCGTACCATACTGACAAAAGCCAGATTGTTGAGTGCCTCCGCTTTGCCATCGTTATAGTCAACTGCATGGTCTAATGCCTTTTGCGCATAAAACGCAGTAGAATCAACATTGCGATAGTGATAAGAATAGGAAAGAGAATTCAGCTTGTCCACCGTATCCTTATTCGTCGGTGAACAAGCTGATATAAGAATGACTGCTGTGAGATTAAGTGCGTGCCTTAGCCACATAACCGAGTGCCTCCTTACACTTATCGGTCACATACTGCCAATCACCTGCTTTTACCTTATCAGAGGGGAAAAGCTTAGAACCCATGCCAACGCAATAGGCACCAGCCTTGAACCAACTCTTCAGGTTCTCCTCTTCAGGAGCCACACCACCCGTCACCATAATCTTTGACCAAGGCATGGGGGCTTTCAGACCTTTAATCATATTAGGTCCAACTACATCACCTGGGAATACCTTCGTCAGGTCGCAACCTAACTCCTGAGCCTTACCAATCTCACTGACAGTCATACAACCAGGGCAATAAGGTATCAAGCGACGATTGCAAACGGGGGCAATATCAGGATTGAACAATGGACCTACCACGAAGCAAGCTCCTAACTGGATATACATAGCGGCAGTGGGAGCATCGACTACAGAACCGATACCGAGTGCTAATTCAGGACACTCTTTGTCTGCCCACTTTACCAGTTCGCCAAATACCTCCTGAGCAAAATCGCCACGATTGGTAAACTCAAAGGCACGAACACCACCCTCGTAGCAAGCCTTTACCACATTCTTACAGATATCCAAGTCCTTATGATAGAAGACAGGCACCATTCCTGTGTCGCCAATCTTCTTTAATACTGCGATTTTATCAAACTTTGCCATAATCTATTGTTTCGATATTACGGTATAACTTTATAACGAAGTTACCTCTGCACGCGTCCATTAGCACTACCACCGGCAAGTGCTTCTACCTCATCAATACTTACTTGGTTAAAGTCACCATTGATGGTATGTTTCAAAGCCGAAGCAGCCACAGCAAACTCCAATGCCTCACCCTGAGTCGCCTTCGTCAGCAAACCGTGAATCAGTCCACCAGAGAACGAGTCACCACCACCTACGCGATCGATAATCGGATTAATCTCATAACGCTTGGACTGATAGAATTCCTTACCATCATAGATAAGAGCCTTCCAACCATTGTAGGTAGCACTATAACTCTCGCGGAGCGTAGAAACCACATACTTGAAGCCAAATTCCTGCATCATCTGTTTAAAGATACCCTCGTAGCCGGCAGCATCCGTCTGTCCACCCTCTACATCAGCATCGGGCTTGAAACCAAGACAGAGTTCTGCATCCTCTTCATTACCAATACAAACATCAACGTATTTCATCAATGGGCGCATCACACTGATAGCCTTTTCACTGGTCCACAACTTCTTACGGAAATTCAAGTCTACACTGACAGTCACCCCGTGACGCTTGGCAGCTTCACAAGCCAGACGTGTCAGTTCTGCAGCCTTGTCGGAGATAGCTGGTGTGATACCTGACCAGTGGAACCACTGGGCACCTTCCATAATCTTGTCGAAATCAAAATCCGAAGGATCAGCCTCTGCAATAGCAGAATGAGCACGATCGTAAATCACTTTCGAAGGACGCATGGAAGCACCCGTCTCTGCATAATACAAACCGATACGGTCACCACCACGTGTAATATACTGCGTATTCACACCAAAGCGACGCAGCGCATTGACGGCAATCTGTCCAATCTCATGTTTTGGTAGTTTGGTGACATAATAAGCCTCGTGACCATAATTAGCCACTGAAACAGCCACATTAGCCTCACCACCACCAGGGATGATGCGGAATGATTCACTCTGAATGAAACGGTCGTTGCCGCTTGGGGAAAGGCGGAGCATAATCTCGCCCAATGTTACAATCTTGGCCATATATATTTTTTGTCTTGATTAATTTCCGCAGGCAAAGATAACATAAAAAAGCCAAACACCAAAATAATATATGAATATTCTTCGAAGTCTCATTTTTTTTATATACCTTTGCCGCATATTTAAAGAAAACATCATGGAAATTGGTAAGATTAGGATCAAAGATATCGCAGAACGAGCCGGGGTAAGCGTCGGCACGGTAGATCGTGTACTGCACAAACGCCCCAACGTGTCAAAGAGTGCATTAGAAAAGGTGGAGAAGGCTTTGAAAGAGATGGACTACAAGCCTAATATGTATGCATCAGCCCTCGCCTACAATAAATCATACACCTTTTATTGTATCATTCCAAAACATGAGTCTGAGGCTTATTGGGAAGAAGTAGAGGAAGGTGTGATCGCTGCCTGTGAACTCCGTCGTGACTTCAGAATCAGTCAGAAAATGATGTACTATAACCGTTTCTCGGCAGAAACGTTCTCCAAGGTAACCAATGAATGTCTGAAACAGCAGCCAGACGGTGTGATTATCGTTCCCTCAAAACTGGATGTTACCCGTAAGTTCACTGATCAGTTGCACGAACAAGGAATACCTTTCATCCTGCTTGACTCCTATATGCCAGACCTCAAACCCCTGTCTTTTTTCGGACAAGACTCATTCTCCAGCGGTTATTTTGCTGCACGAATGCTGATGATGCTTGCTCCTCATGAAACGGAAATCATGCTGATGAAGCAGATGCGTAACGGTAATGTAGCATCAAAACAACAGGAAAACCGTGAAACGGGTTTCCGCCATTACATGCACGACCATTTCCCCGATGTGGTTATCAATGAAGTCAACCTCTCGTTGGATGAGAAACGGGAAAACTATGACGGTATCCTCGATAAGTTCTTCAGCACTCATCCACATACCCATCATTGTATCGCTTTTAATTCGAAAGCGCATATTGTAGGCGAATACCTGTTGCGTAGTAATCGCAGAAATATTCAGATTATGGGCTATGATATGGTGCCGAAGAATGCAGAATGTGTACGTCAAGGTAGTATCTCGTTCCTTATCGCCCAACACGGCTACATGCAGGGTTATTCGTGCATTGAGACGCTATTCAATGCCATCGTATTGAAGAAAGAGGTCGACCCCGTCAACTATATGCCTATCGAGTTGTTGACTAAAGAGAATATCGATTTCTATCGCCGTAAAAATATAGGATAGGACGAAAGGACTATGAATGACAAAACCTTTCTGAAGATTAATCCCGCTGACTCTGTCGTTGTATGTCTGCAACCTCTGAAACAGGGAACTGTCATTGAGACGGATGGTATCACTATAACCGTCAATCAGGACACCCCTGCCGGACATAAGATTCTGGTACAAGATGTCAAGTCAGGAGAGAATATCATCAAATATGGTTATCCCATCGGTCATGCAAGTCAAGACATGAAAGCAGGTGACTGGGTAAACGAACATAACCTCAAGACTAATCTAAGCGGTACTATAGAGTATACATATCATCCTGTAAATGAATCGCTTGATATTAATAATGAAAAGCGAACATTTAAGGGATATGTTCGTAAGAACGGAGACGTTGGTATCCGCAACGAGATATGGATAGTCCCCACTGTCGGCTGTGTCAACGGCATTGCCGAACAACTTGCCGAACAGTTTAAAAAAGTAATAACAACTTTCAATTCTGTATTTGCATGGCATCATAATTACGGCTGTTCACAACTAAGCGAAGATCATGAGAATACCCGTAAAATCCTACGTGACATCTGTCTGCATCCTAATACCGGTGGTGTACTGGTTTTAAGCCTTGGCTGTGAAAACAACCAACCGGAAGACTTTATGGCAATGCTGGGTGACTATGACAAGGAACGCATCAAATTGCTTGTCACACAACGGGTGGAAGGCAACGAGATAGAAGTTGGTTTGCAGATGCTGCGCGAACTCTATGAGGTTGTCAAGCACGAGCATCGTAAAGAGGTCAGTGTCTCGAAACTACATGTTGGTTTAAAGTGTGGCGGTTCTGACGGTTTCAGTGGAATTACAGCCAATCCTTTGATTGGTGGATTCTCTGACTGGTTGGTAGCACAGGGGGGTACGAGTGTACTAACTGAGGTCCCTGAGATGTTTGGATCCGAGACAATACTGATGAATCGGTGTAAGACTAAAGAACTGTTCGACCAAACCGTTTCGATGATTAATAACTTTAAGAGTTATTTCTTATCCCACGGTGAACCCGTTGGCGAAAACCCCAGTCCAGGCAATAAGGCGGGGGGTATCTCAACATTGGAAGATAAAGCGTTGGGCTGCGTACAGAAATGCGGAAAGGCTCCTGTCAGTGGTGTAATGGAATATGGAGACAGATTAGAGCATGATGGTCTAAACTTGCTATCGGCACCTGGCAATGACCTTGTGGCAGCAACGGCATTGGCTGCTTGCGGATGCCACATGGTGCTTTTCACAACAGGACGCGGCACCCCCTTCGGAACCTTTGTCCCTACAATGAAAATTTCCACTAATCTTACTCTGCCGAAGAACAAACCTCACTGGGTGGATTTCTCTGCAGGTTCATTAACTATTGACCGTACCATGCAGGAACTGTTACCCGAATTTATCGAGAAAGTGCTTGCAGTAGCCAGTGGAGAACAAACTCGCAACGAAGAGAACGGCTATCGTGAAATATCCATCTTCAAAAACGGAGTAACGTTATGAAGAAAGGTCTCATTGCATTATCACCGCTCGTCGTATTCATCGTGCTTTATCTGGTCACGAGTATCATAGCACGCGATTTCTATAAGGTACCCATTACCGTCGCCTTTATGGTAGCAAGTATCTATGCCGTTACTGTGATGGGAGGCATTCCGCTACAAAAACGCATCGATATCTATAGTAAGGGTGCTGGTACCGGACAAATGATGCTAATGCTATGGATCTTTGTGTTAGCAGGAGCATTTGCCAACACAGCAAAAGCGATGGGGGCTATCGATGCGACAGTGAACCTGACACTCAACCTGTTGCCTGGAAATATGATGCTGGCGGGACTCTTCTTGGCAGCTTGCTTCATCTCTCTCTCCATCGGTACGAGTGTAGGAACAATTGTAGCCTTGACACCAATTGCTGCTGGTATTGCCACACAAACAGATATTAGTGTACCGATGATGACTGCCGTTGTAGTGGGCGGTTCGTTTTTTGGAGACAACCTCTCGTTTATTTCCGATACCACCATCGTAGCCACGTCGACTCAGAGTTGCAAACTCAGTGATAAGTTTCGTGTCAACTCTTTCCTTGTGATGCCTGCCGCTATATTAATCCTCATTCTCTATCTCTTTTTAGGACATGGCATTGTATCCCCTCAAGAGATTCCCGAAGTTTCGTTCTTTAAGGTTATTCCATATCTATTAGTGTTAGTTACGGCCATCTTCGGCATGAATGTAATGGCGGTATTGACACTGGGTATCCTATTCTCAGGTGCTATCGGCATGATAGACGGCTCTTTCGATGTCTATGGCTGGATGGGGGCGATGGGTGAAGGTATCCTGAATATGGGTGAGCTGATTATCATCACGATGATGGCAGGTGGACTATTGGAAATTATTAAGTACAATGGCGGCATCGACTTCATCATCGAGCGGATGACTCGTAGGGTACATACCAAACGTGGCGCAGAACTCTCTATTGCAGGATTGGTATCGTTCGTCGATATCTGTACTGCGAATAATACTGTAGCCATTTTGACTGTCGGCGGCATTGCCAAGCAGATAGGTGATAAGTTCGGTGTAGACAATCGTAAATGTGCCTCCATCCTTGACACCTTCTCCTGTATGATGCAAGGATTGATTCCCTACGGTGCGCAGATGCTGATGGCAGCAGGTCTTGCAGCCCTCAATCCCATCAGCATTACCCCCTATCTCTATTATCCCATGGCTATCGGTGTCATCTCACTATTAGCTATCATATTCCGTTATCCTAAACGTTATTCATAATGGACATTATACATCGTAATTTTCTCAGTCTTCTCAGATGTGGGGCTTTTGGACATCAAGAACCCATAGAACCCATGTCGGCATGGAAATGGAATCGACTCTATCATATCTCGCAAATGCATGGAGTGACACCATGGGTCTATGACGGTATCAAACTCTGTACTGATGACTTCTTCCTCACCATACGTCCAACACTGATGGAACAGTTTCAGAAGTCTGCTCTTGAAGCTGACCAAATATTGCAGGATGACAGGGTGGAACAGCGACTTACAAATCCACTATTGAACCACTCGCTACAACAGTTGATGGAAAGTGAGAAAGACAGTCCTACCCTCGATCTGCTCGTTTGCATCATCCGTATTGCCCGATATATCCTTACGCAGGGCATCAACATGAAACACTTGACGGAACTCGGAATCTATCTTCACACTACACGTGACCTGATAGATTACGAGAAACTTACTTCGTGGATCAAAAAACTCAGAATGGGCAAGATAGTCCGTTTGGAAGCTGCACTCCTGATACATTTCCTAGGATTCAAAACAGAAGATATTCATTTTGCAAAAGCTACCATCAATAAAGAGACGCTTCGCATTGCTGAAGACTTCCTAAACACTTCCAGTCAGCAGGCAGCCGACTGGTATTTCACTCAAGGCAAAAATGTATTTGTAGGCACAAGCAACTCCGGTGCTATGATGTGGCACGTACGCCATTCCGCCAAGTATATGAGTTACTATCCCAGCGAGGCTGTCACCAACTTTTTTGCAAACTTCGCCCACTCCCTCTCTCATATTGAGGAATAAGTCACATTTTTGATAAAACTCTATTCATTTCATCCATCATGTGGAATGAAAAAGACATAGAATAGAATGCCAAGAATGGAAATGATAGCGATGAAGATGAGGGCTGTAAGGCAAATATACAGTAGCAGGCGGCGTTTGGAATAACCAGTAAACTGTTTCAAAGAAACGAAAATCATGACAACAGCCAATAATTTAATGATACCCGATGAGAACAGTTCAGCAAGCATACTATATATAGTGTAGACATTTGCCGTATAGACCAATGCTACAAGATGTTCGGAGTAGCGAAGGTCAGGAATAGCAGGACAGCGACGGAAGAAAAAAAATAGAGGGGCTGACACCAAAACGAGCAAAATGAAGGAAGACAGCGCAGGACTTTTCTCCTCCAGTTTACCAATGAATTTCGGTACCGAACGCGCAAAACGGATGGAAGCATTATCAATAACCTTCCCATTTATATTTATACCATCGCTTTCTACCTTCATAGTGTTCTCCACCTTGTTCTCATCCTTTTTCATCTCTTTCTCCACATCATCAAAATTGAAATTAATGCCGTGAGACAGTAAAAGCGACAAGGCAGTGAGGATGAAGAACATCTTGAACGGAGGAAAATAGGCTGATTGACGACCGACGAGATAGTCGCGAATCATGTAACCTGGACGGAACATTAGGTCACGGATGCTGCGGAACATACCGCGATTACCCATACCCCAGACATCAAGGAAAAGCAAAAAAGCAGTCTTGAACGAGAAACGCCCTATCTTGGCCGACTGTCCGCAACGAGGACAATAGTTACCTTGAAATATAGTACCACACGAGTGACAGGTATGTCTCATCTCATCGTTAGGAGCTAACTCATGGGGGCGCAGCTGCCATATTCCAAAGGCTCTACGCCATATTGTACGTTGTCTCTTATCTGGAAGAAAATCTAAATTCATGGTACAAAGATAATGCTTTTCCCTGAAAACAACAAAATTTTGATACATTTCTCTTCGTTTAATCGATTTTTTACTGTACCTTTGCAAGTGAATATGGAAAAGGTGATATTAGGCATCGACCCAGGCACGAATATCATGGGATATGGAGTGCTGAAGGTGACAGACGGAAAGGCAGAGATGGTGACAATGGGAGTCATTGATTTGCGGAAGTATGAGGATGCTTATCTGAAACTTGGACATATCTTCGAAAGGGTAACAGGTATCATTGATGCCTTTTTGCCCGACGAAATGGCCATCGAGGCACCATTCTTTGGAAAGAACGTGCAGTCGATGCTGAAACTTGGAAGGGCACAGGGCACTGCTATCGCTGCAGCTATCCATCATGGAGTACCCATTCATGAATATGCGCCGTTGAAAATCAAGATGGCTATAACGGGTAACGGCTCTGCTTCGAAAGAACAAGTGGCAGGTATGTTGCAGCGGCTGTTGAAATTCGACAAAGACGCCATGACGAAATTTATGGATGCCACCGATGCCCTTGGTGCCGCTTACTGCCACTTTATGCAGATGAACCGTCCAGAGTCGCAAGCTCACTATCGTGGCTGGAAAGATTTCGTGAACAAAAATCAAGAAAAAGTAAGCAAAGGATGCAAAAAGTAACGGCGATAGTAGGACGCAATGGAAGCGGAAAGACGCTTTATATAGATAGTGTGCGCAAGCGACTGGCAAGTGACCGTATTCGTTATATTGCCTTTA